>Ga0335071_10001910_pt1 | contig 22484 bp, 21 predicted proteins | sample Lox_Sample_15_FD_206724 | JGI IMG/M metagenome (GOLD analysis project Ga0335071, IMG submission 206724) | Soil microbial communities from Loxahatchee National Wildlife Refuge, Florida, United States - Lox_Sample_1.5 | ecosystem: Environmental > Terrestrial > Soil > Wetlands | place: USA... | reverse complement strand
GTCGGGCCGGTGCACGAGCAAGATGGCGGGGCCGTCCTTCGGGATCGAGCTCGCGAGCGCCGTGATCGCCGGGAGCTCGCGCCCGCGGGCAGTCCAGTCGCGGCCGGGATCGTCGACGCCGGCGACGTAGAGGGGCGCACCGGTCGGGATGCGCCGCCACGCGTCGCGCAGGAGCGCGATGCCGGGCGCGCGTTCGGCCAGCGCCGCCGCGACCCGCTCCGCACCGACGAAGATGTCGTGGTTGCCGAGGATCGAGAACACGCCGAGCGGGGCGCGCAGCCTCCCGAGCGCGCGCGCGCCGGCGTCGAGGGCGCTCCGGTCGTAGTCGAAGAGGTCGCCGGTCAGCACGACGAGATCCGCCGCGAGCCCGTTGGCGCGATCGACCAGCGCGTCGAGCCGGGCGCCGTCGAGCCCGTTCCCGATGTGCAGGTCGGAGAGATGCGCGATCCGCAGCGCGGGAGCGACGCCGGTCACGCTGACTCCTACGTGTGTCACCTCGAGCCGCCGCGGCTCGACGCCGAAGCCCCAGGCCAGCGCGACCGCGATCCCCGCCGCAACCGCGGCGCTACCGCCGCGAAACGCCGCGGCGCCCGCCTCGGAGGAGAGCCCGGTCGACGCCAGGAGCAGCGCGAGCCCGCCCAGGCTCGCTGCGAAGGCGGCGATGCCGGCCGCCAGCACGAGCAGGGAGAAGCCGATCCCGAAGGCGGCGCGCAGGCCGGCGCGCGCGCCCGGGCTCGCCTTCGACCGCTCGACGGCGCGCGGCAGCGCGAGCGCGCCGGCAGCGGCGAGTGCGGCGGCGAGCGCCGCCATGCACCGCCAGTCCACGGCCGCCGGTCCCACCGCCACGGCCGTGGCCCACGCCGCCAGGATCGCGACGGCCATCCCGATCGCCGCGCCGAGGGCGACGTGGAAGCGTGCGAATACCTGCGTGCGGATGAGATCGCGCAGCACCGAGTCGGCCCCGCCGCCGCGACGCTAACACAGGCCGCGGCCTCCTCCGATTTCGGACGGCGGCGGCCCGGCTTGAGCGTGGTACAGTTGCGGCCCTCGTCGAACGGAGGGCGGTCCGATGGGTCTCAAAGTCGTGGTCGACTACGACCTGTGCGAGGCGAACGCGCGCTGCATGGAAGTCTGTCCGGAAGTGTTCGAGGTCGACGACGACGACAACCTGAACCTCCTGATCGAGCGCCCCGGCGTCGAGCTGCGCGAGAAGCTCAAGGAGGCGGAGCGGGTCTGTCCCCGCCAGGCGATCACCATCGTCGAAGAGTAGGCCGAGCGCCCGTGCACCCGAGGCCCGGCATCACCCACGACAACCGCTTCTTCTGGGACGGCGTCGCGGCGCGCAAGCTCCTGATCCAGCGCTGCACCGCCTGCCACCGGCTGCAGCACCCGCCCGCGCCGGCCTGCCTGGCCTGCCACTCGTTCGCGCTCGACGCGATCGAGGCGAGCGGGCGCGGGCACGTCCACAGCTTCGCGATCGCGCACCACCCGCCGATCCCGCCGTTCGCGTATCCCAACGTGATCGTGCTCGTGGACCTCGAAGAGGGCACCCGAATCGTGTCGCGGCTGGCCGGCGTCGAGCCGGAGGAGGTCGAGATCGGGATGCCGGTCGCGGTCGACTTCGAGACCCTCGACGGAGACCTGACGCTCCACCTGTTCCGGCGCGCCGGCGGGCCGCGATGAGCCGCTCGGGCTTCGCGTCGCGCGCCGCCATCGTCGGCATCGGGCAGACCGAGTTCTCGAAGGACTCGCGGCGCAGCGAGCTGCGGCTGGCCGTCGAGGCGGTGCTGTCGGCGCTCGCGGACGCGGGGCTCGACCCGCGCGACGTCGACGGCATGTGCACCTTCGCGATGGACAACAATCCCGAGATCGAGGTGCAGCGGGCGATCGGCGGCGGCGAGCTCCGCTTCTTCAGCCGCGTGCACTTCGGCGGGGGGGCCGCCTGCGCGACGGTGATGCAGGCCGCGCTCGCGGTCGCGGCCGGCGTCGCCGACGTCGTGGTCTGCTACCGGGCGATGAACGAGCGCTCGGTGCAGCGCTTCGGCATCGGCGTGCAGCAGCTCCGCCTGGCGCAGCCCACCACCGAGAGCGCGCACTTCGGCTGGTACGCGCCCTTCGGCCTGCTGACCCCGGCGGGCTGGGTCGCGATGCAGGCGCAGCGCTACCTGCACGACTACGGCGCCACCACCGAGGACTTCGGGCGCGTCTCGGTGGCCTGCCGGCGACACGCGGCCACCAACCCGGCCGCCTGGTTCTACGGGCGGCCCATCACGCTCGAGGATCACCAGGCGTCGCGCTGGATCGTGCGCCCGCTGCGGCTGCTCGACTGCTGCCAGGAGAGCGACGGGGCGGTCGCGGTGGTGGTGACGAGCCTCGAGCGCGCGCGCGACCTGCGGCAGCCGTCCGCGGTGATCCGCGCCGCGGCGCAGGGCGCCTCGGACGACCAGCAGATGATGACGAGCTACTACCGGAGCGGAATCGGGGATCTGCCCGAGATGGCGCTCGTCGCGCGCCAGCTCTACGAGCAGTCGGGCCTGGGCGCCAAGGACTTCGAGACCGCGGTGATCTACGACCACTTCACGCCCTTCGTGCTGGCGCAGCTCGAGGCGTTCGGGTTCTGCGGGAGGGGCGAGGCCAAGGACTTCATGCGCGGCGGGAACATCGAGCTGGGTGGGGCCCTTCCGATCAACACCCACGGCGGCCAGCTCGGCGAGGCCTACATCCACGGCATGAACGGCGTGGCCGAGGCCGTCCGGCAGGTGCGCGGCACCGCAGTGAACCAGATCGACCCGGTGAACCACGTGCTCGTGACGGCGGGAACCGGCGTGCCGACCAGCGCGCTGATCCTGGGCCGCGCGTGACGCTCGGGTAGCCGTTCCCTAGATTCCGCCCGCGATGGGCTCCGAATCGCCCGACGCCGGCGCTCCGGGCAACTTCATCCGCGATCACGTCGCCGAGGACGTCGCGCGCGGCCGGCACGGCGGCCGCGTCGTCACCCGCTTCCCGCCCGAGCCCAACGGCTACCTGCACATCGGCCACGCGCGCTCCATCTGCCTCAACTTCTGGACGGCCGAGGCGTTCGGCGGCACCTGCAACCTCCGCTTCGACGACACCAATCCGGCAGCCGAGGAGGTCGAGTACGTCGAGTCGATCCTGGCCGACGTGCGCTGGCTCGGCTTCGACTGGGGCTCCCATCTCTATTACGCCTCCGACTACTTCGAGCGCCTCTACGGCTGGGCCGTGGAGCTGATCGGCAAGGGGTTGGCCTATGTCTGCGATCTGTCATCGGAGGAGATCCGCGAATACCAGGGGACGCTGACCGAGCCGGGCCGGCCGAGCCCGTGCCGCGGTCGCAGCGTCGACGAGAGCCTCGATCTCTTCGCGCGCATGCGCGCGGGCGAGTTCGAGCCGGGCGCACACGTGCTGCGCGCGAAGATCGACATGGCCTCTCCGGTCCTCGTGATGCGCGACCCCGTGCTGTACCGGATCGTGCGCGCCTCTCACCACCGTACCGGGGACCGCTGGTGCGTCTACCCGATGTACGACTTTGCGCACCCGCTCTCCGACGCGATCGAGGGCGTGACGCATTCGCTGTGCACGCTCGAGTTCACCGACCATCGGCCGCTCTACGACTGGGTGATCGAGCACTGCTCCGTGCCGCACCATCCGGAGCAGACCGAGTTCGCGCGCCTCAACTTCACGCACACGGTGATGAGCAAGCGCTGGCTCAAGCGGCTCGTCGAGGAGGGCTTCGTGCGCGGCTGGGACGATCCGCGCATGCCGACGCTCTCGGGCCAGCGGCGGCGCGGCGTGCCGGCTGCCGCGATCCGCAACCTATGTCGCGACATCCCGCCCACCAAGCGCAACATCGCGATCGAGCTGGCGCGCCTCGAGCACGCGGTGCGCGAGGATCTGAACCGCACGGCGCCGCGCGTGATGGGCGTGCTGAACCCGCTGCGAGTCGTGGTCGAGAACTTCCCGGAAGGCCAGGTCGAGGAGTTCGAGGCGGTCAACAACCCCGAGGATCCCACCGCCGGGACCCGCAAGCTGCCCTTCTCGCGCGTGCTCTACATCGAGCGCGACGACTTCCTCGAGGACCCGCCGAAGAAGTTCTACCGGCTCGCGCCCGGCCGCGAGGTGCGGCTGCGCTACGCGTGCCTGCTCCGCTGTGTCGGCGTGGTGAAGGACGCGCGCGGTGAGGTGGTCGAGCTGCGCTGCACCTGGGACCCCGCGAGCCGCGGCGGCGACGCACCCGACGGCCGCAAGGTGGCCGCCACGCTGCACTGGGTCTCCGCGGCGCACGCGATGCCCGCCGAGGTGCGGCTCTACGAGACGCTCTTCACGGTCGAGGACCCGATGGCCGAGGCGGGCGCCGACCGCCCCTTCACCGACTTCCTGAATCCCGACTCGCTGCGCGTGCTCGGCGACTGCCTGGTCGAGCCGAGCCTCGCCGACGCGCAGCCGGGACAGGCGTTCCAGCTCGAGCGCCTCGGCTACTTCGCGGTCGACCCCGACTCCAAGCCCGGTGCGCTCGTGCTGAATCGCACCGTGACACTGCGCGACGAATGGGCGAAGCTGCAGAAGCGCGGGGGCGGGCGCTAGCGGGCGCCGCCCTCTCGCCGGGGGGTGGGATGATGCGAGCGCCTGGAAGGGCGGCGGGCGTGCTGCTCGCCGCGATCGTCCTCACGGCCTGCGCCTCCACGTCGGTGACGCAGCGCGAGAGCCGCATCGGCAACCAGAAGCTCCCGCGTCCCGATCGCATCCTGGTGTACGACTTCGGCGCGAGCCCGGCCGACGTTCCCGCCGACTCCGCGCTCGCGGGCCGCTACGACCCGAGCCAGCAGCCCACCGCCGAACAGATCGAGGCGGGCCGCGCGCTCGGCGCGGCGGTCGCGCGCGACCTGGCGGAGAAGATCCGCGCCATGGGGCTTCCCGCGCAGCGGGTCACGCGCGGCACGACGCCGCAGCTCGACGACATCGTGATCCGCGGCTACTTCGCGTCGATCGACGAGGGCAGTGCGGTGAAGCGCATGACGATCGGCTTCGGCGCCGGCAGCTCGAAGCTCACGACCGTGGTCGAGGGCTATCAGATGACTCGCCAGGGGCTGCGCAAGCTCGGCTCCGGAACGGTGGAGGCCACCGGCAGCAAGGGACCCGGCGCGGCAGTACCGGCCGCGGTCGCCGTGGCGACGGCGAATCCGATCGGCCTCATCGTCACGAGCGCGGTGAAGGTCGGCGGCGAGGTGACCGGTCGGAGCACGATCGAGGGGCGCGGCGAGCAGACCGCCGAGGAGATCGCCGAGCAGCTCCGCTCGCGCTTCGAGCAGCAGGGCTGGATCCCCTGAGACCCGGGCGCGCATCGAGGGCCGCGGGCGCGCGCGATGGGGTACCGTGTGGGCGATGCGGCAGCTCCCCCACCTGTTCGCCAACAATCGGGCCTGGGCGGCGAAGTGCCTCGCCGAGGACCCGGCCTTCTTCGCCCGACTCTGCGAGATCCAGTCGCCCGCCTATCTCTGGATCGGCTGCGCCGACAGCCGGGTCCCCGCCAACCAGATCGTCGGAATGGCGCCGGGCGAGCTGTTCGTGCATCGCAACGTCGGCAACGTCGTACCGCCCGAGGATCCGAACGCGCGCTCGGTGCTGCAGTACGCCGTCGAGACGCTCGGCGTCTCGCACGTGATCGTGTGCGGGCACTACGGCTGCGGCGGCGTGCAGGCGGCGTTCGGCGGCCCCGTGAAGCCGCCGCTCGACGACTGGATCGAGCACATCCGCCGGGTGCGCAAGGCGCACCAGGCGGAGCTGGATCGACTGCCCGACCAGCAGGCCCAGTGGCGGCGCCTCTGCGAGCTCAACGTCGCTGCGCAGGTCCGCTCCGTGTGCGAGACCGACGTCGTCCAGGCCGCGTGGCGGCTCGGCCGGCCGCTCGTCGTCCACGGCTGGATCTACGATCTGCGCGACGGCCTGCTGCGGGACCTCGACCTCAGCGTCACCGGCTCCGAGCGCTAGGCGCCCGACTCGCCGGGCCTGCGCGCGCGGTGGAAGGCGACCCGCCCGAAGAGCGTGCGCCGGTCGGCCACGCGCTCCACGCCCTCGAAGCCGGCCTCGGCGAGCATCCCCGCCACCCGCTCGTCGCTGTTCTCGCGCAGGTGCTCGACGCTGTGGAGGAGGCGGGCGAGGAGTCCATCCGATCGCCGCTCTCCGCCGTGGCCGAAGTCGAGCAGGTGCATCGACCCGCCCGGGCGCAGCACGCGCAGGATCTCGCGCAGCATCCCGCGCCGGGTGGCGAGTTCGAGGTGATGGAACATGAGCGACGAGGTGGCGCGATCAAAGGCGGCGTCGCCGAAGGGGAGGGCATCGCCGTAGCCCTGCTCGAAGCGCACCGCGACGCCGGCCCGCTCGGCCTTGCGCCCCGCGATCGCGAGCGCCTTCGGGTCCGGATCGAGCCCGACGACCTCGACATCCGGATGTGCGGCGCGCAGCCGCACCGCGAGCGTGCCCGTGCCGCAGCCCACGTCGAGGACGCGCTGCCCCGGCTCGAGGTGGGCCTCCCCGATCAGCTCGTCGTGCAGCGCGGCGGTGCCGATCAGGCGGCAGAGCGGGTCATAGAACGGAAGCAGGAAGTCGCGACCGGCGGCGGGAACGTAGGCTCGATGGGCGGAGCTCACGGCGTGCTCCTCGAGGGCGCGCGGGACACCGCGAGCATAGAGCGGATGCGCCGACCGCGCCTCATCGCGGCGCGGGGATCACATCGCCGGAACCGTGTATCCGTCCTTCACCGGCTCGAGCTTCTCGAAGTGGGGTCCGAGCGCGGTCTGCAGCGACTCGACCGTCCAGCGCGCGTCGCTCTGGAACTTCTGCTCGAGCGTCGGGCGCGAGACGACGGTCACGTCCTTCGCCCACACCACGAACACGTGGCCCGAGACGCGCGCCGCGAGCGGCGACGCCAGCCAGCCGACCAGCGGCGACACGTTCTCCGGCGCGAAGGTGTCGAAGCCGGCCTCCGGCTTCTTGAAGAGCGCCGCGAGCGGCCCCGCCTCGTTCATGCGCGTGCGCGCGCGGGGCATGATGACGTTGGCCGTGACGCCGTACTTCTGCATGAGCTGCGCCGCGCCCATCGTGATCGCGATGATGCCGGCCTTGGCCGCCGAGTAGTTGGGCTGCCCGGGCGGGGCGAAGAAGGCCGATTCCGACGACGTCGCGATGAGCCGGCCGTAGACGGCGCCGCCCGCCTTCGCGCGCTCGCGCCAGTACGCCGTCGCGTGGCGGATCGTGCAGAAGTGCCCCTTCAGGTGCACGCGCACGACGTCGTCGAAGTCCTTCTCGGTCATGTTGAAGAGGATCGCGTCGCGGATGAAGCCGGCGTTGCACACCACGACGTTGACGTCGCCGAAGTGCTCGACCGCGGTCTCGAACATCCCCTTCGAGGTGTTCCAATCCGCGGCGTCGCCGAAGTGCGGCACCGCCTCGCCGCCGAGCGACTCGATCTCGTCGCAGACCGCGCGCGCGGCGCTCTCGTCGCGGCCGCTGCCGTCGGCCTTCGCGCCGAGGTCGTTGACCACGACGCGCGCTCCCTGCCGCGCCAGCTCGAGCGCGTGGCAGCGCCCGAGCCCCGTCGCCCCGCCCGTGACCACCGCCACCTTCCCGTCGAGCACCATCGAGCACCTCCTACTCACCTTGACCGTGTTGGGCGGCCGGTTCCTCCGGCCGGCGCGAGATCATCAGGCGAGCCGCTCGATGATCGTGCCGGTGCCGACTGCCGCGCCGCAGCACATGGTGACGAGCGCGGTCGTGGCGTCGCGGCGCTCGAGCTCGTGCAGCGCCGTCACGAGCAGGCGCGAGCCGGTCGCGCCCACCGGGTGGCCGAGCGCGATCGCGCCGCCGTTCACGTTCACCTTGTCGAGGTCGGCGCCCATGACGCGTGCCCACGAGAGCACGACCGCGGCGAAGGCCTCGTTCACCTCGAAGAGGTCGATGTCGGACATCTTCATGCCGGTCTTGCGGAAGAGCTCGCGGGTGGCATCGATCGGGCCGTCGAGCAGGTAGTGGGGATCGGCGCCGACCACGACGTCCTGCACGATCCGCGCGCGCGGCCGCAGGCCGAGCGCCTTCGCCTTCTCGGCCGTCATCCACAGCACGCCCGCCGCGCCGTCGCTGATCTGCGACGAGTTGCCCGCGGTGTGGATGCCGTTCGGGAGCACGGGCTTCAGCGCCGCGAGACCCTCGAGCGTCGTCGGGCGCAGGCCCTGGTCCTGGGCCACGCGCTTCGTCTCGCCCGTCGGCTTGCCGCCCTCGTCGAGCGCGGGCGCGTCGATCGGCAGGATCTCGCGGGCGAAGCGGCCCTCGGCCTGTGCCTTGGCGGCCTTCTCCTGCGAGGCGAGCCCGAGGCGGTCGACGTCCTCGCGCCCGATGCCGCGGTTGCGCGCGATGCGCTCCGCCGCCTCGAACTGCGACGGCGCCTGGTCCCACGGCCAGTTCGGCGTCTGGAAGTAGCCGGGGCCGTGGATCGCGTTCGCCCCGAGCCCGACGTGGCTCATCATCTCGAGCCCGCACGCGATGCCGCAGTCGATGCTGCCGGCCTGCACGAGCGCGCGCACCAGGTGGTTGGCCTGCTGACCCGAGCCGCACTGCGTGTCGATCGTGGTCCCGCCCGTGTGCCACGTCTTGCCGGCCGAGAGCCAGGCGTGGCGCGCGATGTTGTTCGACTGCTCGCCGGCCTGCGTGACGCAGCCGCCGATGAGCTGCTCGACCTCCTGCGGGTCGACGCCGGCCTTCTCGAGCAGCCCGAACTGCACCTTGGCGAGCAGCGCGCCCGCGTGCAGCCCCGAGAGGTCTCCCCTCCCCATCTTGCCCCGTGCGATCGGCGTCCGAAGCGCCTCGACGATCACGGCCTCGCGCATCGCGGAATCCTCCTAGTCGAGCTTTCCAAGGATCATGCCGCTGGTGGGGACGCCGACGCCGGCGGTCACCAGCACGTGGTCGTTCTTCGCGGGCTGATTGAGCGAGGTGCCCCGGATCAGGCGGACGCCCTCGTTCACCCCGTTCATGCCGTGGATGTAGGCCTCCGAGAGCTGGCCCCCGTGCGTGTTGCAGGGGAGCCGCCCGCCGACCTCGAGGTTGCCGTCGGCGACGAAGTCCTTGGCCTCGCCGCGACCGCAGAAGCCGAACGACTCGAGCTGCCACATCACGACCGGGGTGAAGGCGTCGTAGATGATCGCCGCGTCGACGTCGGACGGGCGGAGCCCGGACATCGCGTAGACCTGCTTGGCGACCAGGTCCATCTCCGGGAGGTGCGAGATGCTCGGCCGGTAGAAGCTCGTCATGTTCTCCTGCTCGGCCCCGGCGGCCTGGCCGACTCCGCGCACCACGGCGGCGCGCGCGCGCAGGTCGCGCGCACGCTCGACCGTCGTCACCACCTGCGCGCAGCCGCCGTCGCTCTCCTGGCAGCAGTCGAAGAGACGCAGCGGGTCGACGATCAGGCGCGAGGCCTGGTGCTCCTCCACGGTGAGCGGCTTGCCGTAGAAGAACGCCGCCGGGTTGTTGACCGCGTGCTTGCGGGTCGACACCGCCACTTGGGCCAGATCGGTGCTCTTGCAGCCGTACTCGTGCATGTAGCGCTGCGTGTACATCGCGACCCAGGAGGCGGGCGTGAGCAGCCCGAAGGGCATGTACCAGCTCCAGTGGATCGCGTCGGCGGTGACGAGCGTGTCGGCGACGCCGATCGAGTAGCGGCGCCCGGAGCGCTCGTTGAAGGCGCGGTACACGACCACGGTCTCGGCCACGCCCGTCGCCACCGCCATCACCGCCTGCTGGATCACGCCGATCGCCGCGCCGCCCCCGTGCGGCACGCGGCTGTAGAAGGTGAGATCGCCGATGCCGACCGCGCGCGCCACCTCGATCTCGTCGCTGGTGTCCATCGTGAAGGACGTCATGCCGTCGACGTCGGAGGGCCGCAGCCCGGCGTCGTCGAGCGCCGCGCGCACGGCCTCGCACGCGAGCTGCAGCTCCGAGCGGCCGGAGCTCTTGGAGAACTCGGTCTGCCCGATACCGACGATCGCGGCGCGGTCCTTGAGCGGGCTCGTCATCGATCGCTCCTCGGCAGCGCGAGCCGCACCGTGCCGGTCACGTGGTTGCCCCAGCCGTTCCGGCCGGTGATCTCGACCACCACCTCGCCCGACGGCTCGTCCTTGCTGCGGACGGCTCCCATCATCTTCATGGTGTCGCCGGGCAGGTTCGGAGCGCCGAGCTTGATCGCGACGTTTCGCAGCGTCGCGTCGGGACCCGCCCAATCGGTGACGTAGCGACCGACCAGCCCGTTCGTCGTCAGGATGTTCATGAAGACGTCGGACATGCCCTGCGCCTGCGCGGCGGCACGATCGTGGTGCACCGGCGTGAAGTCGCGCGACGCGAGCGCGCCGCCGACCACCAGCGTCGCCGTGATGGGGATCGAGAGCTCGGGCAGCGCGTCGCCCACCGAGACCGACTCGAAGCGGACGCTCACGCGCGAGCCTCCCCGCTCCTGGCCCCAGCGGGCGCACCGGGGATGCTCGCGGGCCCGGCGATCTCCGCCGGACCGCTCGCCGCCATGTCGCGGCCGAGCTCGGCCAGGAGCGGCGCCGCGCCGCCGAGCTCGAGCTCCAGCGACTTGGACCAGAGGAAGTAGCGGTGGATCGGATAGTCGACGTCCACGCCCAGGCCTCCGTGCAGATGCTGCGCGGCATTCGCGATGCGCGAGCCGCCCTCGGCCGCCCAGACCTTCGCGACCAGCGTCTCGCGCCCGGCGGGCAGCCCTTCCGCGATGCGCCACGCGGCGCGCCACGCCGTCCAGCGCATCGCCGCCAGATCGATCCAGCAGTCGGCGGCGCGCTGCTGCACGGCCGGGAAGGAGCCAATCGGGGCGCCGAACTGAACGCGCTCGCGCAGATGCCCCGCCGTGATCTCGAGTGCGCGCTCGGAGACACCGACCTGCGTCGATGCCACGGCCGCGAGCGCACAATCCCGGATCCAGCGCAGCGCGCGCTCGCCACCGGCCGCATCGCCGCCCAGGAGGTCGGCCTCGGCGACGCGCACGCCGGCGAGCCGGAGCGCGAAGAGCGGCCCGCGTACCCGCGTCCGGCTCCCCTCGAGCGAGACGCCGGCCGCCCCGGGATCGAGCAGGAAGATGCCCGCGCCATCCGCCGTCGACGCCGGCACCAGGATGCGCCGCGTGCGGCCCGCGGCGGAGACGAGGCGCTTCGCGCCGTCGAGAACCCAGCCGGATCCCTCGCGGCGCGCCCGGACGCTCCCCGCCGGATCGGCGATCGCGGCACTCAGCATCGCCTCCCCGGCCGCCAGCGGCGCCAGCCAGGCGCGCCGCTGCGCATCGGTTCCGAAGCGCGCGAGCGGCAGCCCCGCGAGCACGAGCGCCGGGAGCACCGGCACCGGCGCCAGCGCGCGGCCGACCTCCTGCAGCAGCACGCAGAGCTCGAGGAGCCCGAAGCCCATGCCGCCGTGCGCCTCGGGCACCGCGAGGCCGAGCAGGTTCGCCTCGGCGAGCTTCGCCCACAGCCGGTCGTCGACGCACTCGCCGCTCGCCTCGAGCTCGCGCAGGCGCTCCTTCGTCACCTCGCGCTCGAAGATCCCGCGCGCCAGCTCACCGAGCGACCGCTGCTCCTCGGAGAGGTCGAAGTCCATCGCTACCTCTCCGCCGGACCGGGCCGGGCGGCCTCGACCGGCCGGAAGAACGGAAGCGAGAGCTCGTCGTCCGCGCTCTCGATGTGCGCCTGCACGCGCATGCCGATGTGCACCTCGGCCGGCTTGCAGCCGATGACGTTCGCCACCAGCCGCGTGCCCTCGTCGAGCTCGATCAGCGCGACCGGCAGCGGAAAGTCGTAGCCGGGGATCGGCGGGTGGTGCAGCACGACGTAGCTGTAGACGGAGCCGGCGCCCTTCGACAAGAGCCAGTCCCACTCGATCGACTGGCAGCGGCCGCACATCGGGCGCGGCGGATGGCGGAGCGTCCCGCAGGACTTGCAGCGCTGGATGCGCAGCTCGCCCTTCTCGATGCCCTCCCACCACCACGCGTTGTCGTGTCCGAGCGGCGGGCGAAGCCGGCGCGGCTTGGCGGGCACGGCCGTGCCGGCAGAGGCAGCCGGCGGTGGAGCATTCGGCTTGAAGCGCAGGATCCGGAACGTCATCCACCCGACCTGCTCGCCGTGCTGGTCGCGGAAGGTCGTGCGCGTGTCGATGAAATAGCCCGTCCCGAGCCCCGTGGTCTTCTCGTCCGAGATCGACTCGAACACGGTGGTCGCGACGATCTGGTCGCCGGGGCGCAGGTAGCGCTCGTACTCCTGCTCGCAGTTGGTCGCCACCACCGACGGGTAGCCCGCCTCGACCAGGAGCCGGCCGAGCTGGATCTGGCCGTCGGTCGAGGTGGCCTGCGGCGCCGCCATCTCGACGCCGCGCATGATCCAGACCTGCATCATGGTGGGCGGCGCGACGACGCCACCGTGCGCAGACCGCTTCGCCGCGTCGGCATCCCGATACACGGGGTTGCGATCGCCCATTGCGTCGCACCAGTGGTGGATCATCGCCTCGTTGACGAGCTCCGGCCCCGTAAACGGGGGACCCGTCGGCTGGCCGACGAAGGCGCGGAGCTTCGCCTCGAGCTCGCGCTTGTCCATCTAACGCCTCGCCCGGGGCAGCCCGAGCCCCGCCATCGCGATGATGTCGCGCTGAACCTCGTTCACACCGCCGCCGAACGTGAGCGTGACGGCGCCGCGATACGCCTGCTCGAGCAGCCCACCGAAGAGCGCGCCCGGCTCGCCGGACAGCACCACGCCGGCGGCGCCCGCGATCTCGAGCAGCAGGCGGTAGCACTCGACGAAGAACTCGCTGCCCATCACCTTCACCGCCGACGCCTCGGCCGGATGCGGGTTGCCGGTCTCGAGCGACCACGCCGAGCGCCAGTTGAGGAGCTTCAGCGCGTCGAGCTTGGCGTAGACGCGCGCGAGGTTGATCTGGACCCACGCCTCGCCGATCGCCCCGGTCGCGACGGCGTAGCTCCACACCTCGTCGAGCAGCCGGTCGGCGAGGCCGGGGGTGGCGAGCGCCACGCGCTCGTGGTTGAGCTGCGCCGTGATGAGGGTCCAGCCGCCGTGCACGGGGCCGACGGTGTTGGCCAGCGGCACCCGGACGTCGGCGAAGTAGGTGGCGTTGGTGCGCTCCCCGCCGAGGGTGCGGATCGGCGTCACCGAGAAGCCCGGGGCGTCGGTCGGCACCAGGATGATCGAGATGCCCTTGTGCTTGGGCGCGCCCGGGTCGGTGCGCGCGGCGAGCCAGACGTAGTCGGCGTCGTGCGCATGGGTGGTGAAGATCTTCTGGCCGTCGATCCGCCAGTGCTCCCCTTCCACGACCGCGCGGGTGGCGAGCGAGGCGAGGTCGGTCCCCGCGCCGGGCTCGGTGTAGCCGATCGCGAAGTGCAGCTCACCGCGCAGGATCCTCGGAAGGATCTCGCGCTTCTGCGCCTCGGTCCCGAAGCGCATCAGGGTCGGGCCGATGGTGTTCACCATGATCACGGGCAGCGGCGCGCGCGCGCGGTAGGTCTCGTCCCAGAAGATGAACTGCTCGATCGGACCGCGGCCCTGGCCGCCCCACTCGCGCGGCCAACCGATGCCGAGCCAGCCGTCGCGGCCCATGCGGCCGACCAGCTCGCGGTAGAGCGGGCCGCCCATGTCCTCGCGCTCGGCGTCGAAGGCGGCGCGCACCTCGGGCGTCAGCAGCTCGCGGTAGTAGCTCCGGATCTCCTTGCGGAGCGCGCGCTGCTCGGCCGTGAAGTCAAGTTTCATCGGACGCAGGGGGCATCGGGGGGGCGGGCTCCGCTCGAGATTGAAACGTGTTTCATTATTGCGGAGGCCCGGCGCCGGTTCAAGCCTGGATCGAGCCACCCTCGCCGGCCGCGCCGGCGGATTCCTCGCGCAGCGCGCGCAGCGCCCGCTGGACGGCGACGCCGAGGTCGCTGCGGAGCCGCATCCAGTTCGGCTCGCTGGTCCAGACCCGCAGGTGGAACTCGGCCGACTTCTCGCCGAACTTCGCGAGGAGGGCCTCGGGCTCGCGGTCGGCGCTGACGCGGGGGTCGCGGCGGGCCACCTCGACGAGCAGGCCGAGGATCCGCTCCGAGTCGGCGTCGAACTCCACGCCGACCTCGAGGTCGACGCGGCGCCGGCGGTCCGAGAGCGTCCAGTTGGTGACGCGGTCCTCGATCATCTTCGAGTTGGGCACGATGACCTCGGCGCCCTCGGGCGTCAGCACCGTGCTCGAGCGGATGCCGATGCGCGTGACCTGGCCGCCGAGGTCCCCGAGCTGCACCGAGTCGCCGACCTGCACCGGCCGCTCGAAGAGCAGGATCAGTCCAGACACGAAGTTGCTGATGATCTGCTGGAGGCCGAACCCGATCCCGATACCGAACGCGCTCACGAGCACGGTGACCTTGGTGAGGTCGAGGCCGAGCGTCCCGAGCGCGACGAGGAACCCGGCGAGGAGCAGCGCATAGCGCGTGAGGGTCGAGAGCGCGTAGGGCACCCCGCGCGGCAGCTCCATGCGCGAGTAGACGTCCTCCTCCAGCAGGAAGACGACGACGCGGGTGACGAGGTAGGCGGCGACCAGGACGGCGGCGAAGCCGAGCAGTCGGCCGATCGCAAGGTCGAGATCGCCGACGTGGAGCCTCGCGCCGAGCGTGCGGTCGACCGCCTCGCTCGCCCACCCGAGCAACTCGAATCGGTAGAGCGCGGTCCACACCCAGAGCCCGACCACAAGCAGGTCGAGCAAGCTCTCGATGCGGCGCTCGACCAGGGTGCGGTGACGCGCCAGTGCGTGGAGCCGGGCGAGCGGCTGCTTCACCAGGGCGATCGCAACGAGGCCATTGGCCGCAAGCCGGAAGGCGAGCAGCACGAAGGCGGCATAGACGAGGTACAGCGCGCCGCCGCCGAGGAAGTCGGCGAAGTCGACATAGCCGAACATGGCGGCTCCCGCGGCGGTCAGACAGGCGAGCGCGAAGAGATAGAGTGCGATCCGTGTCGTGGCGCGGGACCGAGGGGACCACGAGGGGACGATCGCCGGATCCCGCAGCAGCGCGGCGACCCCGACGAGGAGCGCGGCCGTCGCGCCCTTCTCGACCAGCGACACCACCTGCTCGAGCGCCGGCGAGATCGTGGCGAGTGTCTGGCTCGTCAGGTCCAGCAGGAAGAGAGCGGTGAGGCCATAGGCGGCCCGCCGAAGCCCCGGACCGAGGAAGCGCCGCAGCAGAACGACGGCGGCGACCATCCCGATTGCGAGGTTCAGCTGCAGGAGCATCACGGGCGGGTGTGGCCGCAGGGGCCGCGAGATCACGAAGCCGAGCAGAAACGCAGCAGAGATGGGCGTCTCGAAGACCAGCGCGGCCGACGCGAAGAACGCGTCGCGCTCTGCCACGCTCGCCGCCTCGGAGCGCGCCCGCCTCATCACGCCGATCAGCACGAGCACGAGCAGCCCCGAGAGCGCGACGCCCGCCCGGTACTCGCTGAAATAAACGCTGAGGATGTCGAGGCCCGTTCCGAGCAGGAGCCGTGCGCGCGACACTTCCGTGCGCGCCTCGCCCGAGAGACCTCCGGCCTTCCAGAGAGGCGGCTCGTGGGCGCTGAAGATGCGCTCGACCGCCTCGCGTCGCGCGTCGTGGATGCGACCCAGCGCATCGTCGCACGCCTGCATCGAGCGACTCACGCCGTCCTCGAGGACGAGGAGTCGCGCTCGCCGCTGCTCGACGAGCGGCTTCACCGCGTCGATCGACGCGATCGTGGCTCGAACGCGCTCGACCACCGACGACGGCGCATTTCCCTTCTGTGCGACATCGAGCGCCTTGGTCCACGCCTCGCGCATCTGCGCCAGGCTCTCGAGATCCGCGTCGCGCCGCTTGGCGCGCGCGTTGACGTGGGTCGCCGCCTGCACGAGCGATTCGCGCAGGGCCGACCACGAGCTGGCGAGCGAATCGAGCGGTAGGCGCCGGGGCTTCGCCTTGAGCACCTCGGTCGTATTGTTCCAGGTCTCGGTGATGCGCTGACTGAGCGCCTGGATCTCCGCCTCGAGCGCATCGAAGGCAGAGGTATCGGCGAGCGACTCGCGCATCTGGCGGAGCCGGGCTGAAACTTCCTCCGCGTCCCGGCTCAGATCGGGGAGATCGGGCGGCGCGGCGGCGGTCGGGGCCCGCTCGTCGGCAGCCGGCGGCGTCTGCGCGCGGGCTCCGAGCGGCGCAAGCGCACCGAGGACGAGGAGCGCCGCGAGCGCGCGCCGGGTCGCGGAGCCGGTCCCGACGCGCGCTCGCATCATTGCGCCGAGAGCACCTTCCCGCTCGAGCTGTCGATGTGGATCAGCCAGAACGCCGTCGCGTCCTCCTGCGTGATCATCGCGACGACGCCCTGGTTGGGTGCGAAGAAGTAGTACGCGATGTCCTGCGTGTGGGCCGGGCCGACCTTGCCGTCGACGGCGAGCCGGAAGAGGACCGCGGGGAAGGTGCCGGCGGGCACGGTCACCTGGTAGGTCCCCACGTAGGTGAAGGTGCCGGAGAGCGATCCCGAGTAATCGAGATCGGAGGGATCATCGAGGTGGTTGACGGCGACCTGCTGGCTGAAGGAGCGCGCCTCGCCGGGCTTCATGCCGTGCAGGACGAATGGGTTGGCGGGCGTCGTCACGATCACGACGCCCTCGCCGCCGTCCACCACCGCGGGCATCAGGAGGTCGCCCTCCTCGGTTCTGCGGATGAAGCCCGAGATCGAGGGCGACACCTGGAAGCGCCAGCCCTCCTTGCCGCTCGGGCGCCGGGCCTGCCCGAGCCCGAGAGTCTGCGTCTTGCCGGCGTTCTTCCCGCTCGTGACCTGGTAGTGGAGCTCTCGGTTCTGCAGCGGGAAGTAGACCGAGGAGTCCGCGATCGGGACGCTCGGCAGCGCCTTGCCGACGACGCCGGGCCCGAGCAGCGTCGCGATTCGCTGCTGGTCCGCCGCCGGCAGCGGCAGCACGACGCCCTGGGCGCGCGCCGGCTGCGCGCCGAGCGCAAGGAGTAGAACGGTCGCAATCCCGAGCCAGCGCATCATGTCCTCCTCTCCGATCGATCCTGTCACTTCTTCCCGGCCGCCTGTCGCACGCGGGCCGCGATCCCGGACAGCGTGTCGGCCATCATCTTGGAGCCGATCCCGCGCTTCATCGATCCCCCGAAGCCCGCCACCTGCTCGGTCGACACGCGGGAGAGCGCGATGCCGACCGTGCCGCCTTCGTCGGCCGGCACCAGCAGCATCACGTTCTGCTCCGCGTTGTAGCTGGCGCTCACGTAGTACTGGCGCGCAGCGACCGACCAGGCATCGCCGTCCGGCAGCGCGAGGAACTGCACGAGCACGATCGCGCGCTGTCCGTTCGCGTTGTAGAGGGTCCACTGGAACCGCTCGTCGAGGTTCGCAGGGCGGCTCTTCGGATAGTCGACGAGGAGCTGGACCATGCGCGGGGCGTACTTGGCGAAGAGCTTCGAGGCGCGCGTGGCGGCGAGGAGATCCTGATCGGGACGCGCCTCGCCCGAGGCGCGCGCGTAGGGGGCGATCCCGGCGAGCCCCTTCGCGGCGTAGGCCTGGTAGCGGGCCTGGAGCTGCTGGCGGATCAGCCCCTCGACGGCCGCCTTCGGATCGGACGCCGCAGCCGGCTGCTTGGCGAGGGCCTGGAACGCGGCGATCTCGGCCGACGAGAGATTCAGCGAGTCGCCCGGCTTCACCGACAGATACGCCTGCGCGGCCGCGGCATCCTTCAGCTTCACGCCCGCGAACTCGGCGATGTCTCCGCTCTTGATCGCGCCGCGGCCGAGCACGTCGGGGTTCTGGCGCTGGGCCAGGCCGCTCAGGAGCTCCTTCGCTAGATCGGCCGGCGGCCGATCGATCTTCACGGCGAGCCCCACCGCGAGCTCGCGCTCATTCGAGTTGGCCACCGTGCGCGAGACGACCTTCCCCGACTCGAGCTGCGCCTTCTCGCTGCTCGAGAGCGCCAGGTCCTTCTCGATCTCGGCCAGCGTGAGCGCTCGCGCGGGAGCTCCCGCTGCGAGCACCGCGGCGAGAACGGCGAGCCCGAGCCCGGCGCGCACCGCGCTAGGGCGGCGGGGTCGGGGGCACGTAGTGGAGCGACGAGAGATCTCGCATGCCATTCGCAGCATCCTCCGCTTGGAGCTGGACCATGACCATTCCGGGCGGGGCCGTCACGAAGACCTGCAGGTACGACGTCGTCCCCGGTCCGACCCCGATGAAGACCGGGTCGGTTGCGCCCTGGTTGCCGAACGCCCCGAGCGACTTCTTCACGCCCACGCCGAATTGGTGCACGCCTGCGGGCCGGTCGACGTAGAAGAAAGTGCCGGTACGGAGCTCGCCCAGCACCTCGCCGTCGACCGTCAGGATCGGCCAGAACGCGGGAGCCTCGCTCACGTCGGTCAGATACACGAAGATGCGTCCCTGGCCCTCGGGCGGCTTCGGCGCGCTCGCCGCGAACTGCGCGTAGGTCGCCCCCGTCGAGCAGGCGAGCAGCGCGCAGGCGGCGAGCGCGGCGGCGACCCGGAGGGCACCGTGCACCTATTGTGCCCCGAAACGACCCGGGCCCGTCGCGAAACAGCCCTCTCCGCCCTCGGGACAGATCACGACGTACTCCTTGCGCTGCCCGCATCCCGCTACGCCGATCGTGAACTCGGCGCGCTGGATCCCCTGCACCCACGGCCCCTGCAGGGCCGGCTGGACCACCTCCTGCGAGAGGATCGTCGGCGCCGCGCTCGGGCAATTCATCTCGAACTGCGCGCGGCTCATCACCGTCTGCAGCGCCATCGGCTGCTTCTGTGCCAGGAAATCGCTCTGTGTCGCGCACGCTCCCGCCAGGAGCGCCGCTGCGATCGAGAACCGAAGCGCCTTCCGCATCCGTGCCTCCATGGGCCTACTCCCGCCCGCACGCTACATCAAGCTGTTGCTCTGCGGGGGGATCCAGCCTTGCTCCGAGAAGAAGTAACCGAGGAGCTTCGCGACCTTGGCGGCGGTCCGCTCGGAGTCCGCGTCCACGTTAGCGCCGAACGCCTCCGAGGCGACGGACCCTGCCGCCGTCACGGCAGCGGCCGTCGCCAGCGTTCCCGCGGCGGCGCCGGCGCCCATCGTCTCAGCGGCACCCGGCTTGTATCCGCTGCGCGCGTCCACCTCGAACTGGTCGACCACGCGCCGTCCCTCCTGGTACATCTCGAGCACCTGCACCGCGGTGCGCACGTTGCTGTGCCCGGCGCCGAGGCCGATCACCATCCGCATCGCGCGGCTGCCCTCGTCGATGGCGATGAACTGGCCATCGATCACGAGCACGGGGCCGGCCTGTACGGGCGGCGGCCCGTAGCCGATCTCGGCGGGCAGGCCGTAGGCCTGGATCTTCGAGACGAGCTTCGTCGCGAGCGTCTGGGCGACGGCGTGGGCCACGTCGGAGCGCTCCTGCGCCGACGACGTCCCCTTGAGCTTCCACTCCGCGACCGCGGTCGGGCTGCGATCGAGCTGGACCTCCTCCGGCGAGGTCGCGAACTGATAGACCAGGATCCGCATCGGCCGCGGCAGCGATCCGTTGTACTGCATGGTCGTGGTCGCCTTCGTGCTCGCGCAGCCCACGGCTCCGGCCGCGAGCAGGAGCGCCGCCGCGCCGGCCTTCAGGGTCATCGCAACTCGAGACATCTGGTTCCCTCCGTTTGTGCCGGGCGCACCCGTGCCAGCCATTCTCGCACCTCGTCGATCCGGCTCGCTCACTCCGTGCCCTTGGCCGCAGCCGCCTGTGCCGCCTTCAGCCTCTCGATGTCCTGCGGCGTTAGCTTCGGCGGCTCGATCGACAGCGTGATCTTGTCGATCTTGCCGGTGAAGGCAAACGGCGGCTGGTAGTCGGCGTCGTTCACGCCGGTCAGCGTGTCGGAGCCGATGTCGAGGTTCTCGTCCCACTGCAGGATGAACGGGATGGTGTGCTCCATCTTCTGCGTCGCCACGTCCTTGCCGTCGACGCGGAGCACGCCCGTACCGCCCTGCCCGATGCCCGATGGGCTCCCGAACTCGAGGGTCGCGAGGCCGAGCCCATCGTACTTGAAGTCGAACTCGAGCACGTGCTTGCCGGGAGGGAGGGCGTCCGAGCCCTCCCACTTGATCCGCTTGAGATCCAGCAGGTTCCAGAGGAACACCGGCTTCCCCTTCAGAAGGTAGAAGCCGTATCCCGCGAAGCGGCCGCCCTGCGTGATCAGCATGCCCTCGGCGCCGCCCTGCGGGATCTCGACCTCGGCCTTGAAGTCGTACGAGGTATTGAGCACCGAGGGCGCGTCCCCGTTCGGCGTGCCCTCGAGCGGCTGCGTCCAGGTGAAGACCGTTCGGCCCGCGGTGAGGCTGGGCTTGGGAGTGAGCAGCCGCTGCACCACCGTGGTGTCGAGGGGCAGCACCTGGTGCTTCCGGGCCTCCTGCATGAAGAGCGCCTGCAGCTCCTTCACCTTCGCGGGATTCTGGGCCGCGACGTCCGTCGACTGCGTCCAGTCGTGGGCGAGGTCGTAGAGCTCCCACGGATACGACATCGGGTCGAGCGGCGCCGGGTTCGTGTCCCAGGGCGGTCGCATGACCTTGGTGCTGGCGATCCAGCCGTCGTGGTAGATCGCGCGGTCGCCCATCATCTCGAAGTACTGGGTGTGGTGGCGCGAGGGTGCCTTCGCGTTCTTCGCGTCGAACGTGTAGACCATGCTGACGCCCTCGATCGGCTTCTGCGGGATGCCGTCGACCATCGCCGGGGCCTTGATCTTCGCCGCCTCGAGGATCGTGGGCACGACGTCGATCACGTGGTGGAACTGGGTGCGGATCGCACCCTTGTCCTGGATCACGCCCGGCCACGAGATGGCCATGCCCTGCTTCACGCCGCCGAAGTGGGAGGCGATCTGCTTGGTCCAGGAGAACGGCGTGTCGAAGGCCCAGGCCCACGGCACTGCCATGTGGTTGTAGGTCTGGTCGCTGCCCCAGACGTCGTAGAAGTACTTGAGCTGGTCCTCGACCGGCACCGGCACCTGGTTGAACATCGCGACCTCGTTCGGCGTGCCGATCAAGGTGCCCTCCGAGCTCGTGCCGTTGTCGCCCTCGATGTAGATGATGAGCGTGTTGTCGAGCTTGCCCATGTCCTCGACCGCCTGGATCACGCGGCCGATCTCGTGGTCGGTGTAGGCGACGTACGCGGCGAACACGTCCACTTGGCGCAGGAACATCTTCTTCTCGTCGGCCGAGAGCTCGTCCCAGTTCTTGAGCAGGTCGTGCGGCCAGGGCGTGAGCTTGGCGTCGCTCGGAACCACGCCGAGCTTCTTCTGGTTCGCGAAGATCGTCTCGCGCAGCTGGTTCCAGCCCCGGTCGAAGAGGTGCATGGCGCTGATCTTGTCGATCCACTCCTTGGTCGGGTGATGCGGCGCATGCGTGCCCCCGGGCACGTAGTAGACGAAGAAGGGCTGGTCGGGAGTCAGCGCGTTCATCCGCGTCATGTACGCGATCGCGTCGTCCGCCTGGCCCGTGGTCAGGTTCCAGCCGGGCTTCCCGACGAAGGGATAGATCGCCGTCGTGTTTCGGAAGAGGTTCGGCTGCCACTGATTCGTGTCGCCACCGATGAAGCCGTAGAAGTACTCGAAGCCCATCCCGGTGGGCCACTGGTCGAAGGGACCCGCCTGGCTCGCCTGAAACGCGGGCGTGTTGTGGTCCTTGCCGAACCACGAGGTGTGGTAGCCGTTGTCCTTCAGGATGCGGCCGATCGTCGCGGTGTCCCGGCCGATGATGCTGTCGTAGCCGGGGAAGCCCGTGGCCTGCTCGGAGATCACACCGAAGCCGCTCGAGTGGTGATTCCGGCCTGTGATGATCGCCGCGCGCGTAGGCGAGCAGAGCGCCGTCGAGTGGAAGTTGGTGTAGCGCAGGCCGTTCGCCGCGATGCGGTCGAGCGCGGGCGTCGGGATCACGCCGCCGAAGGTGCTCGACACGCCGTAGCCGGCGTCGTCGGTCATGATCAGGAGCACGTTGGGGGCGCCCTTCGGCGGCACCACGCGCGGCGGCCACCACGGCTTCGACTGCGGCGCGACGTCCTTGATCACGCCCCCGAACTTCGGCACCGGGGCCGGAAGCTGGTTGCCGGGAATCGTCGTCGTCGCACTCGGCGAGCCGGGCACGCCGGTGGTCTGCACGGCCGGGGCCGGAGCCCGGCTCTGCTGGGCACTCGCCGAATCGACACCCGCGAGCAGGACCGCGGCGGAGCCAAGGGCCAGGAGGGCGCCCCGGATGCGACCTCGAATCGAAGCGACTGACTCCCTCACGTCTCGAACTCCCTTCGGTGACGACATCAGGACGCGAACGCCGCCAGGCGGTCGAAGAACCAGAAGGCGGCGAGCGACCCGATCGCGTAGGCCGGCGCGAGGCGTGCCCACGCCGGCCACTCGACGCGCACCC
>Ga0335071_10001909_pt1 | contig 22487 bp, 19 predicted proteins | sample Lox_Sample_15_FD_206724 | JGI IMG/M metagenome (GOLD analysis project Ga0335071, IMG submission 206724) | Soil microbial communities from Loxahatchee National Wildlife Refuge, Florida, United States - Lox_Sample_1.5 | ecosystem: Environmental > Terrestrial > Soil > Wetlands | place: USA... | reverse complement strand
CCAGTTGTTTCCGAATCCCTTGTTTAAGATCACCTTGAGCGTGGAGTACGAGTTCTGATTCTGGGGTCTCGAGTCGTCGTATTCGACTGTCACGAGTGGCTGGCTGTTGATGGTCTGGAGCACATCTTCGATCGTTTTGTCGACCTCAAATCGCGCTCGCGACGAGGCGCGGAGGATATCGCCGGCGCGCTGGGGAATCGTTGGATCGTAAGCGATGAGCCTCTCGTACAGCCTTTGAATGGCGGCGCTCAGATGCTGCTCGAACAGGGCCTCGTTGCCCTGGTCCTTGTCGCTCTGGAGCTGCGCGAGCGTTTCCGGCCACCAGTGCTTGATGTAGAAATCGAGGAACGGCTTGTGCGCGTTCGTATCGGGGAGTTGAGCGACTGTTTCCGGGCGAGCAGGCAGACCGAGGTCCGTGAGCAGTATGTTCATCTGTGCCGCCAGGATGGCGGTTGCCTGCTTGAGATTGTCGAGCGTTCCTGCCTGCGGTGATTGGAACGCCTTCTGCCAAGCCTGCTGGAATTTCTGGCGCACCGCCTTGTCAGCGGTGGTGTTCGGTGGACGCCACGTCTGTGGGTTGAAGGAAAAAGCCGCGGTGATGGCGGAAATTTCGCGGCCGGACGCGGTGAAGGTCACCGGCTGGGCCGTTGCCGTCGTGGAGCCTCCACTGGTTCCACCCGTCATGACCATGCCATTCGCGGACTGCGACGGCGAGTTCGTGTTGAACGTGATCCCGTAACTGACGGTGCTGAGCCAGTCGTGCGTTTTTTTGTTGATACAGAAGCTGTCCAGTTTGACGCTCGAAGGGTCGTCGGGACAGAAGCCGAGCAGGTACTGGCGAGTCGCGGCAACCAGCGGTCCGTCCAGCGTTCCTTTCACGGTGACGGTCTGTCCGCTGACCGTCTGGGTCAACGCGCCATACTCAGCGGCGACGGAGAGAATTTGCGCGGTCCCTCCTTCCGAAACGAGGCTCGTGGATCCGCTGGTCGAGTTCGTAGAACCGGTTTGAGTCTTCGGGTTCGGGTGGTCTTTTAACGCCTGCTGAAGGTCCACAAAAGATTGCGCGATAACTGCATCGCGCTGCGCGGGCGTCAGTTGGACGAGGATGTAATTCGTCAGGCATATGTAGCTCTGCTGGATATCGATTACGTCCTGGACAATGCCGTGACCCGAGAAGATCGCCTCGACCGCGTCGTGGTATGGCTTATCTGAAACCGGGCAGGTCGCTGCCGCGAACGCTGTTACCGAAAGGGTGGCGAGCAAGAAGAGTTTCTTGATCATGTCGAATTCCTCATCATGTCGAATTCCTCGTTACGAACAAACCGCGTAGGCGACTGCCAGTGCCGTATTGTTGACGTTGTTGTCCCATACAGTCTTGGCCGGACAGTCCTCCGACAACGTCCCCACGTCGCCTGAGGCAATCGCATATTGGAGATTCAGGTTCTTGATCCCTTTGGGCTGCATGTTGATTGTGAAGGTGATCTCAGTGGGTGATGTAATGGTCACTGGAGTTCCGGCGAAATCGCCGGCGACGATGACCGCTGTCCCATTGACGGAAGTAAGTTTCAGCACGATCTGGCCGTTCTTGCAGTCCATTCGGCAGCCGGGCGTCGTGGAAGCTTTCGATAGGCATTCGCCGGTGGCCGCCGTTGCTGGCGCTTTCGCACGGGCGCCTTTCGCGTCCGCCTTGGCTGGCGTTTTAGGCAGCGAAGCCGCCTTCTGTTTCTGGGCATGTGAAGTTTTTGGTGTTTTCCTCATATGTGGGATTCCTGTTCCAGGTTTATGACCTCAAGGCATTCGAACTCTACAAAGCGGAAAAACGGCCGCCCGGCAGGGCGTGACGAGGAGCCAGCATGGTGGCAGTGGCCCCGGAACTCTGCGCGACGATCGTGTCTCGCGTCGCCCGAACCAAATGGTAGGCGAACCCAGCGGCCACAAGGGCCAGGATTCCTTCGAGGATCGCGAGAGAGGTAACCGGAAGCTTGTCCTCCGCGTTCTGCAATGCATTGAACACGACCTGGAGTTGGCCGGTAACGGATGATCCCGTAAAGATGGCCGAGATCACAAAAAAGAGGACTTTGCCTTTTGAGGCGCCTTCTACCGTGCGCGTCGTCAGATTGTAGGCCGTGGGAGCGATTGCGCCGAGGAAGCCAAGGATCGCGCTCAATTGCGTGTAGGGTACGTCCGCACCAGGGAGGATCTTAACCACGAGTGCGACGACACCTGCGCCAACGGCCGTGTTCGTCGCCAAACTATCGAAGGTCCACGACTGCGTGCCGATGTCGGTCCATAGGGATTTTTTCGCAGCGATCGCCCCAGCGATGACAAGAATCGCAGAGCCGAGCAGGGAACCGAGAACGATCCTGTCGACAGTCGGGTCGGAGATCGTTATCGTGACGGCGGGCACGGTGATGCGCATCGGCCGGTCCATGTTTTGACCGACAAGCGTGACCTCGGCAGGAAGTTTCGCCGTACCGTCTAGACGGATCTTGATGTGAGTGAAACCGGTCGCGATCGTCTGAACCTCTTGCGTCGACTTGACGCCCGCGGGCGCGGCTACCGTAAACGAAAGCACGGCGCCACCGGTGATCTTGACGTCAAATTCGAGCACCGCTTGCCACGCACCGGTCGCTCGATCGATGACGTTTGTGCGAACCGTGGCGGCCTGTTTGAGATCAACAATCTGAATGCCCGGCGACGGGGGTGCGTCGGCGACCAATGCTGAGGAGAACGCAACTGCCGCCAGGGCGGAGGTAACCAGAGATCTTCGATACTTGATGGCATTCCTCTTGAAATCCATAACGCCTCTGGAATGTGAATTGAGCTCTCTTCAACCTGATTTCCGCGTTTAGTATGCGTATCAGTTCGAGGGTATGCGCGCACAAGCACACCCCGGATAATTGGAAAACCGGTCTTGCCGCGCAGGTTAGAATTTAGGCGGTAATAACACCGCAAAAAAAGAAGACGTAAATAACTCACCCACGCTGTTTTTCCGCTATTGCGACCGAGTTGTTGCCTCCACCGGGAGGGTCATCCCGCCGCAAGCGGCGGCAGGCCGCGCACCCAGAAAGGCATGAATATCGAGGAGGACGTTTGTGCAAGTGGCATCTGCCCTCCAGGAGAATTATTCCGCTGGTCTGACTTTTATCACTATTTTAAAAGGAAAACAAGGGTTTTTAATCTTTTAATCTGGAACTCATTGGCCCAGGTCTTTAGCCTTTTTTTCATGATCTTCTGGGAGTATTGAGCCCAGTCAGGGACCCCTGATTTGGTTGGAAGATGCGAGGGCTCCGTGGCCGTTTTATAGTGGTGGCTCGGATCTACTGCAGCCGGAGGCGACTAGAACTGCACGATAGTTCCAGGTGAATCCCCAATAGCTTCGCAATCCAGCGTTGTCCGATTCTGACGGTTGTTCCCTGGTACGCATAGCGAGCCAGACCGCGTAAACGCAACGCGCATGGATAGCTTCCGAGTGGTCACTTCCCCAAGTCTAATCGAGCCCCCACACGTGGGGAGTTCAGCAGGCAACTGCCAGCGTTGTTCTGAAACTTGAACTTAGCCAGGAACAAAGCATTCTCTAGCTGCTTTCAACCTCGCCGAACGTCGGCCCCTCGAAGGCTAGATCAGGACCCATGACGTAATCAATCGTAGTGTGATTCCTCATGAAGCTCTTCTTTAACTGGATGGCCCGGAAGAGCGGCGTTCCGCCGTCTGGCAACGAGGCTGTAATACCGGCGGAGCGACTGCCGGAAAAGGATGCGACCAGGTTTGCCTTGCCAGCGAGTTCTTTCAAAGCATCGACGGGCACCGCGAACTTAGACGGATCAAGCGGTGCCGAACCCTCGACCTCCGCTGTCTGGTCTTTTGACGTTGCGAAGAAGACCCATACTGCCTTTGCCACCAAGACTTCGGTGACCACACATTGTTTCCGATCCCATTGCTTGTTTTCGTCTAAGTAAAGTATCAGGTCTTTCACAGCTCGCTGTGAGGAAAACGACCGGTAGAGATTCCCTTTGCAAATGATGGCAGCCTCATTCTTGGCGCCAAAATGAATCTGGATCTTGCCCGAGACGGGCGCGAGTGGAGTGGCCACATCTGCGCCAAGAACCTTCATACTTACGCGCTGGGTTGTCCAAACGGTGACCGGATCGGAGCTCACGGCGTTTTCCTCAACGGCATGAGCGACGGGATCATATCTCGGGAAGTTTCTCAGATGGTCCTCGTGAACAAAAGCGCCGTCCTTAGATCTACCGATCAGGCCAGGTGAGAGTGGATAGGAGGGAGGGTAGGCGCCCCAATAGTTGGTGATGTCATGGGCGATTCGAATATACTCTTTTGGCAGATCCACAATGATTTCTCCTTTCGCTAGCTAAGCACCGGCCAGAAAGAAGCCGGCCCAATACCAAGGGTGCTTGAAGACCCGTTCCTCACCTGGGGTATCCCGCAACCTCCTTGCGGCCGGAGATTGAAGCACCTCCGGCTTGACCGAGGCGCGCAATGTATCTGCCGTGGAACTCATCAGCCAGGCCTGTGCATCGCCGAGAGCTTGAACTGGCGAGTGAGCGCCGTCAGTCCAGAGCTCATAGAATCGTTGCACTAAGAGCAGAGATGACATTTCTTCGCTGTGCCAGAATGTGCCCAGGACAGCGGCGGCTCCAGCGGCGAGGAACGCTCCCGGCAGATTGATGACGTGTTCCACGGTAATGGCCGCGGCGCCGCTTCGACATGCAGACAGCACAACCAGACGCGCAGAAAATCTTGGTAATTGCTGGAGATGTTTGTACGTGAGCTCCGCTCCGTTGGACAAAATCAGTATGCCGGAATATCCGATTCTGCTTTCCACTTCGCCATGACAAATAAAGTGAGCAACTCTTGCGTCGGGAAGCGCTTCGCATACTGCGCTGGGGGTCGCTTGAAATCCTGGAAGCACCTTCGTGGAAAAGTAATTGTTGACCACTGCCGCTTCGGCGTCAGCTAGCAGTAGCGGATCGAACTCAGGGGGCAGGGGTTTTGGATTGTTGATTACCAAAGCCGGAGAAGCCGGCGGTTCGCTGCTTCTTCTTTGTGACTCAACCAAATTGCGGGCTGAGTAGGCGTATGTCACGTTCCTGGGATGGAACAGAAACCAGAGCCGTGTGGGATCCTCGCGTTCGAGGCAAGCTGCGTGCAGAGGCATGATCGAGCAGTAGCCGAACGGGATGATGGCGAACGGAAGATCGTCGTTGCCAACAAGGTGAAGCTGTTGTTTGACACTCATCATGATGTACGCGCCGAGCCATTGCAGAAGCTGCACGAGCGGGGCGTGTTCGTCAGCGGGGACATCCCCGAATTCGGATTCAACAAATTCCTTCGCGGCAACGGCAAAATCTGCGGTGGTTACCGGGATATCGATAATGTTCACTTGACCGTCGGCAGCCTTCAGGAAGAAGCAGGCACATCCTTTATCGGTAGGGACGATGTAGACAACGGGCATCTTGGATGCGGCTTCCTGTACATCTTGCCAACCGCTGGGTAGCGCAAAGGACGCGAATCCCTCAGTCTTGCGGATCTCGACAGCGATCGCATTAGCCTCCGTCTGGGCGGCGACTTCTTCGGGAGAAAGCTGCCCGAGGGGGTCGACGCGGCGCTCTTCATGCGCGCTAATCTTTGAAATCTGCGCCGCAATTAGACGATCTCGAAGGTCGGGATGGTTTTGCGCCAGTCGCGTTAGTTCCCATCTTTGACGATCGCCGGAAAACAGCAAATCGCTTGCGCGCTCGAGTAAAACGATGGCATCTTTGGCGTTGCCCAGTTTTGCGAAGGCGTATGCGCCTCTGGTTGCAAATCTGAAATGCTTAAGCAGTTCGAGACGATCGGAATTATCGATTTGATTCAGAACAAGCTGGCGTAGCGCACGATGAGCCAACGCGTACGCTTCACTCGCTTCCTCCCAGCGTTCATGGTCCCAAGCCCAATCCGCCCACTCCATGGCAACGAGAATGGCCTCCTGCGGTGCTTTGGCGTAACTCGACTTCCAAGCTTCACGGTCGATCTCCGCAGCCGCGCTGTAGACGCCGGGAACGTCTGTAGTTGAGATATCTTTCCATCGCATAGCCATAGCGTGGGAATGGCGCAGTTTCGGGTACAGAACGTTATCGGGTAAAACAAGACTCAGCGCGGATTGTGTCAAAAGAAAGGCTACTTCAGCCTGATTCGGGGAATTCGGCGTTTTAAGGCAGTTCTCAGCCCAACGCCCTAAGTTTTCGGGTGCGTGAGCCAGTTTGATCCGGGTAATAGGTCCCGTCGTCCCGCCTTCAACGGGATGGTCAAATTTCGCGACCACTTCCTTAAATATTTCGACGGCCTCACCCGAGCGGTCCATTTTGTTCAAAACGACACACATGTTCATAAGGGCCTCGACGAGGGGAGTCTCGAATTCCTCTTCCTCTCGATTTCCGTACCTTTCCAATACTTCCCTGCAGGTCTTTACGGCTTCTTCGTCACGGTTCGCTTCAATAAGACAGACCCCTTTGTTAACAAGGGCATTGGCGACCGGGCCCGCCACTTTGACTTGCTTCCTATCGCCGTATTTTTGCACCGCTTCCTCGTAGGATTGGAGCGATTCGTCCAAGCGATTCAACCGCCTCAGCGCGTTTCCCTTGTTGACAAGAGCTTGTGCTAATGGAGCAGCGAATTCATCCTCTCCCTGGTTTCCGTATCTGGCACTCGCTGCTTCATACGCTTCAATCGCATCCTGCGGACGGTTCAATCCGTTAAGCGCTACCCCCTTGTCAACCAGGGCCCAGGCGACCTGACTCGCCAATACTGTTTCTTTCCGGTCAGCGTACCTCTCCAAAGCTTCCCCATGCGTTTGAACTGCCTCCGCCAACCGGTTCAACCTGCTCAGGGCGTGTCCCTTGTTCTTCAGGGCACAGGCTACTTGGTCTGCCAATTCCACTTCCCGACGTCCCCCAAAGCTTTCCGCTACTTCCCCGTATGACTTAATCGCTTCCTCGGTGCGGTTCATTCGGCCAAGAGCGACCCCTTTGTTGAAAAGGGCCTTGGCGACCATCAACGCCAACCCCGTTTCTTGCCGGTCCCCAAACTTGTCTGCCACCTCATCGTACGTTTTGATTTGATCTATCGGACGGTTCAATTGGCCGAGTGTAAACCCCATGTTGCATAGTGCCTGGGCGACCGGAAGCGCCAATTCCGCTTCTAGGCGTTGCCCGTAAATTTCAATCGACTTCTCGTAAGATTGGATCGCCTCCTCAAGACGATTCAACCGGTCCAGCGCATTTCCCATGTTATAAAGGGCCCAGGCGACCGGAACCGCTACTTCCAGTTCTTTCCAAGCCCCATACTTTGCCACTACCTCCCTGTATGTATTGATCGCGTCTTCTGTGCGGTTTAATCTCCCAAGCGCAACGCCCTGGTCGAGGAGAGCCTTAGCGGCCTGCCCCGTTGCTTCCGCGTTCTTCCGTGTTTCATCCATAACCCGCCTGCTTTTCCACCTCGATTTCGAAACTAGCATTAAAGAAGGAGTGCGTCCGAATTGTTGAGGCAATAACCATGTCGTTTGCGCATTTTGGCGGCCCGGCTATCTCAAGTTTGTTCCTGTATTCCAGGCCTGTCTGAGCCAAAGTAGGTGCGTCTTAGAAAAAGCAGCACAGGACCACCAGTTTCGCGAGTGCTAAAGGCACTACGCGCTCGCCTACGGACTCTCTCTTGGGAATAGCCGCAAGCCGGTCAGCGGCAGCACGGCGAGTCTCAACTGAATCTGCACCTGAACTCCCCAGTCGTCATGACCGTTCATGTCCGCTTGTCTTTGTGAATACGGCTGCGCGCGGGGCGAAGGGTGAACGTCAGCGTCTCGTGCAAATAGGCACAGTTTGAAGCCAGCGGCAGCACTGCGGACGGGCTGCGATGCCGAAGCTGTCGGCCGGAGTTTTCAGTCTGCGCCCGAACACTTTCCAGAGGGCTGTTCGCCAGGATTCCATCTTTGCCCACCGGACACCAACTATTATATTGGTAAAAACACTAAAAAGAGCTGTTAATATTAAACGTGCCGTGAAATCCGGTACGATCGGTATGGCTTGGCGTGAAAATTGAAGGCAGTCAGTGCGCGAGTTGGACTAGATCATTCTCTCGGCAATCGCGCGACGGCGCCGCTATTAGCGCCCGGCAAAGGACTTGCCAACCCAAGTAGTGAATGATAATAGACGTTGTCATCTGTAAGCGGAGTTCACTGAAATGCCACCCCCGTCCCCGGGCGAATGGTCGTTTTAAACCGGCCAATGTTCGGAGTGGGGTGGCGGCCAACAACACAAAGTCAGTATTCTTGTTTTCGTTCGAAACTGATTTAGCCGGAGGGTGAAGGCCCGGCCAGCAGATCGAAAACTTTGGCAGAGAACGGTCACCGGCGGGCCTTCACGCCAGCCGTGATTCTTTTTATCGCACTGCCAGAGACGAAAGACAACATCGAACCGGGGTGATCCCACTGGACCTCGTGCCGCGGCGATGTCCAGTTTGCTTGGATTACACGATCGTCGGCCATGGGCGACGGCTCCGTCCGGCCCACGATGACCGCCATGAGCGCATCTGGGTGCGCCGCGGAATCTGTCATCCGTGCGGGAAGACCTTCACGATCTTGCCCGATTGGCTGGCACCGGCAGCGCCTTTCAGCTTGCGTTGCCGACAACAGGCCTGCGAGCGGATCGCCGACGGCTACTCCGACGAGCAAGCCGCCCCTCACTGCAAAGATCCGTCCCGTTTGCCCGATCCCTCCACCGTGCGCCGATGGGCACAACGGCGACTGCTCAGCCTATGGTGCTGGATTAAGGCCGGAGCCCACCGCGACCACTTCCTGCGGACACCCACCATCCTTGCCTGGGATCTCAGCGCGGCCTGCCGTATTCTGCCAATCGAGGCCAGCAGTCCGTGAATCGAATGGCTCTTGATGAACTGAAACAGCAGATTCCGTTGCTGGAGTATCTGCAAGCACACGATTGGCAACAGGCCCGGCCGATCGGCTTCGGCCGCCTTCTGGGACTGTGTCCACTGCACGCCGACCACAAGCCCAGCTTTCTCGTAGACCCCAACAAAAACTTGTTCTACTGCTACGGCTGCCGTCGCGGCGGTGATGTGATTCGTTTCGCCGAACTGTATCACCAGGTGAAGTTTCCGCAAGCGGTGGCTCTACTGCACCAGTGGCGTGGTTTGCCACCGCTGCTGCACGAAGCTACGGGTTTCTATCGCATGCAGTTACACCGTCACGGAGAGGCAGTGGCCTACTTGTACCAACGCGGAGTCCGCTCGCCGGAACTGATCGAGCACATGCGGATTGGCTACGCGCCCGGCAGTTGCTTGCGAGGTTGGTTGACACAGTTGGGCTATCCGCTCCAGGCTTTGCGGCAAGCTGGTTTGGTCACTGGCGCTGGCTATGACGCCTACACGCATCGCATCGTGTTTCCGCTGGAAGGCAACCTCTATGGCCGCAGTCTGTCGACCACGGCGCCGCCCCACCGTTTCTTACCAGGCGCTAAGGGCGGCTTGTATTCGTGGGAGCGGGTCCGGCAATGTCCGGAAGTGATTCTCGTAGAGGGTCTATTCGATTACGCCGTGTTGTGGCAGGCCGGCTTTCACAATGTTACCTGCGCGATGGGAACTCAGCTCAACGCATACCAGTTTCGTCAACTGTGCGATGGTATGCGAAGCATCTACCTGACCTTTGATTCCGACGCCAACGGCAGCGGGCAGCGTGCCACGCAAGCGCTCGCGCACCGGCTTAGAGAGCAACGGTTAAAAGTTTGCACCGTCGAACTGCCCGAGGGCCATGACCCGAACAGCTTCTTCGTCAATGGCGGCGATGCCGGGCAGTTTCAAGCGCTGCTGGAGGCTGCTCGGTCATGACTTTTCGCGTTAACCACCAGTCATCGGACAACCCCGCGCGATGTCCGTACCGCGTGGTCGTGCAGGCAACAGGACGTGAGATTGACTGGATCAATCAGTATCTCGATTACGAGACCGTTCGCCGCCTCGCTGATCATACCCTGCAAAGTTATGCGAACGAGTTGTTGTACTTTCTCCGTTGGTGGGAGAGTGTTCATCGCACTCACGCGATCGCCAAAGATGCCCTCACGGAATCGACACTGCTCGACTATGTGCGATTCCTGTCTGGTCAACAGCCCCCGTTGTCCGGCTCAACCATTAACACACGCATTGCCATTGTCGATAAAGCCCTACGCCATCTGTTCCCTGATGCTCCTAATCAGATTGCCCCCGGATTTCAGAAGATCTCTTGGCAACGTGCACCAATGGGCATTGGCAGACCACGACTGGCCCTGAGTCGGTTGCGGGTGAGGACCCCCAAACGAACCATTACGCCGCTGTCGGTGGACGAGGTGGCACGGTTTTGGTCCAGTTTTCGTACCTCACGGGATCTGGCCATTGTAGGTTTGATGCTGCTGCAAGGGCTCCGATCCCAAGAGATTCTGGACCTGAATCAGGACGATCTGCTGTTGCCGGAAGCGCAGATTCGCGTGCGCGGCAAGGGCAATAAGACCCGCTTTCTTCCCTTGGCTCCGGAAGCAACTCAGTTGCTCGATCATTATCTGCGGCTGGAACGGCCCGCCAACTCATCTCCTGCTTTATTCGTTTCTCTCAAGGGTTCGGCTCGCGGCGCCCGGATGACTCCCGCGGGTCTGCGCTCGCTTTTTCGCCATCATCGCCAGACTAGCGGAGTCAAAATCGCAAACCCCCATCGCTTTCGGCACACCTTCGCGTCGGATATGGTGCGCGCCGGCGTTAGCCTGCCGGCCCTCATGCAGTTGATGGGTCATGCAAATATCCAAACTACCCTCGTCTATATGCAGGTCACTCCTCTCGAGGTCTATCAGCAATATGCGCGAGCAATCGCTCAACACATCAGGCCGGTGCCGGTCTCACGATCATGAAATTATCTCGCCTCGCTTCTGTTGACCATCCCCTGGCTCTCCAGTTCCAGCGAGCTGTCGAGTCCCTCACTGCCGCCCAAGTGTGGGATTCAGCCCGTCAATACCGTGGCACCGCGCGCGACTTCCTGATTTATCTCGGCGAGAATCATCCTGATGTTGCTTCGTTGAGTCAGTTGCGCCGCGACCCGCATATCCTTGGCTGGTTCACCCACCTGCGCTCCTTGGCGCCGGCGGTCTACATCAATCGTCTCACGCACCTCCGACGTATCCTTGAGGAACTTGCCTGGACCGCCCAACTTCCTGAGTTGGCGCATCTGATCCGTCGCGAGGACTCTCCGCGGCCTCCTCAACGTCTTCCCCGTGCCTTGACGGCGCAACAGGATCAACTCATCCAGCAGGAGTTGCTCCGCCGCAACGATCTACCGGCCAACATCTTCCTGCTGCTCCGCCATACCGGTATGCGCATTGGCGAATGTGTCGATCTCTCCTATGACTGCCTTCGCAATGTTGGCCCCGATCGCTGGGCTATTCACGTTCCGCTGGGCAAGTTCAAGACAGAAAGAATGGTGCCGGTAGACTCATTTGTATGTGAGCTGGTGCATCGCCTGCGCTTTTTTCGTTCTTTCGATCCACTGCTTCCCGATGGCCGGTTGCTGTCACGTCCACATGGCAAGCAGGCCTTGATTCGTCAACTGCGGTACTGCCTCCACGAAGTGACTGCTGCCGCCGGGATAACCACCCGCATCGTTCCACACCAGCTTAGACACACATACGCGAGCGAGATGATCCGTTCGAGCGTAACCTTGCCTGCACTAATGAAGTTACTCGGTCATACCGATCCAGAGATGACGATGCGGTATGTCGACGTCACGTCGAATGATTTGCAGCGCGAGTACCATCTGGCCCGCGCGAAACCTCGACATATAACCCCACAACCGAAAGCGCCGACGATTTCGCCCCGCACCGGTTTGGACGGCGTCATCGACTCTCTGCTCTTCGCTCAACATGCCATCGAGATGTTCCGTCGCTCCCTACCAGATGGCCCTCCGCGGCGCTGCCTCGACCGCCTTTCGAATCGGCTCACCAAAATCCTCGCCCAAACTCGCAAACTCAGCCCGTCCGCATAACGGGCAGAGATTGGCCGTATAAGTCGGCGACTCGGAGAAAGGGTCCGCCCGAATCCCTTGTGCCGTGCTCATCCCATCACTTGACGGAAAACGCGCTAGCCGCGGAAGTGCCTTAATCGATGCGATCGCATTGGGAATCGCGCTTGAACCCGGGCAGACGGTGCGCAACAGGTGGAATCAAACCACTACCCGCGAGGCCATATTCACGTTCATATACTCGACCCGAAACGTTATCGCCCCCGACCAATGTTGGATCTCTCGGCGATCAGAGCGCCGGCCTTCCTCAGCGTGCGTTGAACGTACTGCGCTTGACGCTTTTCGTCGCCCTTATGCGACAGATCACGGGAGCCGATAACGATCCTCACCTCCGATTCAGGAACCCCCCGTGAAAGGGCGTAGAGTGCATACGCCAAATCGATCCTCGTCCAGTCGCCACCATAAACCGGATTTGACCGGAAAGATTCAATGCTCTTTAATACTGAGCTTTCGAACCGCTTGGGGGAGTAGACTCGCCTTGCCCGAGTTGCGCGCTCCGTATTGAGATCGGTTGTCAGCTTTTCAATGAACTGTCGCGCCTCGCTGTAAACCTCTCCCGTGGCCTCGGCCAGGCGTACGAATGGGTACAGCCCATTTGACTGGCGGTGTTTATCCTTGCGGTTCGTGAAGCCGGCGAGCCGGCCGAAATGCCGCCAATCGGCGGCACCGCGGTCACCCTGGAATTTCGCTGCGAGGACCCGAGCAGCGGCCGTTCCTAGATCTTTGGGAAGCGTCTCGGCATGCTTCAGCCAGGCCTGGAAATTGCCGGGTGACGTTTCGGTTACGACGGCGGGTTGAAAACCAGATATTTTCATTTCCGAAATCGCCGCTGCTGTGAGATCATCCATCAAGCTCAAATTGTTCTCGCCTTTCGGTCGAATATAGATATTTCGGCCGTTAAGGTTTTGAAATTGTAACCACGATAGCGAATTGAGCAGGTTTTTTATGCTCCAAGTTCGTGGCAGCATCTCCGGTTCCCGTGAGTTCGGGTCAACACGAGGCTTGAAAAGTCCGACTTCAAAGACCTCCGCTCCCATCGCCGCGATCTGATGTTTTACCGCGCCCGCTGTCCATTCCATCGCTCGCCCCTTTCGGTGCATATACGAGGGTTAACCGAGCCCTTCACCTTGAAAGAAGTGGCGGGGCGTGTCGGTGACAGCTCAACTCGGAAAGATTTGCGCTGAAGGCGCAGCTATTTACTGGACGATTCGGCCCGGACGGCCGGGTGAATGGAAATATGTGGCCTATAGGCGTGACGGCATCGTGTCTTTGCTGTTGCCCACTTGCTTCGTGTCCCTGTCAAACAGTGTGGCTGTGTTCAATGGACGACGACAGGATAGTACGTCCAGTCCGAGGGTGGTTGTCGCAGGCCAATCAGAATAGGGCCGGAACCAACATATCGGAGGTCTATCCTTGCCCGGAGTATCGTGTTTCCGTCCTCAATGCGAGCTTCGCCTGCCACTGTCATTAGAGGCTCGTCGATTTTCTTCAACAATTGGACCTGGTAGATTCCGGGTTCACTCCCGATCGGGAGATAGATCGTGAGATCAAGCGGCTTCGGCGGGAGTATTAGCGGCCCCCTATTTGAGGGGCGCCCGGCTTCGCCTCGCGCAACGGACCTGTCCTTCAAGTCGAGAGCCGCCGCCTGAAACGGGCCGTCTGGCTGAGTTGTGATTAGGTTTCTACGATGACCGACCTCATACGTCGTTATAGTTCCGGCCATTACGAAAGCTGCCGCAACGCCCGAAACCACTAGGCGCCTCCGCACCACCAGGCTGCGGCGTGCCCGTTTCACCTGGGCTCGGAATTCCAGGAATTCCCGGTAGCACGGCGAGCAATGCAAGACGTGCTCCCAGGCAGCGTCCCTAACCGGCTGCGGTCGGTTGGCTAGTTCCTTCAAAACTCTCGAGCCCGGACACCCCTTGCGCTCCGGGTTCGGAAACTGGGTCAGAATTGTCTGCTGAACGATGTCTCGGAACTCTTCGAAAATTTGGTCGGGAGAATGGTCCGGCATTAGCCCATGACATTATGGCATTTCAGTAACCGAACGCGGCAGTTATGCAAGTCCTAACTCTTTCAGCGCGCGTCTGATAGATCGATGCAGATTCTGATACAAGGTGTTTGGTCGCTGATCGAATTGTGCGTTGATTTCCTCTCGGTCCATGCCGTAGCAGAGCATCTCGAGTATTTTGCCGGCCTGAATGTCGCCCCGCATCTTCATCTGTCTAATCAGCGTAGCCAGGAATTGCCTTCGTTCAAAATCGTTCTCGAAGTTCCACTTTCCCCCAGGTACCAACAGCGATAAGGCAGCCGGGTCCGCCCTTCCGATGATTGTTTCTAACTCAGTTTCGTCTGTCGGCAGCGGCTCATCCCTGCGGTGCCGCGCGCGCCATCCTCCAGCCCGGAGATCTTCGGCCTTCCATTTGGCGTAGTGCCATAGCTTTTTGCTGGGCCACAGATCGAGGTTATCGCCATGCTTGTACCAAACGCTGTGGACCGTGGATTGCGTCAGTTCCGAAACGCGCCATACGTCATCGAGTCTTCGTCGGGCCAGCCGCCGAAGGCTATCCGCAATCGGCACGACGGCGGTGAACCAGCCCCAAGCAATTCGTGTGCCTTCGCGATCCGTGTCCTCGATGCAAATAGGCACGACCGAGCTGGGGTCTTGCAGCTTGTCGTAGTCGAAGGGGATAGTCACTAACGCCATCGCCGTCCGCCACTGCGAAAAAAAATTTTGCTTGAACTGTCACCAACAGCCTCTGCCACTTCTTTCAAGGTGAAGGGACAGATTTTCCGCATAGCAGGATTTATAGCACGGCGGAGCCAGAAGTCAAGATGAAGATTTTCGGAAATTCGGAGCATGTGACACAAATTCCCAACGAGCAACACCAACGGCTCGACGTGAAGCTCAGGCGGGAGCTTGGGGAGCAGGTGCTCGCCCTACTCGGGGACGAACGCACCGAGGACATCGTCCTAAATCCAGACTCGTCGCTCTGGGCAAAGCGCATGGGCGAGGGCTTCGTCCGGTTCGGAACTATGGTGCCGGCACGCGCCGCGAGCGCGCTTGGCACCATTGCCGCCTGGCGCGGCACCGTTCTGAATCATGACCATCCCATCCTCGAAACCGAACTTCCTATCGATGGCAGCCGCTTTGAGGGTATTACGGCCCCCGTTGTCAGACAACCGGTTTTTGCGATACGGCTTCGGCCCAAAAAGATCTTCAGTCTCGATGAATACGAGGCTGGAGGTATCGTCACCGGGAAGGATGATCCACTCAGCGGCCGTCGCGGTGGCAATGACTTTGCCGCTTCCGTGCGCGGGTTAAGTCATGCGGAGATCATCCGCGCGGCCGTTGGCGCTAGAAAGAATATCCTCATTGCCGGGTCCGCCGGGAGCGGAAAGACGACACTCACGAACGGCATCCTGCGCGAGCTGGCACAATTAACGCCGCATGACCGGGTGTTGGTCATTGAAGATACGACGGAACTGCAGTGCTCTGTGGCGAACTACGTCGATCTGCACACTGCGGGCGACGTAACCATGATCGACTGCCTCCGTGCATGTATGCGCCTGAAACCGACGCGCATTGTCGTTGGCGAAGTTCGGGGCGCCGAAGCTCATGCGGTCTTGAAGGCTTGGAATACTGGCCATCCGGGCGGCATTGCGACTATTCACGCCAACGACGCGCTGAGCGCACTAACGCGCCTCGAAAGCCTGTTGACGCAATCGGATGAGGGCCAGAGTATGCCGCATGAGTTCCGTTGCGCGCTGATCGCGGAAGCAGTGGACCTGGTGGTGTTCATCGACGAGGAGCCCGGTACTGCAGCGGGCCGAAAGGTCAGAGAGGTTTTGCTCGTGTCCGGATACTCCAACGGGAAGTATACGGCCGAGCCGGTCTGAAACCACAACGTAGAAGGAGGAAAGGAAACAAAGTCATGAAAATGTTTCGTTCAAAGAATAAGGAATTGTTAATGAGCAGACTCGCAGCGCTCGTGACAATCGGTTTGGCATTCAGTCTGAAGGCTCAGGCCGGCGTGGCTACCATGCCATGGGATGCCGGCTTGAAGTCGATGGCGCTGGACTTGGCTGGCCCGGTTGCCTGGACCATCGGCGTAATCGGCGTCGTGATGGGGGCGAGCTCTGTAGTGATCCATCACGAGTTGACCGGCTTTGGCCAGAAAGCTCTGATCACCGGAGTTGGCGCCATGATGGCTGGCTTCGCTCCCGGCGTGCTGACGGCACTAGGCATCGGCGCGGCCGTCGTTTAAGAGGGGAGAACAGGATGCAAATGCCCGCAGACACTCCACGGATCGTTCCCATCCACCAGTCGGCGCATCGCCCCGCCCAGATCAGGGGGTGTGATCGCGTGTTGATTCTCACCGCTCTATTCGCGGCGTTTTGCCTGGCCTTCAGTCTGTTGACTGTTTGGGGATTCGCAGTGTCTGCGGCACTTTGGTGCGGAGTAGTGGCCGGTTTGCGAAGGATGGGCAAAGCCGATCCACTGCTCCGGCAAGTTTATGTCCGGCACCTGAGATATCGCGAATGGTACCCGGCCAAAAGCGGCGTGCTGTCTCAGCTGGCGGGAGTTCCGAAAGGATGGAGATAAGGGAAATGCTACGTAATGAACATCGTCGGAAACCGCAGGGGCTGGCAGATCTCCTTCTGCCTTTCGGCCTGATCGACGACGGAATCCTGCTGCAGTACGACGGCTCGCTGATGGCGGGCTGGTCGTACAGAGGACCGGACACGATAGCTGCCGCTCCCGCGGAAATGGACGCACTAAGCCAACGGCTCAATAGCGCCTTGCGTCTCGGTGGCCGCTGGATGGTGAGCTGCGATGCCATCAGATCTTGCGCTCCGGGTTATCCGGATTATGGATCATTTCCGGATCCAGTTACCCTGCTGGTCGATGAAGAGCGACGCCAAAAGTTCATGCAGGAGGGTGCGCACTTCGAATCGGAGTATTTCCTGACGCTCACGTATCTTCCCCCGCAGGAAAAGGAAGAGCGCATCAAAGGCTGGATGTTTGAAGGAGCGCCGCCGTTCACGAATTCCCGCGCTGCGGCTCAGACCCTCGATCGCTTCAAAAGCAAAGTTGAATCGTTCGAGAACGTTTTCGGGCACCTGTTTACGATCCAGAGGCTGAAACGCGTGAGCTTCGTGGATGATTTCGGGCGCGAGCATGAGCACGATCAGTTGTTGCGCTATCTGCGCCGCTCGATAAGTGGCGTGGATCATCCATTCGCTTTGCCGGAAATCCCAGTATTCTTGAACGACGTTTTGGCTGGTGCGGACTTTTGCGGCGGAATCGAGCCGCGCATCGGCAGGAAGCGGATCGCCGTCATCGGGATCGATGGCTTCCCGAGGACAAGCTGTCCAGGGATTCTGAGCGCTTTGGATTCATTGCCGCTCGAATACCGCTGGAGTACGCGGGCGATCCTGATGGACCCGGAAGAGGCGGCGGGTCTGTTTGAAACCTTACGCAGAACCTGGCGGGGAATGAAGCTTGGCTGGTGGGACCAGCTCATGCGAACTCAGAACGGCCCGGTCAACCTGCACGCCGCCAACATGGAGGCCGATGCACAACAGGCCATGGGGATCGCACAGTCCGGCGACATGCAGTTTGCACTGTATTCCTCGAACGTAATCTGTCTGGACGAGGATCGGGACAAGCTGCACGAATCCGCGCGCCTGATCATGAAGACCATTCAGAACATCGGGTTTAGTTGCCGCTTGGAGGACGTTAACGCCATCGAAGCCTGGCGCGGAACCCTGCCGGGAGACGGCTACTCGAACGTGCGGCGTGTGCCATTGCATACCCTGAACCTCGCGGACATGCTGCCGATAACCTCCGTGTGGGCGGGCCTGCGCGAGAACCCGTCTGCGCTGATGCCGACGAACAGTCCGCCGCTGCTTTACGCGGCGACCACGGGCGCGACCCCATTCCGCTTCAACCTACACGTTTCAGATCTAGGACACACCATCGTGGTCGGCCCGTCCAGTTCCGGCAAATCTACCCTGCTAGGCCTGATTGCGGCCCAGTGGTTCCGGTATCCGAATGCCCAGGTCTTCTTCTTCGATAAGGGCTACAGCTCCTGGGTGCTGGCTCACGCCGTAGGCGGAGAGTTTTACGATCTGGCTGGTCCGAGGTCGGATCTCGCGTTCTGCCCGTTACGCCAAATCGACAGCGACTCGGACCTGGCTTGGGCCGTCAGCTGGATCGAATCGTTGTGCGAGTTGAATGGCTTGCGCACCGGTCCAAAACACAGGAACGCGATCACCGACGCGATGCGGCGCCTGCGAGCGTCGCCAGCCAGGACGATGACCGAGTTCAGTGCCTCGGTCCAGGATGGAGAGGTGCGGACGGCTCTCGAACACTTCACGCTCAGTGGGGCCATGGGCTTCCTGCTCGATGCGGATCACGATTGCTTGGGGAGCGGACGGATGCTGGCGTTTGAGACCGAGCACCTTCTGCAGCTCGACGACAAGGCCGTGTTGCCAGTGCTGCTTTACCTGTTCCGCCGAATCGAACAGCGCCTGGACGGGTCTCCGACGCTCATCGTGTTGGATGAGGCCTGGGCCTATCTGGGACACGAGCTGTTTGAGCGCCGGATCGGCGACTGGCTGCGGACCATGCGCCGCAAGAACGCAGTAGTGGTCATGGCGACGCAACAACTGGCAGACTTTGCCGATTCGAAGATCGCTCCAGTGATTCTGGATAATTGCCCGACGAAGATCTTTCTGCCGAACGCAGAAGCGCGTAGCTCTCGCGATGTATACGGGCGGCTGGGACTAAAGGTCGGAACACCGGACGCCCCGCTCGAGCGCGAACTGGACATTCTTCGTTATGCCACGCCCAAGATGCAGTACTACATCGTATCGCTGCTCGGACGGCGGTTGATTGATCTTGGCCTGGGGCCGGTGGCGCTGGCTTTCACCGGCGTTAACGGAAACGAGGAGCGAGCACTCGCCGGCAAGGTGATGCTTGCGCACCCGAGGACGTGGCGCGAAGAATGGCTGCGTGTTCGAGGTCTGCCGGTGTGGGCTCGGTATCTGGAAGATTACCCGGCAGGAGAGATGGAAAGGGTGTTCAAGGTGGCATTCCGTCGTGAGGAGGCGCGAGCTGTTGGAGATGGTTTGAGCGCGGCGTCATGAGGAGATTTTGTGTTGAGGAGGAGTTTATGCGTAAGTTGCTTTTAGCGATTATGGCGGGATTGCTTCTGGTAAATCCAGTAAGCGCCCAGGTGCCCGGTGGGGTGTTTGTATGCGCGAACTGTGCGACGGAGCCGACGCAGCTCCGCATCCAGCTCATGCACGATCTCGAATATGCCAAGCAGATACTGCAGTATGCGATTCAAGTGCAGCAGCTGGCCGATGCGCTCAAGAACACAAAGCATGGCGGTGCCGCATCCCTGACCGCCATCGCTGCTGACCTCGGGATGCTAGCGGCAGTCGTTCAAGGCGGCCGGGCTCTGGCCTACTCGCTTGGCAATGACGATGTCCTATTTCGGCAGACGTACCCTGGCTATCAGCCTTTGGGCGCTGTCGGACCGCCAGTTCCGCTTGGTAGCTATGCCAACCGCTATGCGATCTGGGCTCAGACAAGCCTGGACACGACGCAGGGCATTCTCCGTGGCGCCGGATTTCAGGGAAAACTGCTGGCCACTGAGCAGGGAGTGCTCGGCATACTGCGTGCGCTAAGCGCGGGGAACCTCCTGAACCGGAATGACGCGATTAACCTTACTGGCCAGCTAGCTTCGGAGCAAGTCGCACAGCTCCAGAAGCTACGCGAGCTCCAACTTGAAGACATGACCAGCAAGGCCGCGTATCAGGGATATCAAGTACAAAAGGACGCCGATATGGTTTCCACCGAGCAACAGTTCTTCGGCCAAACAACCATCAACGCAGGAGACAGCCGGGTATTCCCGACGACGCCGTAACATGCGCAAACTCGCGATCCTTTCGGTTCTCGGACTGTTCTTGGTGCCGGCGGCATGGGCGCAATTTGCCCCGACGACTCCCGGCGACATCCTGAACCAATATCACGCTGCCGCGGCTACCTGGGAGGCTACGGTGTTCGGATATGCCCAGGATTTGTTTTACCTGCTGGCGGTGATTGAACTGTCGTGGACCTTTCTCGAGCTGTTTTTGCAGCAGGCGGATCTGCAGACCTGGATGTTTGGCTTCATGCGCAGCATTATGGCGATCATTGCGTTCTATGCGCTGCTGCTGTACGGAAACATCTGGTTTCCGGCGGTGGTCAACAGCTTTACGCAGATCGGCTCGCTCGTCGCTGGAATCCCATCGATCTCGCCGACGGTGGTGTTCACGCAAGGCCTGAAGATTGCCGGCGCGATGTTAGACGCCGCGATGGATTCGGGCTTTCTATTGCACATCGGATCGGCGCTCACGATTGTTCTTTGCGCGCTGATAATCCTACTCTGCTGGGGTTTGGTGACACTGAGCCTGATCATCACCTGGGTGGAAAGCTATGTGGCCCTTGGCGCGGCCTACATCATGCTCGGTTTTGGTGGCAGCCGGTGGACTCGCGAGTACGTTAACCGGTACATCTGCCTGGTGATCTCAGTTGGGCTGAAGATTCTGACGATCTATGCCATCATCAGCGCCGGCATGATCTTGAGCGGCAACTGGATCACCGAAGCGCAGCAGGTGAAGCTAACGCCATTCGTGACAACCGCGCCTGTGCTGGTCGCGTTCGATGTGCTGATTGGTACGTTTATATACAGCCTATTGGTCTGGCACCTGCCCCGGATCATTACGGCTGTTCTCGGAGGAACTTTGTCGCTAGGATATAGCGAGGTGTTGGCGCCGGTTATGATTGCTGGCCAGATGGCCGCCACGGCGGCTGTGCAGGGTGGTGCCGCGGTTGGTGGCGGCGCCGGAGGTGGCTCTGCCGGGAGCTCATCATGGGTTTCCAGCGGCAGCATGAATGGCGCCAGCGGAACCGGTGGGCCAGGTAGTCCGTCTGATACGGATGCCGGATTGCGACGATTGGTCGAGAGTTCGAAGGGCAAGAGCTCATAAGGAGGAGAGGGAAATGCGATTTCTGAAAGTTTTATCTCATGCGTTCGGTACGCTTGCACTGCTCTTTCTGAGCAACCGTCCGCCAGCCCAGAATCCGCGTCCACCGCGACTGCGGTTCTAATCTAACAGTCCCCGGCGAGGTCCGCCGAGGAAGGTAGGAATTTCCTGCGTTGCTAGCTCGCTAAACGAACGTTTGGCGAGCGAAAGGGGGAGTTGTGTCGACAAACGAAGCGGTTAGTCCTTATATAGCGGCGCGTCACGAATGGGACGAGCGATACGGGTCACTAATCACACAGGCTGGCAACTGGCGGCGGGCCTTCCAGATCTCGGCTGCGATAGCGCTGGTGGCCGTGGCCGGAGCCATATGGCTATCAGTCCACTCGCGCACACGGGTATTCGTGGTCGCGCTGGACCAGCTTGGCCGGTCCGTGGCTGCTGGCTATGCGGACCAGACCAGCGTCGCGAGCGATGACCGGGTACGCCGATCGAGCATTCTCAACTGGGTCGAAAGTTTGCGCACAGTGACCAGCGATACCGTTGCTCAGGCGAAGGCCATCAAGGCGGTGTATGCGCAAATTGCACAAGGCAGTGCCGCAATGAGCGCGATCAACGATTTCTACCGCGGCGATCCACCACAGGCGCGCGGGAAAACTGAGACAGTATCGGTCGAGGTCAACACAGTGTTGCCCACAAGCGACCGGAGTTACGAGGTTGATTGGACGGAAACAACGCGAGATCTGCAAGGCGTAGTAACGGCAACAGCGCGGTGGAAGGGTTCGTTCATGATCGCGGTCGATCCGCCAACTGACGAAGCGTCTGCGCGCGTGAACCCACTGGGCATTTACGTCACGAATGCCAGCTGGTCGAGGGTGTTGTAGAAGGTCATTCATCAAATTAGCGCCGCAGGGCGCTTAACAAGTTCCACATAGGAGGACTAAGACGATGCGAGTAGTGTGTCTGACGCTAGTAGTGTGTGCGGTTGCCTTCGGGCAGGGTTTATCGGTTGCCGTTTCACCGGCACCGGCCGGGTATAAACCAAAAACAGATGTTCCGCTGTCCCCGACCGCCACCGAGGCGGTGCGCGTCTCGGCAGAGTTCCGTGCCGAGTCGAGTCTGCCATCGCCTGGCCCTGACGGGCGGGTCATCTATACGTTCGGGACGGGACTGGCGACTCTGGTCTGTGCGCCGATGCGGATCTGCATCCTCGAACTGCAGCCCGGCGAAAGACTAAACGGAGAACCGCAGATCGGTGATTCAGTGCGCTGGCAGATCACGCCCGCGGTCTACGGTACGGGCGTCGATGGCACGCCCATCATTGTAGTGAAGCCAACCGCGTCCGGCCTCG
>Ga0335071_10001908_pt1 | contig 22488 bp, 21 predicted proteins | sample Lox_Sample_15_FD_206724 | JGI IMG/M metagenome (GOLD analysis project Ga0335071, IMG submission 206724) | Soil microbial communities from Loxahatchee National Wildlife Refuge, Florida, United States - Lox_Sample_1.5 | ecosystem: Environmental > Terrestrial > Soil > Wetlands | place: USA... | reverse complement strand
CGGTTTGGCGGAAGTTTACGACACGAAGAACGCCGGCACGGGCAAGACCCTGAGCGTAAGCGCCTACACGGTCAACGACGGCAACGGCGGGAACAACTACACCGTGAATGCTGTCGCGAGCTCGGCTGGGACGATCGATCCGGCAGTGTTGACGGTGACCGCCGATGACAAGACCAAAGTTTACGGCACGCCCAATCCCTCGCTCACGGCCAGTTATCAAGGCTTTGTGGGAGGCGAAAACGCCGGCGTGCTATCGTCGCCGGTGACGTTGCAGACAACGGCCACTACCGCCTGCGGTGTGGGGACGTATCCCATCACGCCGACGGGCGCGGCGGCCGCCAATTATGTGATTCAGTATGTGGATGGGACGTTGCGCGTGATCGCGGCCCCGCAGTTAACTGGAGCCAGTGTCAGCGTGAGCGGCACCCAGCAATTCGTCGTCAGTTGGCAGACGTTCCCCAACCAAACCTATCAACTCGAATGCACCGCGGACCTCGCCGGGTCCAACTGGGCGCCGGTGGGCAGCCCGATCGCCGGAACTGGTACGTTGGTTTCCGTCACCAACAACATGCTGCCTCAATGTTTCTTCCGGGTGCTCGTGCAATGAATAAACCGGCATTGCCGGAGTAACAAATCGCCTGGACAACTTGGGGGGTGAACGCAGGCCGGCGGCATGACCATCCGCCGGCCTGCAAAGTTCATGGCGACCCAGACCGGAGCAGGCTCGCCCCAGCATTTAGGATTGCCTCCGGTTCATCTCCGTCTAAATTGTCCAGGTTCGCATGAAACGTTCAGTGACCTTTTTCGGCTTGGCGTTCCTGGCCGGGTTCAGTGCCTGGGCGCAGGTGACCGTGGAAGTGGAGCTTGACCAGCGGCAGTTTTTGCCCAGTGAAACCCTGCCGGTGACCGTGCGCATCACCAACCGCTCCGGCCAGCCGCTGCATCTGGGCGCCGAGGAGAACTGGCTGACGTTCAGCGTGAACGCGGAGGACAATTACGCGGTAACCAAATTGGGCGATGCGCCCGTGCGGGATGAATTTGAACTGGGTTCGTCCAAAATGGCCACCAAGCGCGTGAATCTGGCACCGTATTTCAAACTGACCCGGCAGGGCAGCTATCGCATCAGCGCCACCGTGCGGATTCCGGAATGGAATCGGGAACTCACCAGTCCACCTCAGTCCTTTGATGTGATCGACGGGGCCAAGTTGTGGTCACAGACGTTTGGACTTCCTGTCCCGGCTGGAATGACCAACACGGTGCCGGAAATCCGCAGGTACACCCTGGAAGAGGCAAACTATCTTAAGTCACAACTGCGCATGTACGTGCAGGTAAGCGACGAATCGGAATCGCAAATCATCAGAGTGCAGGCCATCGGCCCGATGGTTTCGTTCAGCCAGCCGGAGGCGCGGCTGGACCGTCGCAATCGGCTGCATGTGTTGTATCAGAGCGGGGCGCACGTCTTTAGTTACACGATTGTCAATCCGGACGGCGACATCCTGCGGCAGGAGAACTATGACTATTTCACCTCACGCCCACGGCTGCAAATCGATGAGGCGGGCAACATCACCGTTTTGGGAGGCGTGCGGCGAGTAAAGCCGGATGATGCACCCTTGGTGCAACCGCCCGCCCCCTTGCCGCCGCCGGCGACCAACAAGCCAAGAGCCAGCCTCACTCCGCCAGTTCCTCCTTCGAAGTGACCCGTTCCTGGATGGTTTTGACCACCATCATGCCGCGGGTGACTGCGTTGTCCTGGGTTTCGCCAAGGAACGATTTCAATTCCACCCGCACCGCCGCAATCGGATCACCGTTGCGGTCGCGCAACGGCAAGGTGACCACCACCGTGCCCTTGGTGCGCCCGAAATAAACCTTGCCATCCCGGATGGCGTCCAGCTCGGAATCCGTGCCGGCCTGGCCGATTTCTTTTTCCTCCTTGCTGGCCAGCACCCGCGGCCGGCCTCCGTCATCGAGCGTGTAGAGGCGCAGCCCCACGATACGCGGCTGTTCCTTCAAGACGTTCTGCAACACCGCTTGCGCCCGGGGGAGGCGCGGCGTGTAAATGACGGTTGTGTCGCCAAAATAAGCGATCGCGTCCGACTTGGTGCGAAACCCGATCTTTCCGGCGCCGAAGGAATCGTCATGCAACGGCGGCATCAGTAACTGGCCATCCAGCCAGCAGGTGATTTGATTGCCCTGGCATTGCACGCCCAAAACATGCCAGGTGTTGGTCGATACGGTTTGCTCCGGGCCAATCGGGTCCGAACGGATGCCCCCCACCACCTTGTAAAATCGCACGTTATTCCCCAAGGCGCTGGCGCGGAGGACGTAACAATTCGACTCGTTTTGGTATCGGAATACGACGCCCGCCATCTGCTCAACCGTACCGCCGGCGATTTTGAAATGCGTCGCGAGGCTGAAATCCTTGAACGTCTCGCCATCGTAAATCAGCATCGGAAACCGTTCGTCGGTGGGATCGCTGCCCGTCTGTGCCACCACGGCGCGGCGCGCGACCACCAGGGCCTGCGACGAAAGCGGCGCCAGCAGCGGCGGCACCGCATCCATGATGATCTTCCACTCACCGGGCCGGCCGCCTCCCGCCAGCGCGGCATGAAAACCCGCGGGAATTCCATTGCTCGCCACATCACCAAAAGTGAGTTTGATCTCTGCTCCCGCCACGGGTAAAATCAGGACGAGCCAGAAACCGCAAAAAATTCTTCGCATTCCGCGCAGCGTAACAAATCGGTTTCGGACGACAAGGAGAGTCTGGCAGGTCCGGGTGCGCCGGCGTCTCGCCGGCAAGGAACATGGCCGGGCGAGGCTGCCAGCCGGGGGGTGCCCGCGTTTGCGGACTCAGCAAATCCGCGGCAATTGTTCGCCGCTGGGCATGTCGAGGATCCGGCTGGCGCCAATCGCGCTCCTGAGCGTGACCCGCGGCGCGGAATTCTCGACGACCCGGCCAATGACCGCCGCCCCGGCGCCGACAGCGTGGCGGCGCAAAATGGCCAGGGCTCGATCCGCCTCTTTCGCCGCAACGAACGCGGCAAAACGTCCTTCGCACGCCACGTGCAACGGGTCCAAACCCAGCATTTCACACGCGGCGTGAACGTCCTCGCGCACCGGCACAGCTTTTTGCTCAATGGCGATTTTCACCCCCGCGGCCCCCGCAATCTCGTTGAGCGCGCTCGCCAGTCCGCCACGCGTCAGGTCGCGCAGGCAATGAATTTCCACACCGGCGTGGATCAATTCCAGAACCACCTCGTGGACCGGCGCAGAATCGCTGTCAATCCGGCTCTCGAATTCCAGTCCTTCGCGCACCGCCATGATGGCCATGCCATGCCGGCCCAAATCCCCGTTGACCAACACCACGTCGCCGGCCCGGACGCTCGGCGGCGCAATTTGGCGGTCATGTTCGATGACACCGATGCCGGCGGTATTGATGAACAGGCCGTCGCCTTTGCCTTTGTCCACTACTTTCGTGTCGCCGGTGATGATTTGCACGTTGCACCGTCGGGCCGCGTCGCGCAGGGAACAAACCACGCGCCAAAGAGTTTCCATTGGCAGGCCTTCCTCGAGGATAAAAGCGCTGCTCAGGTACACCGGCCGCGCGCCGCTCATGGCCAGGTCGTTTACCGTGCCGTGGACAGCCATCGAACCGATGTCGCCGCCCGGAAAAAAAATCGGCCGCACGACATAGGAATCCGTCGTGAACGCGAGCTTTTTGCCGGACCATTCCGCCACCGCCGCGTCGTGCTGCTGTGCAAGCAGTGGATTGTGGAACGCCGCCAGGAACATCCGGCTGATAAGCTGGTGCATCAGCCTGCCGCCCCCGCCGTGCGCCATCAGCACGCGCGAATATTCCGAGATGGGGATCGGACAGGCCGGGACGAAATTTTCCACCGGTTTATGGCTCATTTGATTTTAGTGGCCGCTTCCGGGGCCTGACACCGGTACCGGTAATATGCGGCGCAAGCGCCTTCGCTCGACACCATCGTGGCACCCAGCGGATGCTCCGGCGTGCATTTCGTGCCGAACGCCGGGCATTCGTGCGGCTTGATCTGCCCCCGTAACACCAGGCCACTGAGGCAATCGGCGGGCTCCTCGACGCGCCGGCCGGCCAGGCCGAATTTCCTTTCGGCGTCGTACGCCGCGTAACCGTCGTTCAAGCCGAGGCCGCTCTGCGGGATTTCACCCACGCCGCGCCACTTGCGCGGGACGACTTTGAAAATTCTGCGAATCAGCTCCTGCGCCGGCCGGTTGCCTTCGCGCCGCACCGCCCGGGCGTACTGGTTTTCCACTTCCGCCCGGCCGGATTCAAGCTGCCGCACCACCATCAGCACGCCCTGCAAAATATCCAGCGGCTCGAAGCCGGTGACCACAATCGGGACGTGATATCTGGCCGCCAGCGGCGGGTATTCCTCGTAGCCCATGACCGTGCAGACGTGGCCGGCGGCCAGAAATCCCTGCACCCGGCAGTCCGGCGACGACATCAATGCCTCGATGGACGGTGGCACGAGCACATGCGAGATGAGCATCGAGAAATTCTTGAGCCCCTTTTGCGCGGCCTGGTAAATCGCCATGGCCGTCGCCGGCGCGGTGGTTTCAAAGCCGACGCCGAAGAAGACCACCTCCCGCGCCGGGTTTTGTTCCGCCAGCCTCACGGCATCCAGTGGCGAATACACGATGCGCACGTCGCCGCCTTTGGCCTTGACCGACAACAAATCAGTTGTGCTCCCCGGCACGCGCAGCATGTCGCCGAACGAGGCGAAAATCACGTTGGGCCGCGCGGCAATTTCCAGCGCCTGGTCGATGATTTCCAGCGGGGTCACGCAGACCGGACAACCCGGCCCGTGAATCAGGTTGATTTGTTTCGGCAACAGCTCGTCAATGCCGAATTTCACGATGGCGTGCGTCTGACCGCCGCAGACCTCCATGATGTTCCACGGCCGGGTCGTGACTTGGTGAATCTCCCGGGCGAGCTTTTGCGCCAGGTCCGCGTCGCGGTACTCGTCGAGATATTTCACGGCCCGCCCTCCTTCAGCTCGCCGAGGTCCTCCATCTCCTTCAGATACTCGAAAACCTTCTCCGCCTCCGCCTCATCGAGGCGGCTGAGCGCGAAGCCGACGTGCACGATGACGTAGTCGCCCACTTTCGCCTCCGGCACGTAAGCAAGGCAGGCTTCCTTCAGGATGCCGCCGAAGTTGACCTTGCCCATCCGCGTCAGCGGGTCATCGCCGCTGATGCTTTCAATTTTTCCTGGAATGGCCAAGCACATGGTTTTCCATTCTAACCCTTCTGGCGCAGGGCGGCAACGACTTGTCCCAGGGCAATCCCGCCATCGTTCGGCGGCACGCGCTGATGCCAGTAGGGCCGGAACCCTTCCGCCTGCAGCCGCCGCACCGTGCGCTCCGTCAAATAGTGGTTCTGAAAACAGCCGCCCGAAAGCACCACCCGTTCCGGCCCGGCACGCCGGGCCACTGCCACGATGCCTTCGGCCAGCGCGTTATGAAATTTTGCGGAAATGATGCCGGCGGAAACGCCATTTTTAGCATCGACCAGAATGGCTTCCATCATCGGCGACCAATCCAGAACTATTGCGGATTGCGGATTGCGGATTGTGGATTTATTCACAATCGAAACCTGTTTTTCAATTGGCAATTGGCAATCGACAATCGGCAATTCATAGGCTTCGTCGGTTTCAACTCCATCGAGCGCAAACTCCAGTTCCATGGCCGCCTGGCCTTCGAAGCGGATTTGCTGGCGGAGGGTGATGAGCGATGCCACCGCGTCGAACAACCGGCCGGCGCTCGTTGTCACCGGCGAATTCAGTTTTTTCGCCAACATCGTTTTCAAGGCGGCCAGCTCTTTCGTGCAAAAGGCGGCAACCGGTGCCAGCTCTTCTCGCTCGAAAACCTCGCTGCCGAGAACTTCGTAAAGCAATCCCAGCGCCGTGCGGCGCGGCTCCTTCACTGCCTGGTCGCCACCCGGCAGTCGGAACGGACGCAAATGCGCGAACCGTTCCACCTTGTTTTCCGTGAGCAGGAAAAATTCGCCACCCCAAATCGTGCCGTCGGTTCCGTAACCCGTGCCGTCCCATGACACGCCGAGCGCCGGGGGCGTGATTTCGTTTTCCGCCAGGCAAGACCAGACATGCGCGATGTGATGTTGGACACCGACGTGGCGCGGACCTCCGGTCCGGGTTGCGCCCGCCGGTCGGGCGGTCCGTGTCGCGAGTCCGTGCGCGAACTTTGTCGAAAGATAGTCCGGATGCAGATCGGCGGCGACGATCCCAGGTTGGGTGTCGTAAAGTTTCTGAAAATCGGCGATGACGCGGCGGAAGGCGTCGTAGGCCGGTTCGGTTTCCAGATCGCCGATGTGCTGGCTCAAGAAAACCTGATTGCCGACCGACAGCGCCACCGTGTTTTTGAGATGCGCACCGACGGCCAAAACAATTTCGGATTTCGGATTTCGGATTTCAGATTTGGAATCCTGGATGAAGCGGGCATCTTCCTTGGCCACACCTCGCAATTGAACGGGCAACGGCGCGTAGCCTCTGGCCCGCCTCAACACCTGTTCGCGGTTCAGCATCACCCGGACAATCGAATCGTCCATGTGCCGCACAATCCGCCGGTTATGAACGAGAAACATGTCGGCGATGCCGCCCAGCCGTTCCCGGGCCTCCTGTTCATCCGTGCAAATCGGCTCGTCGCTCAGGTTGCCGCTGGTGGCAACAATCGGGAACCCCAGTTCGGCCATCAGCAAGTGATGCAACGGTGTGTATGGCAGCATGACGCCGAGATTGGGATTGGCCGGAGCCACAACATTTACGATTTGCGATTTACGATTTGCGATTTGTTTGAGCAGGACGATGGGAGCTTCGGGCGAATGGAGCAGTCGTTCCTCCAGCGGCGAAACTCCGCAGACGGCTTTCACACTTTCCAGCGATGGCAACATCAGCGCAAACGGTTTTCCTTCTCGCTGTTTCCGCTCGCGCAGTCGGAGCACGGCCTCCTCATGGCGTGCATCCGCCATCAGATGAAAACCGCCGAGTCCCTTGACCGCAACGATTCTGCCATCCCGAATGGCCTGGGCCGCGACCAACAAGGCGTCGTAGCTGCGCTCGTGAGGGCGCGGATTGTCTGCGTTGTTACCCACGCGGCTACCGTCCCAAAATTCCAGCCGGGGGCCGCAGACCGGACACGCATTCGGTTGGGCATGGAAGCGCCGGTCATTCGGGTTGTCGTACTCCGCCTGACATTCCGGACACATCGTAAACTGCTTCATCGACGTGTTCGCCCGATCGTAGGGCAGGGCTTCGATGATGCTGAACCGTGGGCCGCAATGCGTGCAGTTCGTGAATGGATACCGGTAGCGGCGATTGTGCGGATCGAAAATCTCGCGGAGACAATCCGGGCAGGTGGCAATGTCGGGCAGCACGAGCGCGGTTTTATCGCCGCCGGTTTCGCTGGCGCGAATTTCAAAGTTTTTGAAACCAACGGCATCGAGCCAGGTGGATTCCAGGCTTTGGATAAAACTGCGCGGCGGTTTTTCGGCTTCGAGGCGCAGCAGAAACTGTTCGAGGGTGGCGCGCGGACCTTCCACTTCGATGAAAACGCCTCGGGGCGAATTGTTGACCCAGCCGGTCAGCCCAAGTCCGGTGGCGAGACGATGAACAAACGGCCGGAATCCGACGCCTTGCACCGCGCCGCGTACCGCAAGTTTAAGTCGTTTGGAGGAAGAACCATTCACAATCGTTCAGCGTTCGCCTGCGAAGATTCGGTGCCACCTTCGGCAAAATTGGCTTGGCGCATGGAGTGAATGTGCTCAGGGACCAGCGGGGGTGTCAATTCACGAGGCGCGAAGCTTTTGAATTTTCTGCACGGCTTGGTCCAGTCCGCGCTGGGCGACGGGCGAAAGGGTCTCACTGAACGCCAGCGTCTCGACCGGGATCGTCAACAGCCACGCCTCCGGCGCATGCCCAAAAACGTCACGGGCCAAGGCCAGCATCGTGCGCGGATCGGCCGCGTGCGCCATGAGTTGCGACGTGTCTGCCGGCTCGATCTTTTGGAGTCGCACCTCGCCGGCAATGTTGACCGCCGCATCCACAAAAATCGCCGTTCTGGCCTGCGCAATCGGTTCGGTGTGTTCAGGCGAGAGCTGGGCGCAAACAAGGGTGCGCACGCTGGGCAGGGCCAGCGCCGCCACCGCCTCGGCCGCGCGCGGTCCGACGCCGTCGTCGCCGCGCAACGTGTTGCCGTAGCCGATGACGAGGATTTGAGGTGCGGAGGCGCTCATCACGTTTCGCATGACGATCCACTTTTTGGAGTGCGGTGGCAAGCGAAGTGCGACACCGCTTTGGGGGCAGGCATAGGGTGCGCCACCGGCTTCCGAAAGCGCCGTCGTCGCTGCGCTCTGCCGGCGCAGTCCAAAATCAGCCGCGCGCCACTTCGTTGAGCACCGTGCCGTCCGGGCCGATCAGCCGGATCACCATCGGCATTTGTCCGACCGCATGGGTCGAGCAGCTCAGGCACGGGTCGTAGCAGCGGATACCGTGCTCGACGCGGTTGAGCATGGCCTCGGGAATGGTTTCGCCGCGCACGTAATGCCGCGCGATTTGCGCCACGGTCTGGTTCATGGCCAAGTTGTTCTGGCCGGTGGCAACGATGAGGTTGACCTTTTTGAGCAGGCCGTTTCGGTCCACGGTGTAATCATGGAACAACGTGCCGCGCGGCGCTTCGCTCACGCCCACGCCACGCAGGCTGTTGATGCCGGCGTCGGCGCGCAAATCCTCGCTCAACAGGTCGGCATCGTCCAGATACCGCTCGATGTATTCGAGCGCCGCCAGGATCTCGATCAGGCGCGCGTAATGATACAGGAACGACGACGTGACGGCACCCCGGCCGAGCTTCTTGAATTTCTTCAGCTCGGCATCCGCCTGGGGCGTGCCCATCTGCTCGGCCACGTTGAGCCGCGCCAGCGGGCCGACCCGGTACATGCCGTCAGGAAACCCCAGCGGCGTGTAGTACGGCGACTTCAGGTAGGAGGTGGCCTGGACGGATTCGCCGATGAACTCGTAATACTTCTGCGGGTCGAGTTGGTCGGCGATGATGCTGCCGCTGCTGTCGGTGAACCGCAATTTGCCGCCGTGATGCTCCCACGTGCCGTCGGGCGCAACCAGGCCCATGAACAGGGACGGGAAGTTGCCGAAGATCTGGATTTCGCGCTGGTGGGTCTCCACCGTCTTTTTCCAGAGGTCGAAGGCGACCTTGGTCGTTGCGAACACCTCGGGCAGCCAGGCGCGGATTTTGGCGCAGCCCTCCTCGGTCAGCGGATTGCGCACGCCGCCGGGGACGGCCCAGGCGGGATGAATTTTTTTGCCGCCGAGAATCTCGATGATTTCCTGGCCGAACTGGCGCAGGCGGATGCCGGCGCGGGCGAGGTCGGCGTTCGAGGCAATCAGTCCAAAGACATTCCGCTTCGGTTGTGGCGTGTCCCAGCCCAGCAGGAAATCCGGCGCGCTCAGGTGGAAAAAGCTCAGCGCGTGGCTCTGGACGATCTGGCCGAGGTTCATCAGGCGGCGCAGCTTGTCGGCAGCGGGCGGGATGTTGACGGCCATGATGGCGTCCCCGGCGCGGGCCGAGGCCAGCAGATGGCTGACCGGGCAGATGCCGCAGATGCGGGGAGTGATGCCCGGCATTTCCGCGTAAGGCCGGCCTTCGCAGAATTTCTCGAAACCGCGAAATTCCACCACGTGGAACTCAGCGTCGGACACGTTGCCCGCGTCGTCCAGGAAAATGCTGATCTTGGCGTGGCCCTCGATGCGGGTCACGGGGTCGATGACGATGCGCTTTGCCATATTTAAAAATTCATTTGGTAGGGCGGGCAATCCTCTGCCCACCGGGCGGCGCGCACGGAGTGACGCGCCCTACCATTCATCCAAATTTCAAATTCGCGCCTTCCAGTTTCGGGGTTTCGCCTTTCAAAACCTGGCTGATGAGCGCCTTGATGCGGTCCGCGGGCGGCGGGCAGCCGGGCAGGAAATAATCCACATAGACGACCTCATGCACCGGCAGGACTTTTTCGAGCAGCGGCGGCACGATGCCGTCCGCCCGCGGCAGGCGCGGATTGTTCTGGGCGCTTTCGATATAGGCGCGCTGGAGCACGCTCTCGGCGTTGCCCAGGCCAAGCTGGTTGCGCATGGCCGGCACGTTGGCCGTGACCGCGCAATCCCCGAACGACACCAGCACGCGGGTGCGCTGGCGGATTTTGTGGATCAGCTCGAGATTGTCCTCGTTGCAGACGGCGCCTTCGATCAGGCACAGATCCACGTTTTCCGGATAATCTTTCACGTCCACGACGGGGCTGTAAACCACCTCCACCTTTTGGGCGAATTCGATGAGGAATTCGTCCAGGTTGAGGAACGACATGTGGCAGCCGGAACAGCCGCCAAGCCATACGGTTGCTAATCGGGTGCGATCCATTGTTTTTTCTCCCGGGCGGTGACGATGAATTCAAGTTTGCTGCGGTCGCGTTCCATCTCCGCCACCGTTGAATCTTTATGGAACAGCGCGCCGGTGGGGCAGGCCTGCACGCATTTGCCGCAGCGCGTGCAGGAATCCGATTCACCCCACGGCATGTTGAGATCGGTGATGATGAGCGCCCGGGCGCCGCGCCCGGCCACGTTCTTGGTGCCCGCGCCTTCGATATGCCAGCAGACGCGCACGCAGCGCGAGCACAGGACGCACCGGTTGTGGTCCATCCCGAACAGCGGGTGCGTGTTGTCCACGCTCCACTTGGGGAAAATGTACTCGTAGCGGACGTGGTCCATGCCCTGGTTGTAGGCCAGGGTCTGCAGTTCGCAATGGCCGTTCGACACGCAGGCGGCGCAGACGTGGTTCCGCTCCGCGAACAGCAGTTCCAGGATCAGGCGGCGGTATTTGCGCAGGCGCTCGCTGTCCGTCCGGATGTCCATGCCTTCAGCCACTTTGGTGGTGCAGGCGGGCAACAGCCGGGAGGTGCCGGCAAGCTCCACCAGGCAGAGGCGGCAGGCGCCCAGATCGTAAACGCCTTCGAGATGGCACAGCGTCGGAATCCTCACGCCGGCCTCTTCGCAGGCCTGCAGAATCGTCGCGCCTTCCTCGGCCGTGATTTGTTTGCCGTCAATGGTCAGGGTCTTGGCTGCCATAAAATCGTCTCCGGTTATCGCGCCGCGGCGGGCGACGGTTGGCCGGCGCCGTCGCGCGGACCGAACCGATCGGGCTGCAACAACGCCTCATATTCGTTGCGGAAGAACCGCAACGTGCTCAACGTCGGGTTGGGCGCCGTCTGGCCCAGGCCGCACAGGCTGGCGTTGCGGACCATGTCGCAAAGCTCTTCGAGCTTGGCGAGGTCCCGCGCGGTGGCTTTGCGCGCCAGGATCTTGGCCAGCAGATTGTGCATCTGCACGGTGCCGGCCCGGCAAGGGATGCATTTGCCGCAGGATTCGTCCAGGCAGAATTCCATGAAGAACCGCGCCACATCGACCATGTTGGTCGTTTCATCCATCACGATCATGCCGCCCGAGCCCATGATGGAGCCGAGCTGACCCAGCGACTCGTAATCCACCGGCGTGTCGAGATATTGCGCCGGGATGCAGCCGCCGGAGGGACCGCCGGTCTGCACGGCCTTGATCCGGCCGCCATTGGGCGCCCCGCCGCCCATCTCCTCGACGATGGCGCGGAGCGGCGTGCCCATCGGCACTTCCAGCAGACCGGTGTTTTTGATTTTGCCGGCCAGCGCGAACACCTTTGTGCCCTTGCTTTTTTCCGTGCCGATGCCGGCAAACCAGTCGGCGCCGTTGCGGATGATCGCGGCCACGTTGGCAAACGTCTCCACGTTGTTGATGAGCGTTGGTGTCCCCCACAAACCGCTTTCCGCCGGATAAGGCGGCCGCGGACGGGGCGTCCCGCGTTTGCCCTCAACCGAGGCCATGAGGGCGGTTTCCTCGCCGCACACGAACGCGCCGGCGCCGATGCGCAGGTCCACGTTGAAATTGAACGGCGATTCGAAAATGCCAGAGCCCAGCACGCCCATCTGCTTGGCCTGCTTGATGGCGATTTGCAGCCGGCTGATGGCCAGCGGGTATTCGGCCCGCACGTAAATGTAACCCTGGTCGGCGCCGACGGCGTAGGCCGCGATGGCCATGCCTTCGAGCACACTGTGCGGGTCGCTTTCGAGCACGCTGCGGTCCATGAACGCGCCAGGGTCGCCCTCATCCGCATTGCAGATGACATGTTTTTTGGCACCGGGCGATTTGGCCACGGTGCCCCACTTCAGGCCCGTTGGGAAGCCGGCGCCACCGCGACCGCGCAGCCCGCTCTTCACCATCGTCTCCACAACTTCCTTGGGCGTCATCTCGTTCAACACCTGGTGCAACGCCTGGTAACCGTCCTGCGCGATGTAACTTTCGATGTGTTCCGGGTCCACGACACCGCTGTTGGCGAGCACGATGGACAATTGCTTTTTGAAAAACGCGGAATCCGGGTCCGACTGAGCCGGTTGGGCCTTGCCGCCTTTCAACGCCGCCACAATGGACGGCGCATTCGCGGCAGTGACCTTGACGTAAAGCGCATTCTGCGGGTCGGCTTGGACCAACGGGCCTTCGCAGCACAATTTCATGCAGCCCACGCCCCGGACTTCGACCTCAGTTTGCAGACCGGCCTCAGCCACGGCTTTTTCCAGGCTTTCCTTGACGCCCTTGGAATCCGACGACATGCAACTGGCGGCCATGCAGCAGCGGAGGACGATTTTTTTGCGCCCGGCCAGTTCCTTTTCTTTGATTTGAAGCAAATCGTTCAGGACCATGGCTACCTCCACTTTTTGACTTGTTCCACGGCGGCTTCGGGCGTGACGCGCGGCGTGACGGTGCCGTCATAAACCACCGCCGGGGCGATGCCGCAGGCGCCGATGCAGCGCGCGGTGAGCAGCGACACCTTGTTGTCCGGCGTCGTTTCGCCGGCCTTGATTTTGGCTTCTTGCTCGATGGCGGCGATGACTTGGTCGGCGCCCTTCACGTAACATGCCGTGCCCATGCAAACGACGCAGGTGTGCTCGCCCTTGGGCTTGAGCGTGAAGAAATGATAAAACGTGGCGACGCCATAGACGCGGCTCGGCGGCAGCTTCAGCTTGTAGGCGATGAACAGCAGCAGGTCGTCCTCCAGGTAGCCGAACAGCTCCTGCGCCTTGTGCAGCACCTCGATCAGCGCGTCATGCCGGAACTGGTGCTTCTTCATGTGCACCTCGAGGATTTTGAAACGCTTGTCGCCGCTGGCGTGTTCCAGCGCCGCTTCAAGCCGTTTCTTTCGAGGTTTAGCCAGAGTCGCGTTCATAAGTTCACCGTTTTCGCCGGTCTTTCCTTCAGGCCGGTCATGGCGCCGCCATCATTCGACGCCGACAGCGTACAAATAACATCAATTGGGCTGATTTAGCCCAGCCAATTTTGCAAAATACTTATCGTCTTTTGCGGGACAGGCGTAGTGGCAAAAAACGCGTGAGTCCGCTTTCTGTAGCGTCGAGCCTCCGGCTCGACCTCGGCGTACAGCGCCAACATTCCCATACCCAAATGAAATGTGTTGCTGCAAATTCATTTGTCAGGCCGGGACAGCCAGGATAACTTGAGCGTGTGAAACCCGGCCCCGGACCGGCATACGGCCCGGATTTGTGACCGAATCATGCACGAATTATCCATCATGCAAAGCGCGCTCGACCAGGTGCTTGACCAAGCCCGGCAGGCCGGCGCGGCCCGCGTCCACGCCATCCGCCTGCGCATCGGCGCCCTGAGCGGCGTGGTGCCGGACGCGTTGCGCTTCGCCTTCGAGGCGCTCGCTGACGGCACGCCGGCGCAGGGCGCGCAGTTGGTTATCGAGGATGTCCCGGCTCGTTTCTGGTGCGCGGCGTGCCATCAGGAATTTGAGGCCGCCCGGATGTTTGCCGAATGTCCCGGGTGCCACCGTCCCAGCACGGAGCTGCGGGCCGGACGCGAAATGGAACTCACTTCTCTGGAGGTTGACTGATGTGCCAGGAATGCGGATGCGGTCTGCCCGGTGAAAAGCCGGTGGGCATCAGCGCCCACCACCACGACCACGATCATGGCCATCCCCATCATGACCATGGGCATGGTCATTCGCATTCGCATCCGCACTCGCACGGGGAAGGTGAACACCAATACACGCATTCTCATTCCCATTCGCACGAGCATGGCGAACACGACCACGCGCACGGAGATACAATTGGTCAGCACCGGGTTTTGGAAGTGCGACAGGCGATTTTGGAAAAGAACGACCGGTTGGCGGAGCGCAACCGCGGCTTTTTCCACGCGCGCGGTTTGCTGGTGCTGAACGTGCTGTCGTCGCCCGGCTCGGGCAAGACCACCCTGATCCGCGAAACCGTCCGCCGGCTTGGCCAACGACTAAAAACTGCTGTGGTTGTGGGCGACCTCGCCACGGACAACGATGCGCAGCGGCTCCGCGAATCCGGAGCGCCAGTGGTGCAAATTAACACCGGCACCGTGTGCCATCTCGAAGCCGGGATGGTGGCCCGCGCCCTGAAGGAGCTGGACCTGAACGGCGTCCAGTTGCTCATCATCGAAAACGTCGGCAACCTCGTCTGTCCCGCTTCCTACGATTTAGGCGAGGATTCGCGCGTGGTGCTGCTCTCCGTGACCGAGGGCGAGGACAAGCCGTTGAAATATCCGCCGATGTTCCAATCGGCCGGCGTGGCGGTGGTCAGCAAAATCGATCTCGCGGCGGCGTGCGATTTCAACCGCGAAACGGTCGCCACCAACCTGCGGCGGTTGGCACCGAGGGCGCAGATGTTTGAAGTGTCCGCCAAAACCGGGCAGGGGATGGATGCGTGGTGTGAGTTTTTAATCCAGCAGCATCAAGCCGTCAAAGCTCGCGATCCGTTGGGCGCTTAAATTTTCGGAGATAATATTCGCGTCCGTCTGCGGATGACTTCGGACGGCGCGATGCGGACATCGCGCCCTACCTTTTGCGCTCTTTTTCGGCAATTCTCCGCGCCTCTGCGTCTTGGCGGTTCAAATCCATGTCCATCCGTGGTTAAAAATCTCCGCGTCCGGGCGTCTTGCCGGTGGTCACGGGAGTTTTTCCTTCGGCTGATTTTTATCTTAAGCAGCGTCACTGACAAATAATGTTGGCTTATTGCCAAATAGCGCAAAGCCAAGCGGATGAAGGCCGGTGAATATGATTTAAACGGCGAATCTGCCGGAAATTGTCGCCTGAAAAGCTCGTGCCGGTCACGAGTCAAGGTCCGTAAAACGCGAAACGTTCTGAACGCTGAACAACGGTTGTGACGCTCATTCTGACATTGATTCTACTGCCGCTGGCGACCGGCCTCGTCTTGCTGGGCCTCAAACCCAATCTGCCCCGCCAAATCCTCGTGTCCGCCGTCGTGCTGGCGGTTTGTGTCGGGTCCGTCGTCTTGGCATTGCAGCCCACCCCGCTCAAACTGGGCGAACTGCCGTTGAGCCAGCACGGCATTGATCAGGTGCTGTTCCTGGTCGAGGTCGCGATAAGTTTATTCATCCTCTACGTCGGCATCCGCGCGAAACATCTGCTGATTGTGTTGCTCGCGCTGGCTACGACCGGCCTGATGGTCTGGTTTGAACTCACCGCCGGCGAACATCTGGAAGTGGCACAGAACCTTTACGTGGACAAGTTCGCCGTCATCATGGCGCTCATCAACGGCATCGTGGGCGGCGGCATCTGCCTGTACGCGCTGGGTTACATGCGGGAATACCATGAAGTCGCGCACCGCGATGTCCGGGATCGCCGGCCGCTCTTCTTCGCGCTGCTGTTCATTTTCATGGGCGCCATGTTCGGCCTCATCTTCGCCAACAACCTCGTCTGGCTGTTCCTGTTCTGGGAAATTACCACGCTCTGCTCGTTCCTGTTGATTGGTTACACCCAAACCGAGGAAGCGAAACGGAACGCGTTGCGCGCGCTGGTGATGAACCTGGCCGGCGGTCTGGCCTTCGCTGTGGCCATTGTCTGGTTTCACCGGCAGACCGGCAGTGTGGAGATGCAAAAGTTGATTGCGTCCAAACAATCGCTTGTGCTGCTGCCGGCGGCCTTGTTGTGTTTCGCCGGCATCACCAAGTCCGCGCAACTGCCGTTCTCGAGCTGGCTGCTCGGCGCGATGGTGGCGCCCACGCCGGTGTCGGCCTTGCTGCATTCCAGCACAATGGTCAAGGCGGGCGTTTATCTCGTCCTGCGCATGGCGCCGGCGGTGACTGGCACCCGCGTCGGCCTGATGGTGGCATTGGTCGGCGCGGTCACGTTTGTCATCGGTTCGCTGGCGGCCATCACCAGCAGCGAAGCCAAGCGGGTGCTGGCCTGGTCCACGGTGGCCAATCTCGGCCTGATCGTCCTCTGCGGCGGCATCGGCACGTACGAAGCGGTCTGGGCGGGCATCCTGTTGATTATCTTCCACGCCGTGGCCAAGTGCCTGTTGTTCCTGTGCGTCGGTGTGGTTGAACACAAGCTGCACAGCCGCAACATCGAGGACATGTCGGGGCTGGTCGTGCGGATGCCCAAGGTGGCGATCATGATGCAGATCGGCATGGCCGGCATGTTCCTCGCGCCGTTCGGCATGTTGATCAGCAAATGGGCCGTGCTCAAGGCCGTCGTGGACGCTTACCCGGTGCTGTCGGTCTTCATCGCCTTCGGCAGCGCGGCCACGCTGTTCTTCTGGGTGAAGTGGATGGGCAAATTGATTGAAGTGGTCGCGCCGCACGAGCGGATCAAGAAGGAACTCGTTCTCGGCGAGGCCATCGCGCTGTACGGCCTGTCGGCCGGCACGGCCTTGGCCTGCCTGATGTTCCCGCTGATTTCCATCCGGTTCATCGAGCCGTACATCTACGAGGTTTTCGGCCGGTCAGCGTCGCTGGGTGAAACCAACGTCATGATCATGACCGCGATGATGGGGCTGGTGATGGTGTTCCCGGTGTGTTTCATGGGCTATGGCCGCGGCGTGAAGGTGGTGGACGCCTACCTCGGGGGCGCGAACGTGCAAAGCAGCGTGAAATTCCGCAGCACGGCCGACAGCGTGCAGGAAGTGGCCATCGGCAATTATTACCTGCATAACCTGTTTACTGAAGCCGGCCTGTCGCGCTGGGGCGTGATCAGTTGTACCACGTTGCTGGTGATGCTGGTGGCGGTGGCAATTTTATGAGTCCCTGGATTCGAGTGTTGATTTATCTGGTCGCGGCGCCGCTGATCGGCGGCGTGCTCGCAGGCTGGGACCGTCGCATCACCGCGCGCATGCAATCGCGGCGCGGCCCGCCCATTTTCCAGCCATTCTACGACGTGATGAAGTTGTGGGAGAAGCAAAGCCTGGTTACCCGGCGCTCGCAGAACTTTTACATCGTCTTCTTCCTGCTGCTGGTCGTTTTCACCGGCGCGCTGTTTTTCGGCGGGTCGGACCTGCTGCTGGTCATCTTCGCGCTGACGCTGGCGGCGATTTTCTTCGTGCTCGGCGCCTACAAGGCGAGTTCGCCTTACAGCTTTGTCGGCGCGGAACGCGAATTGATACAAATGATGGCCTACGAGCCGATGGTGCTGCTGACGGCCATCGGCATGTACATGGTCACCAAAAGCTTTGCCGTGGACGCCATCGCGGGTCATCCCCAGTTGTTGGTGCTGGCCCTTCCGGGGGTGTTCCTCGGCTTTCTTTACACGCTGGAAATCAAGTTCAGGAAATCGCCCTTCGACCTGTCCTGCTCGCACCACGCCCACCAAGAGCTGGTGCGCGGCATCACGACCGAGTTTGGCGGGCGTACGCTGGCGCTGATTGAAATCGCGCACTGGTACGAGAACGTGTTCCTGCTCGGCTGGGTTTACCTGTTCTTCGCCGCGATGCCGGCGCTGGGCGTGGCGATGTCGCTGGCCGTGTTCCTGTTCGTCATCCTGGTGGATAACGTATTCGCCCGGCTCAAATGGCAGACGGCCATCAAAAGTGCCTGGCTGGCCGCGATTGTATTGGGCTTCGGCAACATCCTCGTCCTCTCGCTTTTGACCGCGAAACCGGCGGGTCCCACAGCCGCCGCGGATGGCGCCGTTGGCAAATCTGCCGTGGCGGGGACGGTTCCAGCCGCTGCCGGAGCACCAGCGGCGAATAACCCCATTGCTCAAAGGAATTGAACCATGTCCGGCCTCACCAAATCGCCCTGGATCATCCACTACGACGCCTCGAGCTGCAACGGGTGCGATATCGAAGTGCTTGCGTGCTTGACGCCCCTGTTCGATGTCGAGCGGCTGGGGGTGATGAACACCGGCAACCCCAAACACGCGGACATTTTCCTCGTCACCGGCGCCGTCAACGAGCAGAGCCGCGACGTCATCCGCAACATTTACAACCAGATGCCCGAGCCGAAAGTGGTGGTGGCGGTGGGCATCTGCGCCTCCAGCGGCGGGATCTTCCGCGAGTGCTATAACATCTCCGGCGGCGTGGACAGCGTGATTCCCGTGGACGTTTACGTGCCGGGCTGCGCGGCGCGGCCGGAAGCCATCGTGGATGGCGTGGTCCAGGCGCTCGGTGTGCTGACGAAGAAACAGGCCGATTTCAAGGCGGCGGCCAACAGCCGGGATGAGATCGTTTACCGGCGGGCCGAAAAATCCGACGCGCCCGAAATCCTGGCCCTGCAAAAGACGGCCGGCCAGTGCGAGGCGGAAATTTACAACGACGAAAATCTGCCGGCCTTGCAGCAGACGCTCGGGGAATTGCAGAACGATTTTGACAAGGCGATTTACATCAAGGCGGTCATCAACGGCAAAATCATCGGCTCGGTCCGCGGCCAGGCCAGCAACGGCACCGGCTTTGTGAGCGGCATCAGCGTGCATCCTTATTTCCAGCGCCGCGACATCGGTCATCGCCTGGTGCAGGAGCTGGAAAAAGCGCTGCCCGATGCGAAACGCTTCGAGGCTTTCACCGGCCGGCCGAACGAGCGCGCGCTGCATCTGCTGGGCGCGCTGGGCTATCACGAGTTCAAGACCGAGCCGTTCACGCCCGCCATTACATGGGTCCATTTGGAGAAGGAGCGCAAATGAGCCAGGAACAAATCGAGACCATAACGGTCGAGACGCTGCAGGACAAGGTCAAGGCCATGAAAGCGCAGGGCCGCCGACTCGTCCAGATCAGCGCCACGCGCCTGCCCGATACCATCGAGCTGACCTACAGTTTCGATCTCGACAGCCAGCTGGCCAACCTGCGCTTGGCCTTGCCGGCCGACAAACCGCAGCTGCCGAGCATCAGCTCCATCTACCTTTGCTCGGTTCTTTACGAAAACGAGATCCACGACTTGTTCGGCGTGCAGGTGGATGGCCTCGCCATCGATTTCAAAGGCAACTTTTACAAGACCGCGGTCAAGTTCCCGTTTGCCAGTGCGCCGGCCGGCGCGCCCGCCAAACCAGCACCCACCCCGGCCGCGGCGGCTCCGGCGGCGGCAGGCCCGGCACCGACCAAATAAATTTTTATGGCACGCACTGTCATCCCGTTCGGCCCGCAACACCCGGTGTTGCCGGAGCCGGTCCACCTCGACCTCGTCATCGAGGACGAAAAGGTCGTCGAAGCGCGGCCCTCCATTGGCTTCATTCACCGCGGGCTCGAGAAACTGGCGGAGCAGAAGGATTTTGTTGAATTCGTGTACGTGGCCGAGCGCATCTGCGGCATTTGCAGCTTCATCCACGGCCAGACCTATTGCCAGTCGGTCGAAACCATCATGAATCTGCCGGTGCCACCCCGGGCGCTTTACCTGCGCACCATCTGGGGTGAATTCTCCCGCATCCACAGCCATCTGCTGTGGCTGGGGCTGATGGCCGATGGCATGGGCTTTGAAAGCCTGTTCATGCATTCGTGGCGCGTGCGCGAAAAGGTGCTCAACATCATCGAAGCCACCACCGGCGGCCGCGTCATCTTCGGCTCATGCAAGGTCGGCGGCGTGCGGCGCGACATCGATGCTGAAACCGCCAAAAAGATTTTGTCGGACCTCGATGAAATCGAGCAGGACATGCGCGAACTGACCAAGGTCTTCCTCAATGATCGTTCGGTGAAGGACCGGCTGTGCGGTATCGGCGTGCTCACGAAACAGGAAGCTTGGGACCTCGGCTGCGTCGGCCCGATGCTGCGGGCCAGCGGCGTTGCCCAGGACCTCCGCAAGCTCGGGTACGCCGCGTTCAAGGACATCCAGGTCGAGCCGGTCACACGCACCGAGGGCGATTCCTACGCCCGGTGCGCCGTCCGTTGCGCCGAACTGTTCCAGTCGGTGGACATCATCCGCCAGGCGTTCGCGAAGCTGCCCGACGGCGAGATCGCCGTGAAGGTGACGGGCAACCCGACCGGCGAAACCATCACGCGCACCGAGCAGCCGCGCGGCGAGGTGGTTTACCATTTGAAAGCCAACGGCACGAAAAACCTGCAGCGGTTCCGGGTGCGCACGCCGACGTTTGCCAACCTGCCGGCCATGCTGAAAGTGCTGCCCGGCTGCGACCTGGCCGACGTGCCGATGATTGTGCTGACGATTGATCCCTGCATCAGTTGCACGGAAAGGTGATATGGGTTACTTCGAAATGTCCAGGCTGGCCTTGAAGTGGGCGCTCACGAAGCCGCCGACCACGCGGTATCCCTTTGAACCGCGCAATCCGCTGGCCGGCTCGCGCGGGACGCTTGTGTTCACCAAGGACAACTGCGTTTATTGCAATATTTGCGCGAAGAAATGCCCCACCGACGCGCTGGTGGTGAACCGCGCGCAGAAAAAATGGGTCATCGACCGCCTGCGCTGCATCACCTGCGGCTATTGCGTCGAGGCGTGCCCTAAAAAATCCCTGGCCATGGCCGGCGCCCATGCCGGTCCGACGGTGACCCGGGACCGCGAATTTTTTTAAACCAACCCAACAGGAGGCGGATCATGAACCCCAGTTCAGTGCCCGGTCAAAAAGCGAAGTATGCCTGGAGTGACATTGATCGTGCCGAACCGCCCAAGCGCCCGGCTGCCGACCGCGTCTCCGATTTCCAGCAGACCCACCTGCCGTACGACGAAGCCACGGCGCGCGAGCAGGCCAGCCGCTGCATTCAATGCCCGAACCCGCGCTGCGTCGAGGCCTGCCCGCTCGGCACGCCGATTCACGAGTTGCTGGAGATGATTGCCGACGGCCAGTTTAAGGAAGCCGCGGAATTGTTGTTTGTCACCCACAGCATCCCCGAACTGGCGTCGCACGTGTGCGTGGGCGGGCGCGTGTGCGAGCAAGCCTGTATCCTGGCGGCGAAATCCGATCCCGTGCCGGTGCGCGCCCTGACGCGATTTCTACTGGACTACGGCTGGAAGCACGGGCTGGCCGAACCCGCCGTTGAACCGGCAAAGAATCGGACCGTGGCCGTGATCGGCTCCGGCATCGGCGGCTTGGTGACCGCGGACACGCTGTCGCGGAGAGGTTACGCGGTTACCGTCTTCGATTCCCGGTTGAAACCGGGTGGGCGCGTGATGAATGGGCTGCCCGGATTCCGCGTGGACAAGGAACTGGTCGAGCGCCGGTTGCAAATGTTGCGCCAGCGCGGCATTTCATTCCGCATGGGCATCAACTTCGGACAGGACGTGAAACTGAGCGACCTGCGGCGCGAATTCGACGCTGTATTTCTGGGCTTCGGCCTGGCCGATGCCATGCCGCTCAAAACGCCCGGTGCGGATTTGAAAGGTGTGTATCAGGCGTTTCCGTTCATCATCCAGAATGCGCAACCCGCGTGCGGGCCCGAGGCGGGCGCCAAAGCCCGGCCCGGCCAGCCATCCATGGACGTGCGGGGCAAGCATGTGGTGGTTTTGGGTGGCGGCGACACTGCGATGGACGTACTGCGCATCGCCATCCGGCGCGGCGCCGCCAGTGCGCTCTGCCTTTACCGCCGCAACGAGTCCAGCCTGCCCGCCGACGCCGAGGAATACGCCGACGCGTGCGAAGAAGGTGCGAAATTCCTGTTCCTGGCCCAGCCCGTGGCGGTGCTTGGCAACAAAAAGGGGGAGGTAACCGCTGTCCGCTGTGTCCGCATGGTGGCAGGTGAACCCGACGACAACGGCCGGGCGCGCGTGAAGGCCTTGCACAAATCGGAATTCGAGGTGCCCGCCGACGTCGTGTTTGTGGCCTACGGCTTCGACGTGCCGCGCCTGCCGCAGACGGACGATTTCGCGAAGCTGTCGGTGGATGGCCGGGGTTGCCTGGTAGTGGACGCGAACCAGATGACGAATTTCCCCGGCGTGTTCGCCAGCGGCTCCATCGTGCGCGGGCCGATGCCGCTGACGGATGTGGTGCGCGGCGCCCGCAAGACCGCCGCCGCGATGGAGGCCTGGCTCGCCGGCCGCTAACGCTTTTTCGTCTTCGACTCGGAGGGAGGAGTTCCGCGGCACCCTGACTGAACTTGAATTTCCACTAGCCGCCAGCCGTTCCCGGATGCAAT
>Ga0335071_10001907_pt1 | contig 22493 bp, 15 predicted proteins | sample Lox_Sample_15_FD_206724 | JGI IMG/M metagenome (GOLD analysis project Ga0335071, IMG submission 206724) | Soil microbial communities from Loxahatchee National Wildlife Refuge, Florida, United States - Lox_Sample_1.5 | ecosystem: Environmental > Terrestrial > Soil > Wetlands | place: USA... | reverse complement strand
TCCGGACTCAGCACCGTCGACGCGATCCAACGCCGGATGACAGCTTACGTCCGTCTGCATGCACCTTTCACCTGCAATAGCCCCGATTTTCAACAGCATTGATGCCACGCTCCCACCATATTACACAAACGGAGGTACCGTATTGAGTGACGAGAGTGACTTTTTCTGCGTGACCGGTAAGCTGGGGCTCAGGCCATGGAGTCTTCGTAAGAATAGTCCTGCTCACGCGTGATGGGCTGGCCCGGTTGGCAGGCCCGACGCGAGCAAGTCGCGCACCACCACCAGCAGTCGTACATCGAAGGCCCTCCTCCTCCGCCCGGAGCAACTGGTCTTCACCCTTCGCGATGCGCGGGTCTGAACCCGCCTGCCGCCCTCCCTGACGCACGTCAGCATAGCAGTTTGACTTAGAATGGCAGGTTTCTAGAATCACAGACATGATGGGTACAATGACCGGAAAGGTCTGTCTCGTGACCGGCGCGACTTCGGGCATCGGCCGGGCCGCGGCCAATGCCTTGGCGCAGCAGGGCGCGACGGTTGTCTTGGTCAGCCGCAACCCGGCGAAGTGCGCGCAGGTGGCGGCCGAGATGCAGAGTGCATTCGGGAACCAGAACATCGGGTTCATCGCCGCGGACCTGTCGTCGCTTGCGGCGGTTCGGGCGGCAGCAGCCGAATTCCGGCAGCGGTACGCGCGGCTCGACGTGCTCCTGAACAACGCCGGAGTGTCTCCGAGCCGCCGCCGCGAATCGGTCGATGGCTTTGAGTACGCCATGGCGCTCAATCACCTCGGTCACTTCCTGCTGACCAACCTGCTGCTCGACCTGCTCATCGCCTCGGCACCGTCGCGCATCGTGAGCGTATCGTCCAGTCTCTACAAGCAGGCCAAACTCGACCTCGATGATTTGCAGCTCCGGCGCAGGTTCTCATCGATGAGGGCGTACGCGAACTCCAAGCTTGCAAACATCCTTTTCACGCTGGAACTCGCCCGGCGCGTGGCGGATAAGGGAGTCACTGTCAATGTGATGGCGCCCGGTCTCGTGAAGACGAACATGGGGCAGGAAGAGGGCTGGTTCTACGCTTTCAACAAGCGACTGGCAGATTTCTTCGGCGGAAAGACGCCAGAGAAAGGCGCGGATACGCTCGTCTGGCTTGCGACTGCGCCGGAGGTCGCGGGCATGACCGGCCAGTATTTCGAGAGGCGAAAGGCAATACCATTGTCGCGCGATGCCGCTGATCAAGAACTGGCCGTGCGGATGTGGCGAGTGAGTGAGGAGTTGTGTGGGCTGTCAAAGGAGGGCGCGTGAAAGTCCTGGTGTCCGTGTTGATAATGGTCGCTTCGGTCATGGCCGGGGTCAAGCAGTGCGGCCCGGAAACGTGGTTCGAGCAAGACCCGGCCCCGATGCCAATCCACCCGGAGTCTATCGGCAATCCGTTGGACTATGCTGCGGCGCGCATCGGGCTCGACGTGCGGCATGTCGAGCTGCCGCGTGGCTGGGAAGGCGGCTACCGCTACTGTTGCCGGTTCGACGTCATCGATTTTGTCGCGAGTCGGCCGCTCTTCATGAAGCAATGGGCCGAGAGCATCTCCAGCCTGGTTGTGAGCGGGCAGCGATTAGATGGCCCTGCCGGCGTGGCACCGACAGCAGCCGAGATACTCGCATGGAGCGAAAACGGGGGTCGACCACCATCTCCGAGTGACACGAGCGTTTGGGTGTTCGTCGAGCAGCACCTCGGGGCATGGCTGTCGCCCGAGCACCTGCGTGCCTTCGCTGCTCTGTACGATGAACTGGAGAAGGCAGACGGTCGTCTCCGTTGGGACAAACGCGGACTGACGGGTGAGGACAGCGCCTTCTTCCGTGCGAATCCGGGCCACTATTTTGCTCCTGACGGCAAACGGATGGCCGACCTGACCGGCAACACCGACGCTCAGATGGAGTTCATCGCCCGGGCCCGCCGGTTCCCGTGCTACGAGCCGGTCACCCGCTTCGAGGAAATCGCCGCCGCGGTTCGCACGTACGTCGCAGAAGTGCAGCGCTTCGGTCCGGGCCGTCTATTGCGGCCCGGGGCCAAGGCCGACACGGTTATCGAGTTCGACAGCCCCATCGGTCCGATTGTCGTGTCCGGGTTCGGCAACGACACACTCCGCTCCGACGCGGCGTTGGAGGTGGACTTGGGTGGAGATGACGTCTACCTCAATAATGCTGGGGCTACGTCGTTTGACCGGCCGGTCAGCGTCTGCTTGGATTTGGCCGGCAACGACCGGTACGAGGCGCCAGCATCGAACTACGTGCAGGGATTCGGGTTCATGGGCGTCGGCATGCTCGTTGACCTCGCTGGCAATGACGTGTACAAGGCGAAGCACTTCTCGCAGGGCGTGGGCATCATGGGTGTAGGCGTGCTGTGGGACAAGGCGGGAGACGATACCTTCAGCGCTCACACATTCTGCCAAGGCGCGGGGATGTTCGGGCTGGGGATGCTACTCGACGACTCGGGCGACGATGTGTACGACTGCGCTTCCAACGGGCAAGGGTCAGCAACTACGCTGGGACTCGGTATTCTCTCCGACCTTGAAGGCAACGACAAGTACCGGCTCGCTTGCGATTCGACCAAGGACGCAATGGGCGCGATACCCGGCTACGGACAGGGCGGGGCGCTGTCGTTCCGAGCCTATCCATGGGAGAAGAAGCTCGTCGCCTATGGCGGGATTGGGATGCTGGTTGACGACAAGGGCAATGATGAGTACGTCAGCAAGGGCTGGAACTGCCAGGGCGGCAGCTACATCATGTCCTTGGGTGTGCTCGTGGACAACGAGGGCAACGACCACTATGTCTGTGGCACCGGGCAGGGTTCGGGCATCCACGTCACCAACGCCATACTCATAGACAAGAAGGGCGACGACGTCTACGAAGGAGGGTTCAGAGCCGGGGGTTCGGGCGGCGACCGCTCGCCAGGATTCCTGATTGACTACGAAGGGAACGACACCTACATCTCCAGTACATCCTCGTACGGCACGGCCTGCAAGCCGTTTGCCTTCTCGCTCATGATTGACTACAAGGGCAACGACAAGTACATCTGCGACCGGCCCAAAGGTGACGTGCTTTTCAACGACTGGCATAGCTTCGGCGCGGTCTGGCCCGAATCTGACCCGTCCGCGTGGCCGTATGCCATTTGCCTCGACTTGGGCGGAAAGGACAACTACCAGGTTCGCAACCGGGCCAACAACTCGGAGACCCATAGCTTCGGCCACGGGATCTTTCTCGACATGGAGTGGAAAGGCGGCGACGTAATCGGCGTAGTGGAACCGCCCCTGCCTCCGGAGCCCAATCGCCTAGTAGAAGTCACTGACGGGACACGGGCTGAAGCGGCTTTGACTGAGCTCTCGAATCCCGGAACCTTCGGTCGCTTCTCAGCCACTGGTGCCGTGGTTGAATCCGGGCTTGAGGCGCTGCGCCAAATCTCGCGTCGTCTCACCCACAGATACGATGCACGACTGGACCGGAACCTACTGGAGTGTGTGCACTACTGGTTCGCACAGGGAAAGGTAGGTGACAAGGGATTCCCCGACGTGCTCAGCCTACTCAAGGCGCCGGACCCGGAGGTCCGGCTTACGATTGCCGACGACCTTGGTTTGTCGAAGATGGCCGGGGCGGAGAGTGCTCTAGTAGCTGTCGCAGGGAATGACAGCAACGCGCAGGTGAGGAGGTTCGCCTTGCGGTCGCTCATCCGGCTTGAGTCGGCCAAGGCGATACCCCTCGCGCGGAAGCTCGCGACCGCGGATACATCTGAGGACGTGCGCCGGATGGCTGTGACACTGGTGAGCAAGGTGAAACCGGACACTGTCGACCTCCCGTTCTTGCGGCAAGTTCTTGCCGAAGACCACTCATCATCGGTACGCTGTGCCGCGGCCACGGCGCTGGGAAACCTCGCCGACCAGCGCGCCGTGGAGCCACTGCGAAACGCGGCAAAGACGTACGACGTGTACGTCCAGCGCGCGTGTGGCAAGGCGCTGTGCGCCCTGTATCAGGTTGAAGGTATCGACCTGCTCATCAAGTCCATGTCGTTTCCTTCGATTGACGCGTTCTACAACTATGACCTGAACGTGCCGAATTACGTCTCGACCTTTGCCGGATTCGACCTGCCGGATTCGGAGCGGTACGTCCAGGCGAAGTGGCAGGCGTGGTTCGACACGCATCGGGACAGCATCAACATCAAGTTCAACGCCGACGCATACAAGGCGTGGACTAGCCTGAGTGATTCAATGCGTGACGTGCCGGATACGGCGCAGGTCGCGTCCTACGAGGCGTTCCTGGTCCGATTCCCCGGGTACAAGCGGGCAAAGGCCGAACTCGCGGGCAAGCTGAATGGTATCGCGTGGAACCTTGCGACCGCGCCCAAAGGTTCAAAGGGTAGCAACCCGAATCTCGCCGTGAAGTATGCCCTCCGCGCCGTCGAGCTATCCGACGACGCGAACTTCTGGGATACGGTGATTGAGGCATACCTGGCTAACGGCAAGAAGGCCGATGCATTGCGCGTCTGCAGGGAGGCATTGGCCAAGCATCCTAACGAGCAGGTCCTCAAAGACCGGCTGGTACGGTTGGAGGGCAAGTGAGAAGAGACCGCAGATCTCCTGCACGAACCCCAGAACCCCTGAATCCTCGAACCCCGGAACCGCCTGAGTTGGTTGCGGCAATCAGGCGCCAGTTTGAGGTATCGGCAGACCCGAGGTACCGCGAGTCGATTCAGAGATTCTTCAAGGAGAAAATAGACGTCTATGGCGTGAAGACTCCTGACGCACGCAGGATATATAAGGAGTATTTCAAGAAGGTCAAGCATCTGCCCAAGGACGAGATACTGGAGATATGCGAACTGCTTCACCATGGCACGAAGTACGAGGAGCACGGCATTGCCTTTAGTTGGGCAGGCAAGCTAAGCAAGAGGCTGGAGGCCTCGGACTTCAGTGTCTTGGAAGGATGGCTGCAGAAGTACGTCAACAACTGGGCCTCGTGCGATACCTTCTGCGGCGGCGCGGTCGGCGACTTTCTGTTGAGGTTCCCTGAATTCCTGCCCCGCTTGCGTGGCTGGGCCAAGTCAAAGAACCGCTGGCTACGAAGGGCCTCAGCCGTCGCGCTTATTCAAGCGCTCAAGGCGGCTCCAGGCGAGGGCAGAAGCGAGAAGCTAGAAGCTAGAACGCAGAACCCGTTTGTGTCGCAGGCGTATGAGACGGCTGATGTGATGCTCTTGGACAAAGATGACATGGTGCAGAAGGGGTATGGGTGGATGCTGAAGGAGTTGGCGGAAAGCAGGCCGCGCGAGGTCTTCGAGTTCGTGATGGCGTGCAAGGACCGGATGCCGCGTACGGCTCTGCGCTACGCCATCGAGAAGATGCCCGCAGCCTGGAAGAAGCAAGCGATGGCCAAGTGATACGTGAACAACTTCTGTCAGACTTGAACCTGCCCGGGTTCACGGCATACTGGACGCCGTGATGTTAAGTGCGGTCCTTGTTCTGTCTCTTCTGAGGGCAGACACGCAGCTCCTGTCGTCCGACCAGAAGCTCGCGCAGGGTCCGGGGTTCCACGTGTACGCATCGGTCAGCGACGGGCTTGCATACAGCGTGCCGCTGCCGATTATCATCCGCCAGTCCGGCCAGCCGGATATCAAGCTCACAGCCCACTTCAGCACGCGACCGTTCGCCGATGTTCCCTACTACGACGCGAAAGTGGGGATAGCGCGAGGCCCCTGGGCCTATGAACTGGAGTTAATCCACCATAAGCTGTACCTGGACCACCCGCCGCCGGACGTGCAGTCGTTCGAGATTACCCACGGCTACAATCCAATCCTCGTAAATGCCGTCCGAGAGCAGTGGAGAGTGCGGTTCCGCGCCGGCGCCGGGATTCTGCTTGCGCATCCCGAGACAACAATCCGCGGGTTGCCGTTACCCGAGAACGGCGGCATCCTGGGATGGTATGTGTCAGGACCGGCCGCGCAGGTTAGCGTAAGCAAGTACCTTGGGTTCGGCCACCATTTCTTTGCCGGCTTAGAGGGTAAGTTCGTTGGCGCCTGGGCGCGAGTTCCGGTTGCCGACGGGAGCGCAGACGTGCCGAACCTGTCGGTACACGGCCTGGTGTCGGTCGGCTGGCGGTTCTAGCCGAGTCCTCTAGTCTACAACCAGGCGGGCGTTCGCACAGCGGTCGCCCGAGCTCAGGCGCAAGAGGTAGACGCCAGCCGGCATTGACCTAAGGTCAAGCCGGAATGTCGAAGTCCGAATTCCGAATGTCGAATGTACGCGGCCCGAGACATCGAACACGCGGAGAGTGGCCGGGTGGTCGAGCGGTCCAGCGCTCAGGCGGAGGAGAGCGGAGCCGTGGCAGGGGTTGGGGGAGATGGAAAGTAAGGATGAGGGATGAGGGATGAGGGGGGAAGAGGAAACGGCGTCGTGGACGAAGATGCTGTCGGCCAGTTCGTGGAGGTAGAGTATGTCGCGAACCAACTCGTTGCGTTCTTCTTGCTCGGGAACCCAGGCCGGCGGGCTGGATATGGAGTAGGTGTGGCTTACGAGGTTCATGACTGAGTCGTTGACCCGGGTCCAGACCGACATGCCGGCTCCGCCGTGCGTGGTGGCTGTGGCGCTGTCAATGAGCGCGATGGCGTGGTGGTTGTCAGGGATGCGGCCCGTGTGGTCGGTCGCGGTCTGGATGCGCAGGTAGGCCCCGGGTACGCTCTTGATGAACCGGCCGGCCTCGCGCTGTTGCCAGAATGCGTCGGAGTCAACCGGGTATGGTATGGGACCGCCGGAGTCGCTCGACATCTGGTTACGGTCGGACGGGCCCTCAAAGTCCATCAGGAACTTGATGTGTGGCGTCGAGTGGCGGGCGATCATGCCGGTCGCCATGACCACGCCGTAGCCGCGGGAGTAGATACCAAGGTTCGTCGTGTCGACATACGGCCGGGCCGCCAGCACAGCAGCGCACGCCGCGAGTCCGTCCTGGTTCACGCTTCCGTCATAGTTCTCGGTGCCACTGCTACGGCCTCGGCCTTCCGCGTCGAAGTGGAGAACGGCGAACCCATCGGAAGCGATGGAATCGGCCATGCCGTTGCTGTCGAACGTGGTGCCGGCGGCGATGACATCGGGCACCAGCACGACCCCGGGTACCTGGGCGGATGGCCCGGCAGTCTTCGGGTAGTGGATGTGGACGTAGAGGCTGCAGCCGTCCGTGGGGTTGATAACCCGGAGTGTTTCGACGGCAACCGCCGACACCGGCGGGTACTGCCAGACGATGTTCTTGGCCGCGTCTACCTCGATGACCCGCGCACCGGTCGAGACCATCGTATGCCCGTTGGCCAGTCTTGCCGCCTGGAAGGGAGTCGACAGCCCGGTAAGTGTCCAGACAATCGTGCCGATCGAGTCGACCTCGATCGCGCGGTTGTGATAGCTGTCGCCGATGAGCGTGTTTCCGTTCGCGAGGCGCTGGCAGGAGCGGGGCCAGGAGAGACCGGTGGCATACTGCCAGACGACGCTGTCGAGTGGGTCGACCTCGACTATACGGTTGGGGCTGCCGCTGGAGTTGGAGATTAGAGTGTTGCCGTTCGGCAGTCGATTGGCGCCGTGAGGTCCGGTCAGATTTGTGTAGCTCCAGACTATGTTGAAGAGGGAATCGACTTCGATGACCCGGTTGTTGTCGCGGTCAGTGATGAGGAAGTGGCCGTTGGCGAGGTAGTAGGCCTCGTTGGGGTATCTCAGGCCCGACCTCATGTCCCAGACAACGCCGCGCCGGGGAGTTACCTCGAAGACACGGTTGCTGTCCGTAGCCGTTATCAGCGTGTTGCCGTTGTCTAGACGGGTGGCGGTGTGCGCCCACAGGATGTCGGCGTGGATATAGGCCCAGACCAGGTGCTCGTTACTGTCGATCTCGATCACCCGCGCAGTGGGCAAAGTGTTCGAACCGGCATCGCAGATGACGGTGTTACCGTTAGCCAGTCGTTCGATGCCGGCGGGAAGCGTCATTCCCACCGAGGCAAATAGCGCTACCGGAAGGCAGAGGACAACGGGCACAAGCAAAAGAACCCTGAACCGCATACACGCTCCTTATCAATTGCGCAGTACCTCAAAGGCGGAAAGCGACTCAAGAGGCTGTCGTGTAACATGCCGACAGGCAGGCAACCTCTTTTTTGGGGGCGGGAATCGGGAAGTTAGAGCCGCTCTCGGCCGGTCGCTTGCCGAACTTGGAACTATATAGAGTTTAGCTCCCGGGTAGCGGGTGTCAACAGTCCGGCGGGTTGCTGCCCTTGGTTCCGATATTGCAGGAGTCATCCGCAGACTACGCAGACGATGCAGACACGCCAGGGCGGGGACATGACCCAATTCCATCGAGGAATTGGGATCGTGTCCCAAGCCCGACCCGGAGAGGACCAACCGCAGATTACGCAGATGAACACAGATTGAGTCCGGAGCCATCGAGTTTCCGGCAAGTACGGCAGACTCCGCCCGTGACGACGCAAGAATCGGGTTCGATTCGGGACTCATCTGCGTCATCTGGGTAATCTGCGGATAGCCAATCCGAATCCGCAGTTCTGCATTCTGCTCTCTGACTTCTACATTGTCTGAACCCGAACCATCTGTGGATGGCCTCTTTGAGCTATCCGCCTCATCTGCGGTTGTGTCGGGTTTGGTTGCGGCCTCTGGGGCCGCGCCAGGCGCTCTGTGGTCAACGTCGGATCAAGGGCGACAAGCCGGGCGGGTCACGAGCGTGCTTGACTTGGCCAAGGCCGTCACTATGCTGACCCAAGTCCCGGTATGAGTGATAAGACCGGCCCCAACGACAAGGTCCAGGTGTTGCGTGCGCAGTTGGCAGAAGCGACGACGCCGGCAGAGCGCGTCAAGGCTAAGCTGCTGCTTGCGGAGGAACTCTGGCTCTGCGACCCGGCTGGCGCCAAGCCGGTGCTGGAACAGGTGATCGCAGAGGCCGATGCTGCCGGCGTGCCCAGGTCCGGGTTTAGGGCCGCGTCCATCCTCAGCGAACTGCTACGCCGGGCCGGCGACCTCGACGGGAGCGGACGCTACGCGGCACTGCTGCTCAAGGACGCTGACGCCACCGGCGACCGGAAAGACCGCGGGTGCGCGCTCAACCTTGTCGGGCTGATACTCCAGGAACGCGGGGAGTTTCAACGCGCGCGGGAGTGCTTCGACGAATTCCTGCAGCTGAGCCGGGAAACCGGGTTTGAGCGAGGAGAGCAGTCAGCCTTGAATCAGCTTGCCACCATCTATGGCCTGCAAGGCGAATTGGACAAGGCTCTGGCGTACTACCGTCTGTGTCTGGAGGCGAGCGTAAAGTCCGGCGACAATTTCCAACGTGCGATTCACTTACACAACATCGGCTGGACTCTGGAGGTGATGGGCCGCTGGAACGAGGCGACCGAGCACTTATACCGCGCCAGCCAAATCGCCGAGGAACATAACTTCCATGAAATCTTGTTGGCCTGTCGGATAGTCCTGGGTGAGCTGGCCCTGAAGCGATCAGAGTACGACAGCGCTGCGTTTACGTTCCGCCAGGTCATCGACGGGGCGCGTGAGATGAAGCACTCCGGGCAGATTCTAAGGGATGCTATCTGCGGTCTGGGTTGCACATATTTCCGGAACGGAGACCTGGCTCGGGCTGAAGAGACACTGGCGGAGGCAACACGACTGAGCGAGGCAACGGGTGACCGCTGCACGCTTGCGACTGTCGGCCGCCTGCGGGCCGAGGTGGCGCTGGCCCGGGGAGGGCTCGACGCGGCCCGCGACCTGCTGGCGCAGGCAGAGCGCCACGCATCGGACCTGAAGCTGCGTAAGGAACAAGGCGAGGTTCTGCGCGTGAGGGCGCTGCTTTCCGCGACCCGCGGTGAAACGATCCCTGCCCTGGAACTGTTCACGCGGGCCGAGAATACGCTCGAACCGCTCGGCGACACCTTCGAACTCGCCCAGGTCCGGCTGCAGTGGGGCCGCTTGCTTATTGAACTCCAGCGTTCGGGAGAGGCCCTGCCCCTGTTGCAGACAGCAGCCCGGACGTTCCGCCGGCTCTCGGTCGTGGCCGAAGCCGAAGAGGCGGGCCGACTGTTGTACCGGCTCGAGGTAAGCGCCGACCGCGACTCTGCCCTGCTCCAGGGGCTGTTCGGCCTCACCGCCCTTGGCCTTGCCCCGGACCTCCTTATCGAACGCGCGCTTCAGCTTCTCTGCGACAATCTGAAGTTCGAGCAGGGCGTTGTGCTCGTGGACGGCCAGGCAATCGCGGTGAGAGGCAACCCGGACTTAGCTCAACTGCCTGATCCTCGCTCGCCCCTGGCCCAGACCGACATTGCCCTGTCTCTGCCGGTCAGGCAGGACCGCCGTCTCCTTGGTCTAGTCTGGCTCCGTCGCGGTCAGCCGCTGGCGGCCCGGGTCGAGCCCGGGCTGCTCGAACTCGTGTCGCGTTCGCTCGCGCCGGAGCTCCTGAAGCTGGCAGAACTGAAGAGCATCGAGTCGGGCCGCGCTCCGCAGATTCCCGGCCTCCGTTTTCGTGGGGTCGTGGGCCGTAACCGCGAAGTGCTGGAGATGCTCGCTCTCGTTCCCCGCATTGCCGCAACCGAGGTGCCGGTGCTGGTTCGCGGCGAGAGCGGTTCGGGCAAGGAGTTCGTCGCCCGCGCCCTGCACGAGTCGGGCCCTCGTGCCGATGGACCGTTCGTCACGGTCAACTGCGCGGCCGTTCCCGAGAACCTGCTCGAAGCCGAGTTCTTCGGGGTTGAAGCAGGCGCGGCCACCGGAGTTGCGGCCCGGCCCGGTAAGTTCGAGCTGGCCGACAAAGGGACCATCTTCCTTGACGAAATCGCGGACATGAGCCCGGCCCTGCAGGCGAGGCTGCTGCGGGTCATCGAAGACACGACAGTGACGCGCGTCGGTGGGTCAAGTGAGACGCTGGTCGACGTCCGGGTAGTTGCCGCCACCAACATGGACTTGGACCTCCGCGAACGCCAGGGCCTGTTCCGCCGCGACCTCCTCTACCGTCTTAATGCCGTGCAGTTCATCCTGCCTCCGTTGCGCCTTCGCCGCGAAGACCTGCCGGCCCTTACCAACTATTTCATCGCCCATACCGCGCAGGAACACGGCCGCGCCGTGCGCCGGGCGAGCGACGCGGTCATGGCCCTGTTCGCCGAGTATCCCTGGCCTGGGAACATCCGTCAACTCCAGCACGTAATCGAACGGGCGGTGATACTTGCCTCCGACGACGCTATCGAGATTGCCGACCTTCCTCCTGAACTTCGACAGGCACTTCTGGTATCACCGACGCAACCAGTCGCGGCCACGCGCGATGAGCGGCGCAGGCTCGCTGACGCAGCCGAACACGCTATGCTACTCGAAGCTCTCGAACAAGCCAAAGGCAACGCGACCGAGGCAGCCAGGCTTAGCGGATACAGTCGGGCCCAGTTCTATCGCCTGCTCCGTAAACATCACATAAGAGACTAAGTGACCTGCGATTGGCAAATGCAGGCTGCCAATCGTTCCTTCCCTCGCGGGAAAGCGCCAGCGACCGCCCCCCTAACGTATCATCGGTGAGACTGCGTCTCATGAATGAGACGTCACGTGTTAGTCCATGTAAGTTACGTATTGACGTGAATTAACTTACCAATAGTTATCATGCCGTCGTACCGTAAATGAGACGACGGACACGGCAGGATTTCAGCTCATATTCGTATCTCCTTGAATTGTCGGGTCTTAATGTGCTTGACATGGGCGGCACGCTCCGTGCATTGGTGAGAACTGGAATGAAGAGACCAGCATCAGCGGTTCGGGCCGATGTCGACATTGACTTCGAATGCCTGCGCGCCGCGTGGCATCGTGGCGCGGTTTTGGTGGGTGGGATGCCGAAAGGGCATCATGCGGAAGAAAGAACTAGGGTGCGGTGCAGACGCCGCACCCCGGAAACGAGGCCACCATTACCAGCATAGAGTTGAGCGACTACCAAGCACATTCCGGGCGCAGGGAAGAGATGAAGTACCACGTACCGTTGCGAACCACAGACTATGTGGATGTGACGGCCAGATCTCGGGAGTTGGGAATTCGGGCTCCGGTCGGGATTGCGCTGCTGCCCGGGAACTTCCGGACCGCGGCCAGCGCTAACGAACTCCGCTACCACGGTACGACGGCGGATGTGCGTACAGCATGGCGGAGCATCGGGCTGATAGACGGCGGCCCGTTTCGGACAGGGGGCAGGGTTCCGGGATCAGGGGTCAGCTCCGGAATCCGGACTCCAGCCCCTAGTCCCGAGACCCCAACCCCGTTCTTTGAGGAAGTCCCGCTCGCGGTTTTCTTCGGCGCTGGGCAATGTAGCGGTCCTGCCGCCCTGGTGACGCTCGCGCTCGGCAGCGTTGCCTCAGTCCTTACCCTTTCCCCTGGCTACGCCACTTCCAGAGAAATCCGGCTCGATGCGGTAGTCGAACGTCCGAGCCGCGGCGGCTACGTCTGCCTTGAGTACCGCGGTGACGCTTGTGAACTCCTCACTCTGGCCCGAGCGGTGCGGGAGATCTGGGCGGACTATCCTCCAATTGATCGCGAATGACACCAGGCCTCCTTACGTACGCCCGGCCGGCATCACCGCTCATGATGTCGACTGAGCCAAACGCGGCGGGATGCGGGCCTCGGAATGGTTGAGCGAAATGCCCACGCTCAAAGGGGAAGGCTCGCACCCCGCACGCCTGATGCGCTCGTGGAGGTTGGACATTCTGAATGGACTTGTTCGTGGATAGAAGAAGCAAGCCGCAATCCGGCGCGGGACGCCGAGGAGGTAATTGGGTAATGGTTGGGAGGATGGAGTCGAGTCTGATTCGAGATCCGATGTCCTCTTGAGCGAAGCGCCGGCAGCGGCAGAACAAGAAGGGGGAAGGGTGCGAACCAAGTTCGCAATACTTCTCGCAATCGCGGTCGTCTGCGTGCCGACTGGCCCGCGGAGTACCAGATCACCAACACTAGTGACTCGATCTCTACCGCCTACGGCAACGGTCACGAGGTTGTCTTCGCCGCGAGCGGAGTCGGGCACCTGGTCTGGGTCACGCACGACGCCAAGAACGTCTACACACTCCACTACGTGCGCTACTACCCGGCGACCGGCTGGACGGCTGATACCGTGCTCAGTTCCATGGGTCTCAGCACCAACGTCATACCTCACGCTTCAATAGCGCTCGATGCCAACGGCACCGACATTCATGTAGTGTGGACCGGCTACAACCATGTCAAGCAGAGTTACGATCACGTTTACTGCCAGAAGTGCGTGCCGAGCTCATCGGGCAACGGTGGCTGGGTCGGGACGCCCATCGACCTCTGCACAGACCACACGACGTACGCCCACTGTGAACCGGCAGTGGCCTGCGCGCCAGGACGCGTGGTAGTCACCTGGAGCGTGACAGACGAACACGGCTATGCCGTCGGGTTCCGCGAGTTTGCTTCGGGCACGTGGCAGAATCAGGTTCAACTAGACGGGTTCACTACCTACTACCTGGGGCTGGCTTCGATCTCTGCGGCCAGCAACGGCGACGTGGCGGTTGCGTACTATGGCACACAAGCCGGGCAGCCCAGCTACCATGTATACGTGCTCCGTCGGGTCGGCGGCACCTGGCAACCAAGGGAAGACGCGACGACGGGCCTTCCGGGCGTCCACTTCATCCTTCCCGACATCGACGTCGATCCGATGACCGGTTACCCGCACATCGTCTGTCACAGCTATGATACGGTCACGGTTCCTGGAAAACGCTACTATCATATCTACCACACCTATCGTACCACGAGCGGTTGGCAGCCGCTCGAATTGATAACCGACCCGACAGTCCGCGTCGACTGTCAGCCCAGCATGTTCTTTGGCTGCGACGGTTCGGCCTATGTCGTATGGAATCGTGAGACAGATGGCCCCGGAATCATGTGCATGGTTCGCTCTCCGTCCGGAACCTGGGGAGCGCCGAGCTTCATCACTAACTATCCAGGCTCTCCAGGCTACTATGACATGTGTTCCAATGTTACGGTCTCGTCCACCGGTAACGTCTATGCGGTCTGGATGGACGGAAGGAATGGCCCCTACCAGATATGGGGCAGGCTTTGCACGCCCGGGAGCTTCGCCTCAAGCGGTCTTGACGCTGGCACGACTGTGACCCCTCGTGGGTTCGCACTCGACGTCTCGCCCAACCCGTTCTCGCGCGGGGCAGTAGTTCGCTACTCCCTGCCTGCGGAGGGCAATGTCTCCATCAAGCTCTACAACGTCAGCGGAGTGCTGGCGAAGACAGTAGCATGCGGCTGCGTGCTGCCGGGCAGCCACGCGGTTAGCCTGGACCGGCAGGGTTTCGCGCGCGGTGCGTACATCCTGAAGCTCGAATCCGGTTCAGGCAGCCTGGCCCGGAAGTTCGTCATTGAGTAGCAGTCTGGTAGCTAAACTCATCAGCGGCGGGCGGAAGGTGCTCGACCTGAAGCCCGGCGCGAATGATGTGCGGAGGCTTGCACCCGGCGTGTACTTTGTAAGAGAAGCCCAAGCACAAGCGCAAGCCATCCGCAAGATCGTCGTGACGAGGTGAGCGGCAAGTAGGCAGTAGACAGTAGACAGCAGACAGGGGCGGGCGAATGCCTGCCCTTGATTCTGCGGCGCGGAGCGTCGGCGCGTATGAGTCGAACTCGTATCATTCGTCAGGAATGGGTTCTCGATCCTATCTTCCTGCAGCCTGAGGCTTTGGGCTTGAAGCTTCCAAACTGACGCCCCCACCTAGGGGATTACCCCCCGGATAGATTACAGGATTCAGTAGAGGGTAGACCGGGAGGTTATCTCCACCGCAATTCCCGGATGAACCTCCACCGGAATTCGCCGGGTTGGTCCACCGGTTGCTCTCCGCGTTACCTTCCCGGTTAGTCCGTCGGTTGGTCTGTCCGTTCCTCTCCGGGTTGGTCGGAGCGTTACGGCCCGAGTAAGTCCGCGGTTTCCTGTCCGGGTTGCTCCCGAGTAAGCTCCGACCGTTGCTCTCCGGATTGCTCGGAGAATTACCTCAAGGGTTGAGGCACCATCAAGAGATGTGGAAGAAGAGAGAGCGGTGTCTACGGTTCTTTGTAGTTAGAAGATCGGGTTTGAGCCCGAGAAAGGAGACACCGCTGTTATGTCAGGCTATCAGAAAGAGCAGGAAGTCCCAAGAAGAAGGCGGGAGCGGCGCGAGCGGCGAGCCCCGGGCTCCGAATGGCGAAACTGCCGACTGTCGTCCGCGGCGTGCTGATGATAGCAGACCGGGGACAGAAGACGGGAGACCGGTCCGAGCTGCTGGACATCGGCGGGCGCAAGGTGCTCGACCTAAGGCCGGGTGCGAATGACGTTCGGGCGCCGGCACCGGGCGTGTACTTTGTCAGAGGACCGAAGGCCGGAGACGGGAGACCGGCCTAGGCAGTCCGCAAGGTCGTGGTGACGAGGTAGGCGCGAAGAGGCTGAGGTTGAGGTCAAGGTAACGATGCGGAAAGAGGAACGGGAGACCGTCAGTGGCGGGCGAAAGCCCGCGTTCTAGGCTGCGGGTTGCAGGCGTGGGGCTGAGCCCGCGCGGTCGGATTGACTCAGACGAGAGGCGACCTCCGTCAACAGCCCCGTGCCCCGAGAGCCCCTAAACCAGCGTGCGATTCGAATACCTGTGGCGGTCCAGGCTTGGTACCTACACTGAGTAGAGGTCGGTGCGGCGGTCGTGGAAGAGATCGTTGCGGGGCGTGACCATCTTGTCCAGGGCACGGGCGGGATCGATATCGACGATGACGACTTCTTCCGTATCCGGACCGGCCCGAGCGAGCAGCTTGCCGTCCGGAGCGACAATCTGGCTCGCGCCGTTGAAAGCCAGGGTCTTCTCGTCGAGGGTCTCCGATCCCGTGCGATTCGCCAGTATCCAGAAGACGCGGTTCTCAACTGCCCGAGTGACGGTGTTGGTGTGGGCGTATTCCATCACGAGGTTGGATGGGTGGCAGACAATCTGAGCCCCGTGCAGAGCGAGAGACCGGGCGGCCTCGGGGAAGAAGTGGTCGAAGCAGACGAGCATGCCGACCTTCGTGACCTCACCATTCCCTCTCCCAGAGCGAGAGGGTAAGCAAAGGTCGACGACCGGGAAGGGGGAGTCACCCGGGTCGAAGATGTCCTTCTCGTCAGCGAAGAGATGGGCCTTGCGATAGACGTGGAACTCCCCGTGCGGCGTGACCATGATCGCCGAGTTGTAGATACTCCCACCCGCAGACTCGGCCATGCCCCAGACAATGGCGGTCTCTCGTTCCCGGCTGAACACAGCCATGGTTGCGCAGGTGGAGCCGCCCGGCACCGGTTCGGCGAGTCGGGCAATGTCGGCCCGCGACGCGAAGAGATAGCCGGAAGTGCAGAGCTCGGGCAGGACGATAAGGTCGGCCCGGACACCGGCCAGAGCCCGGCCGATGCGGTCGAGATTCGCCCCGACATCGCCTCGCTGCGGGGCAAACTGCATCAGTCCGACGCGCATGGTTCAGGTCCGGGGTTTGAAACCCTCACCGAGAACTTCGTAGACGTCGGTTATGACGACAAAGGCGCGGGGGTCGGTTTCCCGGACTATCTCTCTTGCGCGCGCGATCTCACGCTTCGCCATTACCGAGAACACCATGTCTTTTCTCTCCTGGCTGTAAGCGCCGGTCGCGGCCAATACCGTGGCTCCTCGATTCATCCGGCTCGTAATCGCCCGGGCGATGGCGTCGGCGGAATCGGAGATGATGAAGAGCGCGCGGGTGTAGCTCAGGCCTTCCAGCACGAGGTCGATGGCACGAGTCTGGAGGTACAGGTTAAGATAGCCGTAGAGCGCCAGCTCAAACTGGCCGAAGCAGAAACCGGCAGCAGTTATCACCACGAAGTCCACCGCCAGGATCGCGGTGCCGGTCGAGAGGTTGGTGTAGCGGTTGAGCACCATCCCGACGATGTCCGAGCCGCCGGTTGAGCCACCGCCGCGGAAGACAAGCCCGAGTCCCGCGCCCAGCGTTATGCCCCCGAAGATGCATGCCAGAATCTTGTTGTCGGTTGCCGGTCCAAGATGCAGGATGTACGTGAAACCGTCAATCAGCAGCGACGAAAAGGCGATGCCCAGGATGGACTTGACGGCGTAGGCCCGACCCAGCGTCTTCATACCGAGCACAAACAGCGGGATGTTGAGAACGAGGATGGTGAGGCCGACCGGCACGGCGAAGAAGTAGTTCAGAATCATCGCGATTCCGCCTGCACCGCCCGGCACGATGTGATGCGGTATCAGGAACAGGTTGTAGGACAGGGCCACGACGGCCGAGCCGATGACGATGTATGCGCTCTGCCCGACTTCGCGCAGTAGACGACGGTTCACTTTCAGAGTGTAGCCGGAGCCAAGTTGTGGGTCAATTCGGATAATCCAGCAGGCCCAGACCGGCTTGGACATCAGCCATCGGCAGGGGCTGCGTTGACCGAGGCATGCCGTCCCCCTATAATCGAGTAGTGAAGGCCATCGCCACAAACCGCAAGGCTCTCCGCGACTATGAGGTATTCGAGAAGCTCGAGGCCGGAATCGAGCTCTTCGGCACCGAGGTCAAGTCGCTGCGGGCAGGCAACGTCTCTCTCGACGAAGGCTACGCCGCAGTCGAGGGCGGCGAGGTGTTCCTGGTCGGGGTAACGATTGCACCCTATGCGCAAGGAAACATCTTCAACCGCGACCCGAAGCGGCGCCGCCGGCTGCTGCTGCACAAGGAGGAAATCCAGCGGCTGTTCGGCCGTACCACCCTGCGGGGTTTCACGTTGATACCGCTGAGCATCTACTTCAGCAGCCGGGGCATCGCCAAGGTCGAAATCGCCTTGTGCCGAGGCCGAAAGCAATACGATCGGCGCGAGGAGCTGCGCCAGAAGGCAGACGAGCGCGACGCTCGTTCCTACGGCGGCGAGGCGGCCCGTTCCGAGAGAGTGCGGGTCCGGTGAGGCGCGGGCTGATTCTCTGGGCGGTCGCGGCCGCGTTGCTTCACTTCACGGCTGGGCCGGCTCTTGCGCGCACAGTTGAAATCGGCGGGGCACCGGTCGAAACCCGAGTGAAGGGTAGCGTCGAGTGCGTTCCGTTGTCTGCCGTGGCCGCGACTTTGGGTGGCAGGTACTGGCAGGTAGGCAACAGATTCGTGGTCGTGATCCCCGGTGATTCGACCAGGCCGGGCAGGGAATTTGTGCTCAAGCCGGACAGCACCGGCGCGCTGTGCGACAGTCGTCGGGTCGTCCTGCCCGCGGCACCGGTTCTCGACAGCAACCGGCTGTATCTGCCGCTGGTAGCCCTGGCTGACATGTTTCCCAGCACTGGTGTGCCGAAGCTGCAGACCATTGAGTCGGTCCGACAGGGCGACACGGTGATATTCACGCTTAAGGGGCAGTGCCGCCCGGGCGAGAGGTTGGTCGGATTCGGGGATTCACCATCGAGCTTCGAATACCGGCTTGCCATTGGCGCACGCTGTGACTCCACGCTGGGCCAGCAGGTCGCACTTCTCTCTTTGACGCCGCCCGGAATTCTGAAGGCGGTCACTCTGGACAGCGGTGCCGGGGTGAGTTTGGACTTCAGCTTCCAGAAGTCTGCGGCGGAGCGGCTTGAAGTCCTGGCGGATCGTGTGGCGCTGCGGGTGTGGCCGAGACCCGAGCGTACCTTCAAACGGATCGTGCTCGACCCCGGGCACGGTGGTCAGGACCCAGGAGCTCTGGGCCGGCGCGGGACGCGTGAGAAAGTGGTCGTTCTGGACGTGGCACTGCGCCTGAAGAAGAAACTTGAGAAGCAGGGCTACGAGGTGATTCTTGCCCGCGACTCGGACCGCTACGTCTCGCTCGCCGACCGCACCAAGTGCGGCAATAGCCACAAGGCAAATCTGTTCGTCAGCATCCACGCGAACTGGTCCGCAAACCGCGCGGCCTGCGGACTTGAGACCTACTTTCTGTCTCAGGCCAAGACCGACTGGGAGAGAGCGGTGGCCGCGCGCGAGAACGCCTCTTTCCAGGCGGGCGATTCCGGTTCCGGCGCCAATCCCGGCGACGATGTCGGAATGATACTTGCCGATCTCGCCCAGAATGAGTACCTGGTCGAATCCCAGGACTTGGCCGCAAAGATTCAGGAGGCGACCGTCTCCTACGCGAGGATCAAGGACCGCGGAGTGCGGCAGGCGAATTTCTACGTGCTGCGCAACAGCTTCATGCCGGCGGTGCTGGTTGAATGCGGATTCCTGACCAACCGGAGCGAAGAGAAGCTGCTGCGCCAGGACGAGCACCGCGAGCGGCTGGCCGAAGGCATCAGTCGAGGCATTGCCGAGTTCGCAAAGCTGTACAGCCCGAAGGCGGGCGACTCGATTCCTGGAGGTAAGTATAAAGAAGCCAGTTCAGCAAAGCCCTGACGCCAGCGCGCCGATCGGGGTTTTCGATTCCGGTATCGGCGGATTGACCGTGGTTCGGGCGCTGCGGAGGCGCCTGCCCGGCGAGAGTATTGTCTATTTCGGAGACCCGGCGCGGTTCCCGTACGGGACCAAGTCGGCCGACACCATCCTTCGGTTTGCGGCGGAGGACGCCGCCTTTCTGCTCAGCCGCGGGGTCAAGATGGTGATCGTCGCGTGCCACTCGGCCTCGTCGTCGGCGTTGCCCGAGCTGGAACGGACTCTGCCGGTCCCGGTGTTGGGCGTGGTCGAACCCGGGGCGCGGGCGGCAGTGCGCACAACGAAGACGAACCGCATCGCCGTAATCGGCACCAGCGCGACCATCGCCTCCGGGGCATACGAACAGGCGATACGGCGCCTGCGGCGGAACGTCGAGATCATCGCCAAGCCCACGCCGCTGTTCGTGCCCCTGGCCGAGGAGGGATGGCTCGACAACGACGTGGCGGAGGCGGTGGCGCGACGCTACCTCGAGGGAATGGCGGACGAGGGCGTGGATACCTTGTTGCTGGGCTGCACCCATTTTCCCCTGCTCGCGCATGTCATCAGCCGCGTCCTCGGCCCCAAGGTCGGGCTCGTCGATTCGGCGGAGGAGACTGCCGTCTCGGCCGAAGAGCTGCTCGCCGGGCACGAAATGCTGAGCCCGGGCGGGTCGGCGCGCCATCGATTCTACTTGTCCGACCTGGCGCCGAATTTCCAGACCGTAGGTGAACGTTTCCTCGGCGAACCGATGGGCGAGGTCGTGCGTGCATCGGTCGGCGAAGCATCGGAGGAGAACGATGACGCGTGACGACGGACGCCAGCCGCATGAAATGCGGCCGGTGGCACTAGAACTTGGATGCCTGAAATACGCCGAGGGTTCGTGCATGGCGACAGCCGGGAACACTCGTGTGTTGTGCGCGGCCTCGTTCGAGAAGCGGGTGCCGCCTTTCCTTGTCGGCAGCGGGCAGGGCTGGGTTACGGCCGAATACGGGCTGCTCCCGCGGTCAACGCACCAGCGGACGGCGCGTGAAACCGAACGTCCGCGCAGCCGCAGCCAGGAGATCAAGCGTTTCCTCGGGCGGTCACTGCGGGCGGTCTGCAACCTGTCGGCGTTGGGCGAGCAGCAGGTGATTGTGGACTGCGACGTGATCCAGGCCGACGGCGGGACGCGCACGCTGGCGCTGACCGGCGGATTCTGCGCGCTGAAGCAGGCAGTTGAGCGGATGAGCGGCCGCGGGTTCGTCGCGCGCAACCCGCTGATTGAGCACGTCGCGGCGATCAGCGTCGGCATCGTCGAAGGGGAGGTTCTGCTCGACCTTGATTATTCCGAGGACTCGCGCGCCGATACCGACATGAATCTGGTCCTGACCGAAAGCGGGCGGATCGTTGAGGTCCAGGCCACGGCCGAACACGTGCCGTTCCGGTTCGAGGAATTCAGCCGGATGTACGACATCGCGGCCCGCGCCATCGACGGGCTGGTCGAGTTGCAGCGTGCCGGGCTGAAAGCAGCCGGTGTTTGACGACCCGTCCGATGCCGACGACGGCGCGTCTCCTCCTGCCAAGCGATTCCATCGGATAGCCTCTGAGCGGCTCTGGGGCAAGCGGCTGGACCAATACCTGATCCAGTCGGGCCTCGGAGTTTCCCGCACGCGGGCCGCGCGTTTGATCGACGACGGGAAGGTGCTGGTCAACGACCGACCCTCGAAGCCGAGCTACCGCGTGAAGCCGGGAGACGAGATCAGCGCCACCTTCGAGCCGGAGCCGGAAATAACGCTCCAGCCCCAGAAGATGGATCTGAACATCGTCTATGAGGACGAGGACATGCTTGTGCTGGACAAGCCCGCCGGCATCGTCGTGCACCCGGCACGGGGGAACCGGGATGGGACCTTGGTTAACGCTTTACTCTACCACTGCAAGAGCCTGCCATTGCGGCAAGATTCGCTCATCCGGCCAGGCGTCGTGCACCGGCTCGATAAACAGACGACCGGACTTCTGATGTTCGCCAAGACCGACGAGGCGCTGCGTTCGCTCGGTTACCAGATTGAGCACCGGACGGTCGTGCGGGAGTACGCGTGTTTTGCCTGGGGTGATTTCGAGGCGGACGAAGGCACGGTCGACGCGCCCATCGGCAGGCACGCCATCGACCGGACCCGCATGGCGGTCACGCCGTTCGCGGCACGCACGGCGGTGACCAACTACGAGGTGTTCCGCCGCTACGGTATCTGCACGTACCTGCGAGTGCGGCTCAAGACCGGCCGGACCCACCAGATACGCGTGCACATGCAGCACATCGGCCATCCGGTCGTGGGCGACCCGGAGTACGGCGGGCGCAGCGTCACGACCGTCACGGAGCGCGACCAGATGACCTGCTTCCGCGACATGCTGGCGATCATCAAACGTCAGGCACTCCATGCGGCTCGGCTTGGCATCAGTCACCCGCGTACCCGTAAGTACATCGAATTCTCCTCGTCTCTGCCCGCCGACATGGAGCGTCTGCTGCTCTATCTCGAAGCCCACGCGAGGCCCTGACCCGTCGGTCGGGCATGATGCATTACGCATCATGCATGACGCCTGAAGCGCGCACTTGACCCCAACGGGCCAAGGACTAGGATTGACTTAAGATGCATCGGTCGTCGCCCCTCGTTCATACGTTGAACGTTGCACGAAGGAACGCTGTACTCTGCACATTCCTGGCCTGCGGCTGTCTGCTCCCGGTTGCCTGTCTGACCGAGGACCTCGGACCGATGCCTGTGCTCGAGGCACCGCAGTGGCAGGACGGTGAGACCTCCGTCTATGTCGTGACCCGGAATGATTCGGCCCTCTACCGCTCGGTACTGACGCTGGAGTTCGACGAGGAGATGGGCGACGCCGGTCCCAATAACAATGCTCGTGCCGTACCGACCCTTGTCGCCACCAACGTGGTTCAGCCGATTCTGCCGACCGAGTGGTTCTTCGATTCGGTCCAGGCGGTGATAAGGCGCGACAACTTCGCGCCCGTGCGTACCTGCCAGTCGGTTGAGACCGACGTTTCGGAATACGACCTCACCGCCCGCTATTCCCCGGGCAGGGTGAAAATCGAGCGGCAGAC
>Ga0335071_10001904_pt1 | contig 22500 bp, 20 predicted proteins | sample Lox_Sample_15_FD_206724 | JGI IMG/M metagenome (GOLD analysis project Ga0335071, IMG submission 206724) | Soil microbial communities from Loxahatchee National Wildlife Refuge, Florida, United States - Lox_Sample_1.5 | ecosystem: Environmental > Terrestrial > Soil > Wetlands | place: USA... | reverse complement strand
TCGCAGTTCAAGTCAAGCCTGGTGCAGATTCCTGCAGCCGGAACCGAGAATGACGATCACAACCCTCCACGCATCGCGCCCCGTCATTTATTCGATGTGGCGGTCGGACACGACAACTTGTTCAACGGTGATCGCTACAAATTCAGCCTGCGACTGACGGCGGTCAACATAACGAACAAGTACGCTCTATATAATTTTCTCTCTACCTTCAGCGGAACGCACTACGTAACGCCGCGCAGCTTCACGGCGGAACTGGGCTTCCACTTCTAACCGCCGTCGCACAAGGCCCCATCGATGAGATGGGGCCCTCTGTTATTGCAGAACAACCCATGACGTCAAGTCAGGTGACCGAAGCAATCTCGAAGCGGCTGCACGTTTCTTCTGCCGCTTCCTCCGCTTTCCTTGGAGCCGTGCGATGGGGATTTACAACCTTGGAAAAGGGCGAAAGAGAGCAGTCAAGAAGTTCACTAACCGGGATGGGCTTTGGATGGTGTTGCTGATTGCCGCAGCAATGGTGATCATGATGGTGCTATGGATGGTGGGAGTTTTTCGCCCCGACGCGGATTGACTTCGAGCTTCAAATGATGAGGAGCTTCCTTTTTCGGCTGCTTGCGCTGGCACTAGTGATAGCCGTGCCCTCGCTTGCGACCGTTGCGGTGGCGCATGCTCACTCTAGTGCAACGTCACCTCACGATTCCCACTGCCGTTTGTGCCTGATGACACACTGTGGAACCCATGCCCTGGCATCCTCCACGGTACGCCCAGATTTCGTTCCTAGTAAGACTGGCCTGTTGCGTCACCTGAATATCGCCCCAGTTGTTTCCCTCGAGTCCCGTCCCAGATACGGTCGTGCGCCGCCCCACGCCTGATTCGCCACGTGGATTGTGAGTGGGACAGGATCTTCCGTCCCTCGCTCCCGCTCTTTCTCTACGCGGCAGAAGATTACTGCGCATTCTCACGGAACGAAATCCGAAGCCAGCCGCTCGGAAACTCTGTGCAGAATTGCACGACGACTGTCGTTCTCTGCACAAGAATTCTTTGCGGACAGGAGTACGCGCGTCCCACAGAGCGACAAAAGAACTGCGTCGCTCGCGCGCAGAAAGGATTCCCATGCTGACCAGACGCGAATTGGTCCGATCGGCCGTGGCCTTTGGGGCCTGGCCTGCACTATCCCCCCTGGCCGTCGGAGCTCTACCTACCGCCTCTGTGATTTCACCGGATGATGAGCGGTCATGGGCGCGAGTTCGCTCCCAATTCGAGTGGGAACCCAGTTCCTCCAATCTCGTGACCGTCGTTCGCGGCATCAGTACGAAACAGACTCGGGGAGGCCGCAAACGGTCATGCGATTACCGACATTTACGCACTTCTTGCAACACCATTCACAAATACATGCAGGGGGCAATTGCCGATGTCTTCAGTTCCAAATAGTCTGCTCAGAGTCAATTGGGACGCCATTGGAGCGGGCGCCTCAACGTTGTGTGCCATTCACTGCTTGTTATTGCCGATCGTACTTTCCTTTGCGCCCACTCTGGCCCACTTCGTCCCGGGAACTGAAGTTGTGCACCGGACACTAGCCTTCCTGCTGGCGGCAGTCGGATTGATTGCCTTTTGGGCCGGGTACAAAGTGCATCGGCGAAAAGTCGTCCTAGTTCTCCTGGCGCTCGGAATTATGGGCGTCACCGTAGGCGCTTACGCGGACTTTCTGCTGCCTACTCACGCCTGGGAAGTTGTTATCACAGTCTTTGGCAGTTCTTTTCTGATCCTAGCTCATTACCTTAATCGGACTCTCTGCCGCTCCTGTCGAGTCTGCGCTGATCAAACCGATGCACACCACCTTCACAAGAGAATGCTTCGAGGAGATAAGTCATGAAGAACAGACGCGAATTCTTGTCCACTGGCGGACGGATTGCAAGCAGCATCGTTCTTGCTTCCGGCATCACCCTTTGAAAACATGGTGGCCAGGGACGGAGTTGAACCGCCGACGCCAGCCTTTTCAGGCATACTACCAGCGTATCCCCCTTGTCCTTCAACAAGTTAACTTTGCAGAGTGGGCCCAGTTTTGTGACCATTCTGTGACCAGCGCCGATGTTCGCCTAGCGTCGGCTTGAAAGCTGAGAATCGAGGTTCGAGAGCGTCTCCGGCGTGTCTCGACAATGATCGCCTGCGATCCTTGTTCCCACTGTTCTCCGCGCATTTGACCGGCTTGGAGCCTGATCTTGCTCCGGCGGATTCCCTAAGTCCTTCGCTATATAGAGCACTGGTCGATAACGTTCCAAAAGTTGTAGACTGTCCGGAATTATCTCGGGGTGGGGCGGGGATGGAACAATCGGCCAGTTCCGTCGTAGGGCAGTCTTTACCCCTTCGCCTGCCCGCTGAACGCGCACGAGTTCTGCTTGAGATCAACAACGCGGTTGTCTCTCACCTTGATCTGGCACAGGTATTGAAATCCGTCTCTGGGTGTCTGCGACGTGAGATCAAGCACGATTTTGCAGCGATGGCCCTCTACAATCCCGACCGCCACGAACTACGTCTCCATGCTCTGGATTTCCCTGACGATCCGGAATTTCTCAAACAAGGGCAGCTGATTCCCCTAGTGGGTACACCTGCCTCTCTGGCGTTTTCTACGCGGAAAGCTGTCCTTCGCCACCGACCCGATTTCAACGAATTCACAGCCGACCTCATGAAGCAGGCCTACGCCCGCGGCATCAAGTCCGGTTGCGCCGTGCCTTTGATATGTCACGACAAGATTGTCGGTAGCATGGTGCTGGCAAGCTTGCGCGAATCGGCCTTCACCGAAGACGACGCGGAGCTCCTGACTCAAATCGGGACGCAGGTCGCCATCGCCGTCGACAACGCACAAAACTTTGAGAAGACACGGCTCGCGCAGCAACAAATGGAGCGAGAGCGGGATCGTTCCAAACTCCTGCTCGAAGTCAACAATGCAGTTGTCTCGCATTTGAATTTAACTGAATTGTTGAAATCAGTTTCTCCTCGTCTGCAGAAATTGATGTCCAACGATTCGGTATTCATCGCTCTTTGCAGTCCGGGAGACACGCTGGAATTGCTGGCAATCGATTTAGGGAGACTCGGGGATGCCCCTTTCAAGGAAGGCTTGCGCATACCCATGGAAGGCACTCCCGAGGAAAAGGCCATCAGGACGGGGCTGGGGGTTCTGATGAGGTCGGTTGCGGACATCGAGAAGTTTCCGTCCCCCTGGGTGCGTCGTGGCATAGAACATGGCGTCAAGTCGGGCTGCCTCCATCCTCTGATTGCGCACGGACGGACTCTGGGTGCATTGGGCGTTGTCAGTTTGCGCGAGGATGCGTTTACGCCGGAAACCTCCCAACTGCTGGCAGAAATCTCCGGCCAGATCGCCATCGCAGTTGAAAATGCTCTGAATTTCGAGAGCGCTCGTACTGCGGAGCGCGAAGCAAAGCAGGAACGAGATCGCTCTAAACTGCTGCTCGAAGTTAACAATGCGGTCGTGTCGCATCTGAATTTGAGCGAACTGCTGAAGTCGATCTCAGCCCGCCTGCAAGACGCAATGTTCAACGATTCCTCCTTTATCGCCCTTTGCAGTCCGGACAATACCCTCGAGACGCTCGCGCTGGATTTTGGAAAGTTGGAAAATGTTGACTTTAAAGAAGGACGGCGAATGCCGATGGAGGGCACTCCTGAGGAACAAGCGATCAATACAGGCCGCCCGGTTCTGGTGAGATCGGTTGCCGAATTCGTGAAATTTTCTTCGCCATGGGTGGCGTATTCGATCGATCACGGTGTGAAGTCAGGCTGCTTCAATCCCCTGATTGCCCATGGACGAACGCTTGGCGCACTCGGCGTGGTCAGTTTGCGTGAAAACGCATTTAACCCGGAAGCCGCCAAACTGCTAGAGGAAATCTCTGGCCAGATCGCGATCGCGGTTGAAAATGCCCTGAATTTCGAGAAGGCACGTCAGGCCGAGCAGGCGGCCAAGCACGAACGCGACCGCTCCAAATTGTTGCTCGATATCAACAATGCGCTCGTCTCCCATCTGGATCTGAGCGAACTGGTCCGCGCAATCTCCAATAGTTTGCAGTCGGTTGTTCACAATGAGTGTGTGGCTCTGGCGATCTATGACTCGGAAACAGGGAAACTGTTCGCTCAAGCCGTGAGCGCGGTAATCAATCCCATGCCCGAAGGCGTTCTTTATGATCTGCAAGGAACGACGAGTGGCCTCGTGTTCGAGAGCGGCAAACCATTGTATCTTCCGCGTCCGGACTACGAAAACTTCCCATCGCCCGTGACCCACGGCTTCTTCAAGAGTGGCCTGAAATCCTTGTACTCGATGCCGATTACCATTCACGGACGCAAGATAGGCGTGATGTCGATTTCCAGCGTCCGTGAAGACGCTTTTTCCAAAGACGATCAGGAACTTTTCCAACAGATTGCCAATCAGGTTGCCATCGCAGCGGCGAACGCGCTTGCCGTTCGTGATCTGGAAACACTCAAGAACAAGTTGGCGCAGGAGAAGCTATACCTCGAAGATGAAATCCGTAATGAACTCAACTTTGACGAAATTGTTGGCCAAAGTCCCGCTCTGAAGCAGGTCTTGAAACTGATCGAAACCGTTGCGGCAAGCGATTCGACTGTGTTGCTGTTGGGAGAAACGGGAACGGGCAAGGAACTCATTGCACGCGCCGTCCACGAACACAGCCGGCGGAAGTCGCGCACTTTTGTGAAACTCAACTGCGCGGCCATCCCGACCGGCCTGCTGGAGAGCGAATTGTTCGGTCACGAGAAGGGAGCCTTTACCGGCGCGATTGCTCAGAAGATCGGGCGCCTGGAATTGGCCGATCAGGGGACACTATTTCTGGATGAAGTGGGCGATATTCCGATAGAGATCCAGCCCAAGTTATTGCGCGCTTTGCAGGAGCGTGAGTTCGAACGTTTAGGAAGCACGCATACCAAAAAGGTCAACGTGCGTCTGGTTGCCGCTACGAATCGCGATCTGGAAAAGATGATCGAGGAACGTCAGTTTCGCGGGGATCTTTATTATCGGCTCAATGTGTTCCCCATCCATATCCCCCCATTGAGAGAGCGACAAGAGGACATTCCACTGCTGGTTCGCTATTTCGCTGAGAAATTTGCTCGCCAGATGCAGAAACCTATCGATTCCATTCCGACCGAAACAATGAGCAAACTCCAAAGATGGCACTGGCCCGGGAACATCCGCGAACTGGAGAATCTGATCGAGAGATCCGTCATTCTGACCTCGGGAACAGCCTTGCAAGTTCCGCTACCGGAGATCAAATCGTCCACCGTAACTGTTCCTACGCTATCCTCTTCTCCGTCTGACCAGGACGGCGATCGAGAGCACATCATCAACATTCTTCGGGAAACCGGAGGGATGCTAGGCGGTCCTAAAGGTGCAGCAGCACGGCTCGGGATAAAACGTACCACGCTGCAATACAAGATCAAGAAGCTCGGCATCACTCGGAATCATTGGTGGCCTCCTAGTCTCCAGACGTAAGCAAACGTCCGAGGAACTCTATGGCGGCGCCAAAACCAATCGCACTGATCTCAAAACACGGCAAACGAAGCAAGTTTTCCTATCTCTTCGTCACGCAAGTGTCGTTCGTTGTGCTTTTTCCTTATCTCGCAAAGCCTGGTTTGTCGACGGTCGTGTTCCGGCTTCTTGGGGCACTGGTCTTTATCGCGGCGGTCTACGCAGTAAGCGAAAAGCGCTGGCAGTGGATCACTGGACTGATTCTTGCCGTTCCTGCTGGTGTACTCAATGCCATATCCACGCTGCACCCAGGATCAGCGCTCGCCATACCAAGTCTGGTCTCGACCTTCATGTTTCTGGGATTCACCTTGATCACTTTGCTGAGGGCCGTTCTTCGTACCGAGACCGTCACGCGCGATACGATTTACGGTGCTCTCAGCGTGTACTTTCTTATGGCATTCGTGTGGGGGATCGCTTACCTGTTGTTAGAGACGCTCCAACCGGGCGGTCTTTCGATGGACCCGGTCAGGCATCCGAACCATGCAGTCGACTGGTTTGACTGTATGTTTTACAGCTTCGTCACTCTTACCTCACTTGGCTATGGCGACATGGTTCCCGTAAGCGCTCAGGCCCGCTCGCTCTCCATCCTTGAAGCTGTGAGCGGCATTATGTACGTTGCCGTACTGGTTGCACGGCTCGTCGGTCTGTATGCTGCCAGGAAGTCTGAGGGCCAATGAGATCACAAACCGCGTTACTGCTCCAACTGTAGGTCAGGCTCCAGATAGACGAACTTGAATCCTGTCATGTACTGGACGAATTGTGGTTTGAAGCCCAACGACGCGTACGGTGTATCACCGAACGTGAGTTCATCAGTTGAAGAATCAAAGTAGCGCACCAGACTCACATCATTTTTTGTAAACGACTCCGCGACGGCATTTTGCGGCAGAGAAACGCCCGTTGGATTTAAGATCTGTAGGCCTATCCACGGCTGTCGAGCCATCGCCCAAACTTTCCTGAACCCGATTTGTGCCATTGCGTGCCAGGTAGCCCGCATTGAAAAGCGCGCGACGTTGGGCAGAGTGCCGGATAGAAGCGGCTCCCGACTAACTTTGTCCGAAAAAGCGAACCTAAGCTCCCCAGTCTTGTTGCAGACATGGCTGCTTGCGAGATGTGCGTTCAAGCTGAGCAATTCTCGGTTATAGGCCACGACTTGTGCCGTGTTATTCCACAGACCATGACACAGCATCTTTGTGCCGGGATCCGTCATGAACGCGAGCAGATGAAGTGGATGGTTGGTTGGCGCTCGATTCGCTCGGCCCTCCCGGGTGAAGAATGAGAACTGCAATTCGCAGTGTGGCCCGAGACTGGCATCCGTGAACCTGCAGATCCAGATTGCCATCGGCGTACGACCGTCGCCATTGTCCACAGGCGCCACGGTTTCCTTCTCGAGGAATTGCTGTACGGCGGATAGGTCTGCGATTCCACCGATCAACGCACCGAATCCATCGTAGATATGGTACGGCGTCGCTACCTCGCCAGTAGAGATCGTGGCTTTGCCATTGAGCGGATACTGTCGGAACAAACGATGATTTCTGGACATAGTGTTTTTCCTATCTTGATTAGCTTGTTTGTTTCTGCGAAGGGTTCAGCCTCGCGCGAACGAGCAAATGCACGTGCATGACCAACATCGAATGGTTCACCGACCACGTCTCATTGAGAATCGCGCCCTGATAACCATTCACTGCTTCAACCTGAGCCTGGAACAGTTTGAAGAACCCGAGGTCGCGTGCCCAAACCGTGCCGAATTCGGCACGGTGCCGAATCGTTCAGCGCGAAAACATTCGGCACGCCTGGCGCCATACGGTTGCACACATTTTGAACAACTCTCAGAAAATCAAGCACTTCCAACGCTCTGTCGCCACGAACAAAGTTTGGCAGAGCAGATGCCTTATACCAGGACATGATGCCGCAATTGATAGAAACACTCGAACACACCCCTAGACCGCACTGCTCGCGCGAACGGGCACGCGCACTGTTGGAAGCGCTTCGCGCCGCATATCAGTCGCTCTCTCCCGCCGAGCGTGGCTTGGTTAAGAGCATGATCGGACGAGCGCAGCGCGAGCACGTCATGCAAGAGATCGATGAGGAGAGGGAATGCTTCGAATCAGTGTCATGAACGAGCCGGGCATCACACGAATGAAGCTGGAAGGCAAACTAGCACATGAATGGGTAGATGAAGCACGTAATGAGTGGACGGGGCTGTCGGAAATGAATGACGAAACGAAGATTGTCGTGGACCTGCGAAATGTTTCGTTCGTAGATGAGGCAGGTCATCGGCTCCTCAGCGAAATGCGGCATGCAGGCGCGGAACTGATGGGGTCCGGGCCACTGATGTCGGCATTGATTGACGAAATCGAAGCGGCAGAGTCGGCAGAAAGCCAGGACGCCTCGAACCGGAACTAACGAACAAAGTCAAAGAAAAGAGAGGAACGCAAAATGGGGCCGATGCTCCAACAGGATAGGTGTACCCAAAACGACTACGTCAGACTATTCGCAGATTCGGCAGAACCACTTCGCTGGCTCTGCTACACCCTGACCGGCGACGAAGAACTGAGCGAGAAGGTTCTTAGGGCTGCGTTTGAGCAGTCGCTCAAGGGCGCGGACCGCGTCTTTCGCGATTGGATGGTGAGTTGGACGCGGCGGTTGATTATCCAGGCTTGTATCGCGTTGGTGCGTCCCACGGGTCACAGCCTGGAAGAGTGTGTCTGCATGCATTCCAGGGAGGATCGCAGTGGAATTTCCGAACAGATTGAGCTTGCGCTCGGTCAGCCATCCGACATGCTCCAGCAGAGACTGCTGCACCTTGACCCGCTGCCTCGATTCGTTTTCGTGCTGCGAGCGTTCGAAGGATATTCGCGCCGCGAGACAGCCCTCCTACTCGAAATCGGAGACAGGGCGTGCGAGTCCACTTTTATCAGCGCTCTGCAGGCCGTTCAGCCCAAGTTGTACATTCTCAGGCCCGCCGCGGCGGGTACCGAACTCGTAGCGATATAGGAAATGGAAGCAAAAATGAACGATCAATCCAGAGGAGGAATTATGGAAGCAGTTCGCAATTGTCAGACGGGCGGTGAGGGAATGACAAAGGTTCGGATGAAGCCTTGCTCCTCGGCAAGATTCGCCGCGCTGTTTGCTCCAATCGTCATGTTCGGCTTGTGCCTAGCCCAGGACACCAGTTCACAGGTTCCGATAGTGAACGCGCCCGCACTTTCGCGTGCCGATCGGGACAAGGTCATCTACGTAAGCGATTTTGATCTGGATCCTGCCAACTTCAAACAGGACAAGGGGGGAATCACCGGCAAAGGTTATCTGCTGCCGGCCCCGCCCAAGAGCCCATTGCGGAGAAAGCACCAGGATCCTGTGGCGGCAGCGAGCAGTTTGGTTCGCTTGATGTCCGAAAACCTCGTCGCAGATCTACAAGAAGCCGGCTTCAAGGCCCAGCGCATCGCTTCAACCGAGTCCAAGCCGACCGAGGGACTGGTGGTGAGCGGCGTCTTCACCGAGTTGAATGAAGGCAACCAGATGCGGCGAGCTCTGATCGGCTTCGGTTCCGGAAAGTCGAAGATGAAACTCTACGTGATGATAGCGACGCCTCCTGTGCCCAACCCCTGTACGAAATATCGGCGCAGAAGAGCAAGGGGAAGGCGCCAGGAGGCGTAATCGCGCTGAACCCCTATGCGGGAGCGGCTGGGTTCGTTGTGAAATTTGGACTAACCAAAAATGCTCCCGAAAAGATGGTCAAGCAAACCGCTTCGAAGGTGGCGATGGAATTGACCGAGCAGCTAAATACCGCCTCCTTGGCTGCTGATCAGCAAGGTGTGAACCGCAGCGCTGCTTCGAACTAAGCGGGAAACTCGAACCTGGAGATACGAGGTTGTTTATGAAGAAGAAAATTCCAATCCTTACAGTGGTCCTGATCGTCGGCAGCTTCACGGCCGCATATGCATGGAAAAGTCGCGGTGCCGATGCAGTCACCGCTTCCGGAACGCTCGAAGCCCGCAATATCAGTGTCGGTTCAAAAGTCGGCGGGCGCATCACTCGCGTGCTGGTCCGTGAAGGCGACCACGTAGAACCGAATCAACTCCTGGTGGTATTCGACAGTGCGGAACTCGAAGGACAGCTTCTGCAGGCGCAGGGACGAGTGGAGGCAGCACGCGCGAACCTGACCAAGATGTTGCGTGGCTCACGTCCAGAGGAAATTGCAGAGGCCAATGCTGCCTCGGAGGGGTATCGCGAGGCTGAACTGCAACAGTCACAAGCCGATCTGGAGAGAGCCCGAACCGAGGAAGCGAACGCCGACCGCGAGCTAAAGCGCACTGAGATCCTAACGGAGAGCGGTGCCATGTCGCAGCAGTCGCTGGACAACGCTCGTGACCGAGCCCAATCAGCCCACGCTCTAGTAAGTTCACAAAGAAATGCCGTTACTGCCGCGGAAGGCCGCCTGAAGGCCGCCCAAGCGGTTGCAGAGAAAACGCAGCGCGGATTTCGAGCAGAGGACATTGCGGCTGCGCGCGCGGACCTCACATTGGCGGAAGGACAACTGAAGGAAGCCGAAGCCCGCTGGGCCGAGCGTGAGGTGCGGGCACCGGCTGTTGCGGTGGTCGAAACGATGGATCTTCGGCCCGGAGATCTTCTTCCCGCAAATTCACCTGTGGCCCAATTACTCGAGGCCGACCAACTCTACCTCATGGTCTACGTGCCCGAAACGCAGATCGGGACTGTGCAGATTGGCAAAAGTGCACAGATCCACGTCGACACGTTTCCTGGGCAAACCTTCAAGGCCCATGTAGAGCAGATTCGGCAGCAGTCCGAGTTCCTTCCGCGCAATGTACAGACCAAGGAAGAGCGGGTTCACCAGGTGATTGGAGTTAAGCTGCGGGTCGATAACCACGAGAATCTGTTGCGCGCCGGCGTAAGCGCAGATGTGCAGTTCGCTTCGGAGGGACGCTGATGCTGGCGATCGAAACGAAGAATCTCACGCGGCGCTTTGGCGACTTCGTCGCGGTAAATCAGGCCTCGATCAGAGTTGAGAAAGGTGAAGTCTTCGGATTCCTGGGGCCCAACGGCAGCGGCAAGACCACTGTGATCAAGATGCTGACCGGAATCCTGCCAATCACCGAAGGCGAAGCCTGGATCGAAGGCCTCGATGTGCGGACTCAAAGCGATACAGTTCGGGAGCGGATCGGCTACATGAGCCAGAAATTCAGCTTATATGACGACCTCACTGTACTGGAGAACCTTCGCTTCTATGGGCGGGCTTATCAGCTAAGAGGAAAGGCCTTGGAAAAGAAGATCGAGGAGACGATCGCGGCGAACAAGCTCGAGAAATACGTGAATCGCCTGGCAGGACGGCTGTCTGGGGGCTGGAAGCAGCGACTCGCCCTTGGCTGCGCTTTGATGCATGAGCCCACTGTGCTTTTTCTAGACGAGCCGACCGCCGGTATCGATCCAGTGGCGAGGCGCCAACTCTGGGATCTTTTGTTCCAGCTTTCCGGGCGAGGAATCACTTTCTTTGTCACGACGCACTATATGGACGAAGCCGAGCGATGCAGCCATCTCGCCTACATCTACTACGGCGAACTGATTGCAGATGGCACTCCAGACTCGCTGCGTTCCTTGCCGGAAGTGAATCCGCCTGGCACGCACCGTTTCGAGATCTCGGCTCCGGCCATCACCACGGCGTTACGTAAAGCGCAGGAATTGGCGCTCTTCAAAAGCGCAACCATCTTTGGCCGATCGATCCACGCGTTGGTGGACGAATCGGTCGGGCAACACGAATTGGAGCATGAACTGCGTCGCAGCGGCATTGCAATTGAAGAAATTCGCCCGCTGATCCCGACGCTTGAAGACGCTTTCGTCGAGTTGAGCCAGCGCCGCCAGATGCAGATGGAGGCCGCATGAAGAATCCGATCCAGGGAATGGGAGCCATCTTCTACAAGGAAGTCCGGCACATGCGTCGGGACCCCATGGCCTTTCTGTTTGCTTTTGTGATGCCGGTACTCCAGTTGGTGATTCTCGGCGCCGCAATTGACACAAATATCCGTCAGGTTCGGACCGCGGTGTATGACGCAAGCGGCAGTTCGATGATGACAACGGTTTCGGGCAGTTCGGAGAGTCGCGCTTTCATTGACCGGCTGCGTAATTCCGACATGTTTCGCGTTTACAAGTACGTCCACAGCGATGCGGAGCTTAACGAGGAATTGGTTTCGGGACGCGCCAGTGTCGGCGTGAAGATCCCCATAGACTTCGACCGCAACCTGCTGAAGGGAAATCAGGCCCAGATCCTGGTGATGGTAGATGGTTCAGACTCTAACGTCGCCGGCCAGGCAGTGAATGTTTCGGGCTCCATCGGTTTGGACGAATCGCTGCGGCGGATGCTGGATTGGGGCAAGAAGAATCCGATCGAGATACGACCCAAGGTGATGTTTAACCCGGCTTCACGCTCACCCAATTTCCTGTTGCCGGGAATGATGGCGATTCTCCTGATTCTTGTCACCGTGATGCTGACGGCGTTCTCCATTGTGCGTGAGAAAGAGCGAGGAACGATCGAACAGCTTCTCGTTACACCGATACGGCCGCTGGGACTGATGTTGGGCAAGATTCTGCCTTACTTCGTGACGGGCATAGTAGAGCTGGCAATCCTTCTTGCATTCATGCGGTTCGTATTTCAGATCCCGATGCACGGCAACGTTCTGGTGCTTGGTCTACTGACGACCGGGTATTTGTTCGTCAATCTGGCGATCGGAATTTTGGTCTCGAGCAAAGCGAACTCGCAGGCGGAGGCTCTGCAATTCTGCATGGTGGTCATGCTGCTCAGTATCTTCCTCTCCGGGTTTATGTTCCCGCGCGAGACGATGCCGCTCTGGGCCTACACGCTCAGCCACTTTGTGCCGGCAACCTACATGATCAAGATTACCCGCGGCGTCATTCTGCGCGGAGCGGGATTGGAGCAGTTGTGGTTCAACGGAGTGGTGCTGTTCGGGATGGGTGTGGGCCTGTTGCTAGCCGCCGCCAACCGGTTCAAGAAGATGACTGTGTGAGCAATTCGATAGGAAAGACTATGAATAAACACAAACTGGAAGAACATTTTCCTCGCTCTGGATCAATACTCGGATATTTGCTTACCGTCGCCCTTCTCACGGTCTTCGGCGGGGGAGTCTGCGTAGGGCAGGAAACCTCGTCAAATGTACTCAAGTTGGACGACGCAATCCGGCTGGCCGTAACCAGTAACAGGTCATTGAAGATTGCCAGCCTCGAAGTTGACAAATCCAAGTGGCAGGTCGCAGAGGTGAAGACAAAACGGCTTCCATCCTTCAGCGGCAGCGTGCTCGGATCGCAACTTCTGAATGAGGTCGGCTTCAACTTTCCTGCAGGAGCTTTTGGGACGATTCCGGGCGTGGGCCCATTCCCAACAACAGACACGAAGATCACGACTCCACGGCAACCGATTGCGATTGTCATGAGCCAAGCGAAGCAGCCGCTCTCTCAACTCTACAAGATCAATCTCGGCGTGCAAGCCGAAGAGTTGAACGTGAGGATAGCCGGCGAGAAAGCGCGCGCTGAGCGACAGAACTTGGTGAAGGACGTAAAGCAAGCCTATTACGCAGTCTTGCAGTCGGAGAGCCAACTGGAAGCCGCTGAAGCCAACGTGAAGCAGTACCAGGAACTGGATCGAGTTGTACTCCAGCGAGTGTCGCAGGAGGCGGCACTCAAATCCGACAGCCTGGACGTGAAGGCAAAATTCACGAATGAGAAATACAAGCTGATTCAACTGCGGAACACGCTCGACTCCCGGAAGGAGTACCTCAACAACCTTCTTGGCCGGGATATCCGCACCGATTTCGAGACAGAAAAAGTTCCTGCTGCCTCGTTTGAAGAAGTCGACTTAAAGCTCGCGCAGAGTCGCGCCCTGGCACAACGCCCTGAGGTCAAGCAAGCCGAGCTCAGCATGCGGCAAGCCGAGTACGACCGCCGCATGGCTAAGGCCGATTACATTCCAGAGGTAGGCGTTGCTTTCAACTACTCCTCCAATTTCAACATCGACGTTCTTCCCAGGAACATGACGAGCATTGGATTGGAGTTGAAATGGGAGCCCTGGGACTGGGGCCGCCGCAAAGACATCATCAATCAGAAGAAGGTCACCGAGACGCAGGCGCAAACGCAGCTGCACGAGGCACAAGCACGAGTCTTGATGGATGTAAATAGTCGCTTCCGCAAGCTGGAGGAATCGCGACTGCTTATTTCGGTCACACAGGCCCAACGCGACGCAGCACAACAGAGGCTTCGGGAAGTGGTCAACAAGTTTGAACAACAGTCCGTGCTGTTAAGCGACGTCTTGCTGCAACAAGCAACAACCGCCAGCGCGCTCGACCAATACAACCAGGCCTTACTGGGTTTCTGGAACGCCAAGAGCGACTTCGACAAATCGATGGGAGAAGATCAATGATTCGCATCACGAACATTTTCAGGGCAGACACTTGTGTGGTAGTACTGGCCGGCCTCTGCGCTCTTACCGAGATAGGCTGCTCTTCGGCCTCTTACGAGCCTCGTCCGCTGACGCCTGTGCGAACGTCGCAGGTAAAGGAGATTGTCACTGGCAGCGAGACTCGATACTCCGCCAACATCGTTCCCCGCGCGCAGGTAGATCTGGCATTCAAGTCGGGCGGATATGTGGAAACCATCCGGCAGGTCCGTGGAGCCGACGGTCGCATTCGGAACGTAGATACGGGAGACTGGGTCACTAAGGGCACTGTGCTGGCCGTCGTTCGACAGAAGGATTACTCAGACCAGCGTGAGCAGGCTCGAGCGCAACTCGCGCGCGCACAGTCGGACTACGATCACGCCAAGCTGAACTTCGACCGCACGTCGATTCTTTATTCCACACAGAGCGCCACAAAACCGGACTTCGACTCCGCCAAGGCACAACTGGACAGTTCCTCCGCCGCTCTCAGTAACGCAAAAGCGGCTCTGGCCCAGACGCAGACCGCACTCGATGATTCGTCCCTGCGCGCACCGTTTGACGGATGGATTATCAAACGCAGTGTGGACATTGGCGCCCTCGTCGGTCCCTCGGTCGCCGGCTTCACGATTGCTGACACGACTTCGGTTCGAGCCGTTTTCGGCGTGCCAGATACTGCCATCGGCCGCATCCGGTTGGGACAGCCGCAGCCCATCACAACCGATGCCATCACCGAAGAATTTCATGGACGCGTAACCGCCATCTCGCCGGCGGCTGACCCTAAGAGCCGCGTGTACTCCGTCGAGGTGACTGTTCCCAATCCGCGCAATCAGCTCAAGGCGGGCATGATTGCCTCCCTAGCTCTAGGTGGGGAAGCAATGCCGAAGAACGTGCTGGCGGTGCCGCTAAGTGCCGTGATCCGCGATCCCGCGAATCCGCAAGGGTTTGCCGTGCTGCTTGCCGAGGGCAACGCAGATCCGGCCACCGTGCACGCGCGCCCAGTAGAACTCGGCGATGCGTACGGCAATATGGTTCTGGTCTTGGGCGGAGTGAAGCCGGGGGAGCGGGTGATAACGGCCGGCTCGACTTTGGTTAGGAGTGGAGAACAGGTCCGCGTGATGCAGTGAGTGACCTGTGATTAATAGTCAAAATTTCATTTATCGAGAACACCATATGGCACACAAGTCAGATCACGAACTCATTCAGAATGGTCGCAACACGGCGCGTTTCTTCGTAGAGCATCGGCAAGTGGCGCTGGTACTGCTGCTTGGAACGTTTCTCTGGGGCTGGTATGGCTTCTCACGAATGCCGAAGCGCAAGGATCCAGTCATCCCAGTGCGTGTGGCAGTAGCTTCCTGCATGTGGCCCGGCGCGACTGCGCCAGAGATCGAACAGCTCATCACTCGACCCATCGAGCAGTCGATGGCCCAGAACCAGGCGGTGAAACCGCCCAGTGGGTCTGATTATGGCATCCGCTCGATGAGCTTCCCCAACTTTTCATTGGTATTCGTTCAGCTCGATGAAAACGTGAAGGACACAAGGAAAGAGCTGAACGATATCAATCTACGGCTGAATGAATTGAGTAATCAGCTACCGAAAGGGGCAGGTCCAATTCAATTCAACAGCAACTTCGGTGACACGGCTGCACTTATGCTCACGGTGGCCAGCCCCCGGGTCAGCGAAATTGAAGTCGCCCTGCGCGCACGCACTGTCACGAAATCGATCGAGCAGGTCCGCGGCACATTGCCAAAGGATGCCCCCCAACCTCGAGTCACAGCCATTCTTTCCTTCCCACAATCGGTCGCCGCCGAAGAAGTGAAGGCGTCATTCCAGTCAGTGGAGCGACTGGCCATCCAGCAAGGTGTTTTTCAGGATGCGCACCTGATCGAAGGCCCCGGCTTCATTGGTATCGATGTAAATCCCAAATTGGATGATGAGGGATTGTTGGCTTGGGCGGACCGCGTTGCGCAGGAACGCTTCCATCGCTCCGAAATCCATCCGGATTCGTGGCGTCCGGTGTTCATCCACGATCCCAAAGAAACCGAAGCTAAGCTGTCAAAAGTAGCGGGCGAGAAATATTCTTATCGCGAGCTGGACGATTTTACCGCTCTGATTCAGCGGACGCTCCAAGGCACTCCCGAAGTGTCCAAGGTGGACCGCAGCGGCGTTCTCGCCGAGAAAGTCTACCTCGACTACTCGCAGCAGCGACTGGCGGAGTACGGCGTGCAGCCCTCCGATTTGAGCAAAGTTCTGTCAGCGCGCAATAGCACACTGCCCGGCGGCATTCTTGAAGTGGACAGCAAGAATGTCACGCTCAATCCTTCCGGCAAATTCGAGAACGCGAATTCAATTGGCGACGTCATCATTGGAAGCGCATCCAATGCTTCCAACGCTCCAGTCTATCTTCGTGATCTCGTCGACATCACGCGCGCCTACGACAGCCCCGCTCGTTACCTGAATTACTTTACCTGGCAAGACAAAGACGGGTCCTGGCGTCGCAGCCGTGCCGTGACTCTTGCAGTCCAGATGCGCGACGGACAACAAATCGCCCAGTTCGGCAAGAGCGTAGACGAGAAGCTGACGGCCGTTCGCAACTACTTGCCTGACGACCTGATCATCGCCCGCACGTCCGACCAACCCCTGCAGGTGAAAGAAAACCTCAATCTTTTTATGGGCGCCCTCTACGAAGCCATTTTTCTTGTGGTGGTTGTTTCGCTGATCGGCTTTTGGGAATGGCGTTCCGCCGTACTGATGGCCATTTCCATTCCTATCACGCTGGCCATGACCTTCGGCATGATGTACATGCTAGGCATCGACATTCAGCAAGTCTCGATCGCAACCTTAATTATTGCATTGGGGCTGCTGGTGGATGATCCCGTGGTCGCCGGGGATTCGATAAAGCGAGGCCTGGCAGAGGGACATCCGAGCATTATCGCCTCCTGGCTTGGGCCTACCAAATTGGCTAAGGCGATCATGTTCGCCACCATCACCAACATTGCGGCATACATTCCATTCCTGCTTCTGACAGGCACGATGGGGGAATTTCTCTACAGTTTGCCCATCGTCATGACCTGCTCCCTGGTAGCTTCGCGCCTCGCGTCGATGACCTTCGTCCCCCTGCTGGGCTACTACCTGCTGCGCCCGAGCACGAAAGCCGAGAAACCCATTGAAGTACGCCGCGCCACGGGATTCACTGGCTGGTATGCCCGTGTGGCCAGGGGCGCCATGGAACACCGCTGGAAAGTCTTTGCCGGCTCGCTTGCGTTCTTGGCGCTCGGTGTCTTCTTTATGTCGCGACTGAAGACATCTTTCATGCCCGACGACGTGCAGTACTGGTCGTACGTCGATATCTGGCTTCCCAACGACGCCAATCTCGACGCCACCAACCAGACCGCGCAGCAGGTGGAGCAAATCGTACGTTCCGAGGCGGATAAATTCGCCAAAGAGCGCGCCGGCAAGAATGGTACGCCCGAGCACATTCTGAAATACGTGACCACGTTCGTTGGTGGCGGCGGACCCCGCTTTTGGTACTCGGTATCTCCTCAACTCCAGCAGCTCAACTATGCCCAAGTACTTCTGGAGGTTACCGACAAGGAAATCACTCCGGAGTTTGTGAAGTATTTGCAACCGATCATGGCCGCGAACGTGCCCGGCGCTCGCATCGACGTACGTCAGTTGCAGTATGCGGCAGTTGATTTTCCTGTTGACATTCTTATCGCCAACAACGCGGATGTCAGCGCGGCACAGTCCCAGGAGGACATTCGTACCTTGCGACGCCTCGCTGGACAGTTGGAGGACATCTTCCGGTCACTGCCCAATACGGCAGGTGTGCGTGATGACTGGGACACCGAGAGTTCCGGAGTGAAGCTGATCATCGATCCTGACCGCGCGAACCTGGCGGGCATTACGAATCAAGACGTTTCGGCATCCTCGACCTCCGCGATCAGCGGTCATCAGCTCACGACTTTACAAGAAGGCAACAAGGAGATTCCCGTCGTTGGTCGCCTGAAGGTAGAAGAACGCGCCCAGCTTTCCGACATCCAGAACCTCTATGTGTACTCGTCGCAGGGCACATCAAAGATTCCCCTGGCGCAGGTCTCGAAAATCGAGCACTCGATGCAGACCGACCGGATTGTCCGTCTCGACCATTTCCGTACGATTTCGGTTCGGTGCTTTCCAAGGCCCGGCGTGCTTTCGTCCGAAGTGTTGAAAGCGGCCGGCCCCAGGCTCAAGGAGTTCGAGAAGAACCTGCCTCCCGGCTACAAGATCCGGATGGGTGGCGACTACTATCAGCAACACCGGGGATTCGGAGAACTGGGCGTTGTCATGGCGGCGTCAGTGTTCCTGATCTTTCTTGCTCTGGTCCTTCAATTCAACAACGCGGTCAAGCCATTCCTAGTGTTCGCAGCTGCTCCCTATGGCATCGTTGGCGCCGTCGCAGCGCTCTGGATCATGGGCACTCCGTTCGGGTTCATGGCCTTTCTAGGAGTCGCCAGCCTAATCGGCGTCATCGTCAGCCACGTCATCGTTCTTTTCGATTTCATTGAAGAGAAGCACGAAGAAGGCGAACCGTTTGAAGAAGCCGTTATCGATGCCGGCATCGTTCGTTTGCGCCCCGTCATGATCACGGTAGGAGCGACGGTGCTAGCGCTATTCCCACTAGCCCTGCACGGTGGTCCACTCTGGCAGCCTCTGTGTTACACGCAGATTGGCGGACTTTGCGTGGCAACATTCATCACGCTGCTGCTGGTGCCGGTGTTATACGCCATCTTCGTTCTCGACTTAAAGATACTGAAGTGGGAAACCAAGGAAAAGACCCCGCTGACTCCAGCGGCGATTGCCGCGGACTGAAGTATTGCAGATCATCGCGAGCTGCGTTTCGTGCTCAAATCTGCACGTTCTAAACAGTTAAGGAGAAAGAGATTTTATGTCTGGAAAGCGCATTGTATTCTGCACATTCGGTTCGTTGGGCGACCTCTATCCGCTCCTCGCCCTGGCTCGTGAAATGAAACACCGCGGGCACTCTCCCGTGGTAGCAACCTCACCGGCGTACCGGGGTCTGATCGAATCTGAGAAGATTGCATTCCATCCCGTGCGTCCGGACGTCGATATCTCCGATCCCAGTATTCTTCGTCGCGTTATGGACCGTCGAACTGGTGGGCGCTACCTCTTTTGCGACATTATCCTGCCCGCACTGCGTGACTCCTACGACGATACAGCGAAAGCGGCCGCAGACGCTGACTTGCTGGTCATTCACCCAATTGTCGTGGCGGCTCTTCTCTTCGCACGAAAGTCTGGATGTCCCTGGGCGTCCGTCGCGGTGGCACCCATGAGCCTCTGCTCGGCATATGATCCGCCCGTGTTCTCAGGGTTGCCTTTCGCCGAAAAGCTCGCGTCGTTCGGTCCTGGGGTTCAGAACGTGCTCCTAAAGCTCATCGCAGCGATGTTTGAGCCGGTCTGGAAACCATTTCGCGAATTCGAAAAGGAACTTGGTCTCTCACGCGCACCGAATCCCCTCCTATGGGGTCATTCCCCACATCTGTCATTAGGTTTGTTCTCTCCCCTGCTAGCGGCGCCGCAACCGGACTGGCCGGCAAACGCGCATGCAACAGGATTCCCATTCCTCAGCCACAGCGACGGGAACACACCGGAGTTGCAAGAGTTCCTCGATTCCGGGGAACCGCCCATCGTCTTCACTCTCGGTTCAGCGGCGGTCGGCGCCGCGGGCGACTTCTACGAACAAAGTGCAGAGGCGGCCAGGCGTCTTGGGCGCCGTGCGCTGCTACTGGTGGGGCGCGATCCGCACAACCAGCCTAGGAGGCCGCTGCCACCCGGAGTCATTGCGGTCCAATATGCGCCGCACTCCGCGGTCTTCCCTCGCGCCTGTGTGAACGTGCATCAGGGCGGGATCGGTACGACGGGCGAGGCCATGCGGGCTGGCCGTCCAACTCTCGTCGTTCACTATGGCCACGATCAACCTGACAACGCTGCGCGCCTGGTTCGCATGGGCATGGCTCGAAGCATTCCCCGAGAACGCTACAACGCCGATCTCGCGGTGCGGGAGATCCAGAAGCTAATTGAGAAGAACACTTACTCGGAACGCGCAGCTGCGATTGCCGCACAGGTTCGCAACGAAAACGGAACGGCGCGAGCCTGCGATCTGATCGACCGTATGCTCCAGGCTCCAATCGGCGAGCTCACAGATCCTCGACCAATGGGCCAAGTCGTGGCCTGAAACAGTTATCACCGTCCACTGGAAAGAGTCTCCGGACGGCTGCAACTGTCGAGGAAGTATTCGTGTAGGCAGGAATGGATACTTTGGTAGCATATTTGCCATGCGCGTTCATGTGCTTGCGCTCGATGATGTTTTCGACCTGGGATTGTCTGCCGTCCTCGATGCTTTTCAGACGGCCAACGAACTCGCTGAGATGTCCGGCTACCCTGGCGAGCGATTTGAGGTGAAGATCGTCGGGGTAAGAAAGTCAGTGAGGACCTCGCAAGGCCTGACGGTCCCGGTACAGGCGGTTGGCTCAAAGGTGCCTGATTGCGTCGTTGTTCCGGCGATTGGGTTCAAGATGCCCGGGCCATTAGAGACAGCACTCGCGCGGCCGGAGATTCGAGATGCCACTGTGGTTTTGCGGCAGTGGTCTCGGAAAGGAGCGATGATGACGGCCGCCTGCATCGGAACCTTCGTCATGGCCGAGTCCGGCCTCCTCGATCATCAACGCTCTACCACAACGTGGTGGCTAGTACCAATGTTCCGTCGGCGCTACCCGAGCGTGTCGCTCGACGAATCGCAAATGATCGTAAAGTCCGGACGTTTCGTCACGGCGGGAGCTGCTCTGAGCCACATGGACCTTGCATTGTGGATCATCCGGGGAGTCAGTCCGAAGCTCGCTTCCCTAACGGCGAAGTACCTCATCGTCGATTCCCGGCCAACTCAGTCCGCCTACGCGTTGACCGATCACCTGGTCCACTCCGATCCCCTAGTGCAGCGTTTCGAAGATTGGGCTCGCGCGAGATTGAAGCACGGATTCTCCCTGGACGATGCCGCTCGGGCGGTTGCATCCAGCAAGCGAACCCTGGCCCGACACATGCAGTCAGTACTGGGCAAATCCCCGCTATCCTATTTCCAGAGTCTACGTGTTGAGCGCGCCGTCCATCTGCTGAGAACCAGCGACGTCAGTGTCGATGAAGTCGCTGCCCGCGTCGGATATGCCGACGCCACTACCTTGCGGAACCTCTTGCGGCGTCGGCTAAAACTCGGAATCAAGGAAATCAAGCGAACCGCCTGAAACGGCCGGGTAGAGGCGGGTTGCAAGCCTGAGACGTGGCCGTATCTATGCCTTGATCGCGTTTTTACCGGCCTAATGTCTTCTGAATCGCCGCCAGATGATGCCAGCTGTGGCGCATTGCATGGTCCTCAATCACGAACTGAGCCGTCACCGGCGCGCCGAAACTCAGCGAGAACGGCGCCGCATTGTCGAGTTCTTGATCCGTGAAGTCCCGCACCACTCTGGCCGCCTCGCGGCTATTCTGCCGCAACAGTACGAGCGCGGCGGACTTCGACACTTGAGCGTTGTCCTGCGCATGTTTGGCGTTCACCTGTGCGACGGCCTCCCACGTGACATCCGAAATTGGCTTGCCACCGGCAACCGCTCGCGCGAGATCAATCTCGAGTGGATACATGCTGGCGACATGGTGAACGACAACGCCAACGGAGCGCCGATCGCTGGCCGACACAGGGGTGTGCCATTCAGCGTCTGAAAGTCTTTCCGCGAAAGCCGCCAAGCCCGCAGCGCCTTCCTCGATGCGAGCGGCTAACGATTCCCCGCGCCGACTCCCGGAACCCTCCGTTTTTCGGATGGTACCGCTGTTAGTGGCACAACCTTGTTGATTGACATCATCCATTGTCTTTGGCATTGAAAATCTCCTTCCTATACGTGAACTGACTAAGAATTTGTTTTTACCTCTGCGGGCCCTTCGACGAGACTTACCATGCGCGACGATCGGACCGGTTGTTCTCCTGCGAGAACTTCCTCTCGGAATCTGCTTTTCTGTGGAAGACGGGGCGTGTTGCTCCGAGCTACGCCCCTTCCTCACAACACAGTTGCCAGATCTATTCCTTGCAACTCACAAGGAGTCGCTATCCTCGCGTGAACCGCACGTAACAAAAGCCGCTTGAAACCTACGCCGCCTTTCGAACCTCGTGCAGTTTTGCTCCCAGAATCTCGACCTTTTCGATGGACGGCGGCGTTGCCAGGAGTTCCGGTGCGTTGGCCATAAGCGCCTTCGCAATCGGCCCGTTGAGGTGAGTTTGCCTTCCCGACTCATCCGCAAACGCATCGAAAACGCCGAACGTAGAGGGACCCAGACGCAGCGCGAACCAGAGTTCGGTGGTCGGCTCCTGATTTGCCATTTGAAGACCTTGCTTCAGGAAGGCGCCAACCTCTTTCTCCATCCCGGGTTTTGCTTCCAGTCGTACAAACAATCCAAGTGA
>Ga0335071_10001903_pt1 | contig 22503 bp, 16 predicted proteins | sample Lox_Sample_15_FD_206724 | JGI IMG/M metagenome (GOLD analysis project Ga0335071, IMG submission 206724) | Soil microbial communities from Loxahatchee National Wildlife Refuge, Florida, United States - Lox_Sample_1.5 | ecosystem: Environmental > Terrestrial > Soil > Wetlands | place: USA... | reverse complement strand
CCAGGCGAATACCGGCAGCAGGTACCCGCCGACGCGGGTGAACCCCCACCAGCCCTGCCAGGCGAGCTCACCCCAGCGCGACTGGTCCACCGGCCCGCCGCAGAGCCAGCCGAGGGCGCTCAGCAGCGGCCGCCGGACGTGCGCGGAGAAGTAGTCGGGGGTGCCGTGGTAGTACTGGAGGGCGAGCACCGTGAAGCCCGCCACCGCCGCCAGCGGCGGCCGCCAGTCGATGGAGCCCGCTGGCCGCGCCCGCCGCCGCTCGAGCGCCTCGGCCTCCAGCTCGGCCCAGCTCCGCCGGAAGAAGCGCCAGATCGGCCAGGCCAGGAGCGCCAAGACCGGGAGCGGGAGGAACCACTTCAGCGCTGGGAGCTCGAGCCAACCCATGGCCGTCGAATGCTACCAGCGCGGCCGCGAACGCTCCACGCCGACTCCTGCAGATGGAGCGGGCCAGCCGGGTGCCGCCTGGGTTAGAAGGGTCCCGTGCAGCCGCTCCCCATCGACCCGGCCCTGCCGGAGATCGTCGAGGCCCTGCGCGGCGCGGGGGCTGTGGTCATCGAGGCCCCGCCGGGCGCCGGGAAGACCACCCGCGTCCCGCCCGCGCTCCTCGAGGCCGGGCTGGCCGGCCCTGGCGAGGTGCTGGTGCTCGAGCCGCGCCGCCTGGCGGCGCGGCTCGCCGCCCGCCGAGTGGCGGCCGAGCGCGGGGAACGGGTCGGGGAGAGCGTCGGCTACCAGGTCCGCTTCGAGGAGGTGGCCGGCCCGGCCACCCGCATTCGCTACCTCACCGAGGGGCTCCTCACGAGGCGCCTCCTCTCGAATCCCACCCTCGCCGGCGCCGGCGTGGTCGTGCTCGACGAGTTCCACGAGCGACACCTGCCCGGTGACCTGGCCCTGGCCCTCCTGAGACGGCTGAGGCGCACGGCCCGCCCCGACCTGCGCCTCGTGGTCATGTCGGCGACGCTCGACGCCGAGCCGGTGGCCCGCTTCCTCTCCGCCCCGCGCGTGCGCTCGGAGGGGCGCCGGTTCGAGGTCTCGGTCGAGCACCTCTCCCCGGAAGAGGCGGCGCGGGAGGAACGGCTGGAGGAGCGGGTGGCGCGGGCGGTCCGCCGCCTCCACCGCGAGGCGCGGGCCGCCTCCACCGCCCCAGGAGACGTGCTGGTGTTCTTGCCCGGCGCCTCCGAGATCCGTCGCGGCCGCGAGGCCCTCGCCGCCTGGGCCCGGGAGGCCCTGGTCGACCTCCTGCCCCTGCACGGCGACCTTTCCCCCGAGGAGCAGGACCGGGCGGTTCGCCCGGGCCCCCGTCCCAAGGTGATCCTCTCCACCAACGTGGCCGAGTCGTCGGTCACCATCGAGGGGGTCACCGCCGTGGTCGACTCCGGCCTGGCCCGGGTGGCCTCGCACTCGCCCTGGTCCGGCCTCCCCATCCTCGAGGTCCGCAAGGTGAGCCGGGCCTCCGCGGCACAACGGGCGGGGCGCGCCGGGCGGACCGGGCCGGGGCGGGCCCTGCGGCTCTACACCCGCCCCGACCACGACGCCCGCCCCGAGTTCGACCTCCCCGAGATACTGCGCGAGGATCTGGCCGAGCTGGTGCTCGCCCTGGCCGGGCTGGGGCTCAAGGCGGCCCCGGCCGAGCCGGGCCAGGGCGAGCTGGAGCTGTTCGAGCCGCCACCCCGGGCGGCGCTCCAGGCGGCCACCACCCTCCTCTGCCGGCTGGGCGCGCTCGACGAGGCCCTGGCCCTCACTCCGCTGGGCCGGCGCATGCTGGCCCTCCCGGTCCACCCCCGCCTGGCCCGGCTGTGCGTCGAGGCCGCCACCCGCGGCGCTGCCGAGGAGGGCGCCCTCTTCGCCGCCCTCCTCGGCGAGCGCGACCTGCGCGAGCGCCGCCCGATCGAGGGGACGTCCCTCCCCGCCACCGGCTCCTCCGACCTGCTCGAGCTGGCCCACCTCTTCGGCGAAGCCTCGCGAGCTCGCTTACAGCCCGAGCCCCTGCGGCGGATGGGCGTCTCGACGGGCGCCGCCCAGGCCGTGGAACGCGCCCGGCGCCAGATCCTCGGCCTGAAGGGCGTCCTCGGGCCGCCCGCGCCGCGCGCCGAAGATCCGGATCGGGCCTTGCTCCTCGCCACCCTGGCCGCCTACCCCGACCGCGTGGCCCGACGCCGCGCGGCCGGCTCGGACGAGATCGTCCTGGTCGGCGGCGGCAGCGCCCGGCTCGACCCCGCGAGCGTGGTGCGCGAGGCGCCGCTCCTCGTGGCCCTCGATGCCGAGGAACGACGAGGCGACCGCCGCCCGCCCGGCACCGGCCGAGCCGAGGTCCGGGTCCGCCTGGCGAGCGCCGTCACCCTGGAGATGCTGCTCGACCTTTTCCCCGGCTCGCTCCACTACGACGAGGTGGTCACCTTCAACCCCCAGGCGGAACGGGTGGACGCGGTCGAGCGGCTCCTCTACGACGACCTCGTGCTGGAGGAAGGTCGGGCGGAACGGCCGGACCCTTCCCGCCTCTCCGCCCGGCTGGCCGAGGAGGCGCTGGCGCGCGGCGCCCGGACCTTCGCAAGGGAAGGGACGATCGACTCCCTCCTCGGCCGGCTGGCCTTCGCCGCGGAGCACGCGCCCGGGTCGGGCCTCGCCCCGCCGGGCGAGGCCGAGATCTCCCGGGTCCTAAAAGAGGCAGCCGAGGGACGGCGGAGCTTCGCCGAGCTCCGGGAAGCGGATCTCCCCGCCCTGCTCCTCGCCCGCCTCGGGCCCCGGGCCCGCGCGGCGCTGGAGGAGCTCGCCCCGGAGAGGATCGACCTCCCCGGAGGCCGCAGCGTCCGGGTTCACTACCAGGCGGGGAAGCCGCCCTGGATCGAGAGCCGGCTCCAGGACTTCTTCGGCATGGCCCGGGGACCACGGGTGGCCGGCGGCCGGGTGCCGCTCGTGCTCCACCTGCTCGCCCCCAATGGCCGCGCCCAGCAGGTCACCACCGACCTGGCCGGCTTCTGGGACCGCCACTACCCGGGGCTGCGCCGCGAGCTCTCCCGCCGCTACCCACGCCACGCCTGGCCGGAAGACCCGCGCACCGCCGCACCGCCGAAGGCGCGCCGGCGGTGAGCCTCGTCCAAAGGCCCCTCGTCCTGGGCCAGGGCCGGCTCGACCGGAAGCGAGAACCGGAAGGCCGCGCCGCCCTCCGGCGGACGCTCGGCCCAGATCCGGCCGCCGTGCCCGTCCACGATGCCGCGGGCGATGGCCAGCCCCAGCCCGACGCCCTTGTAGGAGCTGCCGGCGCCGCGCTGATAAGGCTCGAACAGCTTCTCGGCCGCCCCCTGCTCGAGGCCGCGCCCCGTGTCCTGGACCGTGAAGCGGAGCTCTTCCCCGGCTCGCTCGAGTCGCAAGGTCACCGTGCCGCCGGCCGGCGTGGCGTGGCAGGCGTTGCTGATCAGGTTCCCGAGGGCCTGCAGGATCCGACCTCGATCGCAGCGCACCGGTGCGTGCTCGTCCCCTTCCACGACCAGGGTCACCCCCGCCTCGCGGGCCAGGGGCTCCGCCGCCCGCGCGGCATCGCCCAGGATGGGCAGCGGCTCGTTTAGCTCCGGCGAGAGCCTGAGGCTCCCCTTGCGGATGGCCGCCTCGTCGAGCAGATCGGCGATGAGCCGGTTCATGCGGCCGGCCGCGGACTGGATGAGCTCCCGGCGGTCGCGGAGATCCGCCTGCGGGTCGGGTTCCTGGGTGGATTCCTCCAGCCCTTGCGCCGCCGCGGCGATGGCCGCGAGCGGGTTGCGCAGGTCGTGGGCCACCACCGCCAGGATCTTCTCCCGCGCCTCGTTGGCCCGCCGCGCCTCGGCGAGTAGCTGCCTGCGCTCCTCCTCGGCGGCGCGCCGCCCGGTCACGTCCCGCACCGTGCCCAGGACCCGCTCGGGCGCCCCGTCCCTTCCCCGGGCCACCACCCGCCCCCGCAGGTTGGCCCAGCGCAAGGAGCCGTCGGGCAGAGGGATCCGGACCTCGGCCATGATCGAAGCGGTGGCGCCGCCGACGTGCTCGCGAACCGCCCGGATCAAGGCCTCAGAATCGTCCGGGTGGACGATCTCCACCAGCCGGGCGACGTCCGGCGCGGGCAGCCTCCCCTGCAAGACACCGAGCAGCGCCGACCACCGCGCGCCGATCCGGACCGCCTCGCTGCCCCGGTCCCACTCCCAGATCTCCGTGTCCGAGGCGGCCAGCGCCAAGGTCAGCCGGGCCTCGCTCTCGCGGAGCGCCGACTCCGCCCGCTGCTGCTCGGTGATGTCCCGGGTCACGCCCATCATCCCGGTGATGGCCCCGGTCGCGTCCGGTACGGCCACGATGCTGACGCTGGTGGTGATCTCCGCCCCGTCCTTGCGATGGCGACGCATGGTGCGGGTGCAGACCTCCCCGGCCGCAGCGGCGGTGATGGCCCGCACCGTCTCGGCCTCGCTCTCCTTGGGGATCATGAACTCGAACAGCGAGCGGCCCATGACCTCCCCGGCGCTCCAGCCGAACACCCGCTCGGCGCCCGGGGTCCAGATCTTCACCCGGAAGCTCTCGTCGAGGACGATCACCCCCTCGGTCATGTGGGCGAAGAGCGTTTCCACGAACCGGCGCTGCGTTTCCGCCGCCCGCCGGGCCGAGATGTCCCGGATCACCCCGTGGAGATAGGGCTGCCCGCCGAGGCGACAGGCCCGGGCGCTCACCTCCACCGGGAAGGTCGAGCCGTCGCGCCGAACATGCTCGGTCTCGAAGACCAGCGCCCCGCGCAAGAGGAGCGCCTCGATCTGCCCCTCCACCCTGCCCCGGTCGGCGGCGAGGAGGAGGTCGCGGACGTGCCTCCCCAGGAGCTCCTCCCGCGGGTAGCCGTAGCCCTCGGCGGCGCGGTCGTTGGCGTCGGCGATGATCCCGTCCCGCCCGACCAGGATCTCGATGTCGTTGAGCTGCCGCTCCAGGCTGCGGAGGCGCGCCTTGCGGTGGTGGGCGCTCTTGCCGTGGACCACCGACGCCACCAGCCCCTGGATGACCGCGAACAGCGCGGCATTGGCGAGACCCGCCCCCAGGCCCGCGGCCCGCACGGTGATGAGGAAGGTCGTGACCGTGCCCGCCGCCCAGGCCGCCAGCACCACGTACCCCTCGCAGAGGACGGCTGCCCAGGCAAGGGGCGCCGCCAGGATGGTCACAAACCCGAGCGCCTTCTCGCCCGAGGCGGCGAAGGCGATCCCGCAGGAGATGGTGGGGACCACGCCCACCGGGAAGATCCACTCCCAGGACCGGGGGAAACGCCGGAGCCACATCCAGATGGCCGAGACCCCGCAGAGCAACAGCACCGCGGCGAGAGACAGCTCGCGCCGCAGGCCGGTCGAGGTCGCCGCCAGATGGCCCACGAACGGCGGTAGCACGAGGCCGTACAGGAGCAACGCCACCCGGCGCAGGCCGGCGGGACTGTCGTCCAGGAACGCCTGGGTGCTCGGCGCCTGCATGGCCGTCCGCCTTGCAAGGCCAATGCTGAGACGGGGCCGCGCTTCCTGACGAATTGAGCGGTCCTAGAGCCTCCCCCACCTGGGGAACCCCAACCCCGGGTCGCCGCACCGCCAGACGAGAGGCGCCCCGCTCCCCTCGCCCCGGGGGAGGGAGCCCCGGGACCCACCCCCGCACACACCGAGCCCGTGCCCTCACCCCCAAGAACGCGTGGCGTCCGGGAGCCGCCCCACCGCCGCTTCCCCCGGACGCGCCGAGGTCCCGCGCTGCGTCCGGGAACCGTGGTCTCGAACGCGAGCCGTCACGCCGGCTTTGAGCCGGAGCGGGCTAACCCCGAGCATGCCGGTCCCATCCCCCGCTCGCCTGCCTCGTGCGCCCCGAGCCCCCCCAAGTCCCAGCACCCATTCTCCGGCGAGGCGCACGGGCGAGAAATCGTCCCCGTCGCCAGGGCGCACCGGGCAGCTCCCCCGTGCTACCCTGCCCGCGCACCAAGAGCCCCGGAGGCCCCGTGTCCCAGGTCCAGCGTCACGACATCCCCATCCAGACGACCTTCGAGCCGCCACCGGGTTACGTGATCGAGCGGATCATCGGCCCGTGCTGGGGCATCACCGTCCGGAGCCGGAGCATCGTGGGCACCACCTGCGCCGGCTGCCAGACCGTCTTCGGCGGCGAGATCACCATGTTCACCGAGCTCGCCATGTCCACCCGCAACGAGGCCATGAACCGGCTCGAGGTGACCTGCCGGCAGATGGGCGGAAACTGCGTGCTGGGCATGCGGTTCGATTCCTCCGAACTCATGCAGAACACGAACGAGATCGTCGCCTACGGGACGGCGGCAGTCATCCGCCAGGTGCACGGGGCCGCCTAGGGAGGTCCGCTTCCGCAATCGGGTCGCCCGATCCGGAGCATGCGCGCGAAGCAAGCGGCCGGAGCCGTCCCCGCCCGCGACCGGGGCGCGAGCGAGGCGTCGACCACCGTTGCGCCCGCGGCGAGGCCGATGTGCCACTTGTGAGCCCCATCCCCCGCCCCCTGGCGCGGCGGGTCGACCGGCTTTCGCGCCGGGCCCACCGGTTCCACCGCTTCGCCCACCACCCCCTCTGCCCCCGGTACGCCGGCGAGGTGATCCGGCTCGGTCGGCGGGGGCGGGTGTGCCTGGGCTGCTCGCTGGTGCTCGCCGGAACGGTGCTGGGGGTCGGCGCCGGGTTCTTCTCCCCCTCCGCCCCGGGGCCGGCCCTCGTCGCGGCCGCCTTGCTCCTCGTCGCCGCCGGGCCCGCGGCCATCCGGGCGCCGCACCCCGGGGAGAGGCCCGGGGGAACACCCAAGCTCCTCACCCGCCTCCTCCCCACCGCCCTGGGCGGCGCCGCCGCCGGCCAGGCCCTCTCGGCCCCGTCGCCGGCGCGCATCGCCGCCGCGGCCCTGGCGGCAGCCGCCCTCGGCGTGGCCATCATCCGCTACCGGCGGCGCGGCCCGGACCGGTCCGCCTGCCGCGCCTGCCCCGACGGCCCGGCCGGCCCGCGCTGCCCCGGCTTCTCCCCCATCGCCCGGCGCGAGCGCGCCTTCTCCCGCCTGGCCGGGCGCTGGATCGCCGGCGCTACTCGCCCGCCGGAGGCGTCGAGGCCGGAACCGGCCGGGACGGCTGCTGGGCCGCGTTCCGCATGAGCAGGTTGAGGACGCTGTTCACGTCCAGGGTGGAGACGTTGGACCCCGGGACCAGGAAGACGCGCTTCTCGGCGAACATCTTGGAGAACTGCATCTTCACGTAGGCGTCGCCCCCGAGCTTGGCGAGGGCCTCCGCCTCCTTGCGCACCCCGTCGGCCTCGGCCTGGGCCTCGGCCAGGATGGCCTTGGCCCGGTTGGTCTGGGTCTGGTAGTAGCCGTCGGCGTCGTTCTGGATGCGGCCGGCCTCCCCCCGGGCCGCCTCCAGCCGCTGGTTCCAGTCGCTGCGGCGGCCCTCCAGCTCGGTCTGCTTGCGCACCAGGGTGGCCTTCTCCCGCTCGCCCAGCATCTGCACGTCCGCCTCGGCCTGCTTCTGGGCGTTGATGGCCTCCTGGTACTCGGGATCGAAACGGTGCTGGTGGAGCTGGAGCATGTCCACGATCACCCCGAAGGGCGAGAGCGCCGCCGAGAGCTGCTCCTTGGCCCGGGCCGCCACCCGGTTCTTGACCGTGACCTGGTAGTACTCCTCGCTCGAGATCTCGTTGAAGACGTCGCGGATGATGGTCCGGGAAATGGGCCGGACCACCCGCTCCTTGACCTCCTGTTCGTTCTGGCCCACGTGGGCCACCACGAACCCGGCCTTCTGCGGGTCGATGCGCCACATCACGTTCACGTCGATGTAGACGTTGTTCCCGTCCTTGGTCTTGAAGGTGATGTCGTCGGGCACCGGCCGGTCCCCCCCGGACTCGGTGGTCATGAGCAGGTTCTGCTGGGAGATGGGAAGGGCGCTGAAGGTGTTGAGCACCGGCAGGACCAGGTAGACGCCGCCCGGGGAGTAGATCTGCTGGTCCCCGCGCTTCTCGAAGAGGCCGAGCATGTTGGTGCGGACCCCCACCTCGGTGGAGGTGGTGGAGCGGCAAGCGGCGAGGAGCAGCAGGCAGAGCGAGAAGAGGCGCCTCGGGGAGCGGGGGATCATCGGGACACCTCCCCCGGGTGCGGCCCGAGCGCCGGCGGGGCTGCCCCCGGCGACAGGCCGATGAGGGCCCAGGCGCTCCGCACGAAGGAGATGTACTGCTCGGGGGTCATCACCGCCCCGTCGATGCTGTCGAACATCTTGGCCGTCTCCAGGCCCACCACGTAGCGGCTGCCGGCGTCGGCCAGGGCCTCGGCCTTGAGCCGCTTGGCCTCGGCCTCGGCCACCTTGATCTCCCGGTCCGCCTTGGCCCGGACCTGGGCGCTGTAGAGCTGCGCCTCGGCCTGGATGCGGGCGATCTGGGCGTTCACCTCCGACTCGGCGATGGTGATGCGGGCGTTGCCCTGGGCCTCGATCTGCTGCAGCTTGGCCTTCTGCTCGTTGACCAGGCGCTCCTTCTCGTTCTTCACCGCCAGCTGCACCGCCACCTTCTTGTCGTGAAGCGACTTCTCGTAGGCCGGTGCGTACCGGTAGTTCCGGAGCAGGAGGCTGAAGACCTCGAACCCCCGATCCCGGAACCGCTGGCGAAGGAGCTCCTCCGCCTCGGCGGCGGCGGCGATGCGGGTCTTCTCGTCGTAGAAGGACTCCGCGTTCATCTTGCCCAGGGTGGTGAGCACCCCGTTGCGGAAGGTGTTCAGGACGAAGGAGTCGACGTAAGCCGTTCCCCAGCCGAAGTCCCGGGCCACCCGCACCGGGTCGGAGATGGCGTAGAGCAAGGTCACGTCGGCCAGCACCGCGTAGCCGTCCGAGGTCTGGATGTTGAGCGGCTCGACCACCCGGTCGGTCTCGCCCCCCAGGAGACGCTGGCGCTCGTCGAAGTACTCGCCCACCGCCTCGCGGACCCGCGCGTCCTTGGCCTTCTGCAACGACTCCTCCCGGTCGAAGGAGGCCTCGAGGAGGTGGATCTCCCGGGAGAAGGTGTGCATGGTCGTGCCCGGACCGGTGAAGTAGAGCCCCGGACCGAAGGCCTGGTCGCCGATTCCCACCCGGGAGCCGAACTGGTGCTGCTCCACCCCCCACTGGTTGGGATGGACCCGCGCCGTGCACGAGGCGTACACCACCACGAGGAGCAGCACCCCGCCGCCCAAGAACAGGGCCAGCCGCGAGCTGGCTCGCCTCAGCGCTCCCGCTGCCTTCTCTCCCCCAGCGACCTGGACCATGTCTCGCTCCCTTCGTCCACTTGCACCCGCCCCTCCGCCCCGGGGTGGATGAGGTAGCTCACGTCGATGCGGCCGATCTCCGCGTCGGTCCGGGAGACCAGCCGGTTCAGCTCGCGCTCGTAGCGCCGGACCTTCACCACCCGCCGCAACTCCGGATAGACGAGGCCGGCAAGGAAGAAGGGGAGGATCCACTCCTTGGACCAGAGGGGGATGAAGGGAGCCCAGACCACGAAGGCCCCCACCAGCGCGCCCAGGGCGGCGAACCCCACCCGCTCCAGCGCGTGCAGGCCGGAGGGCGCGTGGTAGAAGTCGTTTCGCTCACCGCTGGTGTGGGAGGCGGACAGGCGCGCGTACCCGGGGATGAGCACCCCGAGCACCAGCTGGTCGATCCGGTCGAGCAGGGCGGCTCGCGACCTCTCGTCGAGGTGCGAATTCTCCAGCCGGACCACGTCCGCCAGCCGGGCGCGCTCCGGCAGGTAGCGCTCGCGGAAGTACTCCTCCGCCTCCCCCCGCCGGATGGCCTCGTCACCGAGCCCGTCGCGACAGTTCTCGAAGGACTGCAGGAGCGAGTCGACGAAGCCGTCCAGGGCCTGCGGCGGCCGGCGCGAGCCGAAGAGCCCCAGGGCGCGCCAAAGCGTGCTCTTCATCGAGCGCCCAGTATATCCTCGAACGCCCCTCCCCGGCCCCCGGCCGGGCCGCGGGCCGAAAGCCCACGTCGTGCCAAGCCTTCCCCTGGGGAGCTCGGCCATGGCCCTGCGGGTGGGAACGAGCGGGTACCACTACCGCCACTGGCGCGGCCTCCTCTACCCCGAAGGTCTGCCGGTCGCGGACTGGCTCACCCATTACGCCACCTTCTTCGACACCGTCGAGCTGAACGCCACCTTCTACCGGCTCCCCACCGGTGAGGCCGTCCTTTCCTGGCGAAACGCCGTCCCGGCGCCATTCCGCTTCGCGGTGAAGGGCTCCCGCTACCTCACCCACCTCCGGCGGCTCAGGGAGGCGGGCCCAGGCCTCGACCGGTTCTACGCCCCCCTCTCCCGCTTCGGCGAGAGGCTGGCCGTGACCCTGTGGCAGCTCCCACCCCAGCTTCCGCCCGACCTGCCGCGGCTCGACGCCTTCCTCTCCCGCCTGCCGCCCGGCCGGCATGCCGTCGAGTTCCGGGACCCGGCCTGGTACGCGGACGGGACCTGCACCCTCCTCGACCGGCACGGCGTCGCCTTCTGCGAGCACGACCGGGTCGATCGACGACCGCCCCGCCCGAGCGGCGGCTTCCGCTACCTGCGCTTCCACGGGACCACCGGCCGCTACGCGGGGCGCTACGGGCCCGCCGCGCTCCGCCCCTTCGCCGAGGATCTCCTCGCCTGGTCACGGGCCGGCAAGGACGCCTACGTCTACTTCAACAACGACCTGGGCGGCGCCGCCGTGCGGGACGCGCTCGACCTGCTCGCCCTCATTGGCGAGGAGCGGCCGGAACTGTCCGGCCGAGAGCGGAGGCCCTGAGGCCCCGCGCCCTCTCTTTTGCCACCCCCGGTGCAGCCCCGCAGCGAGGGGACGTGCCGCCCGGGGGTGCACCGTTGTATCGTGGCCGGACCAGAGCGGAGGGCACGGCCCATGGCCATGATCCAGTTCACCAAGAACTACACCGATCGCTCCAACGACCAGGGGTTCCAGTTCGAGTTCTTCTGCGACAAGTGCGGGAACGGGTTCATGTCCCGCTTCATCCCCAGCACCATGGGGGTCGCGGCCGGCATCCTCCGGGCGGCGGGCTCGCTCTTCGGCGGCGCCCTGGGCCGGGCGGGATGGGCCGGCGACCAGGTGAAGGACGTCTTCCGCGGCAAGGCCTGGGACGACGCCTTCGCCCAGGCGGTGGAGGAGGGGAAGAGGAAGTTCAAGCAGTGCACCCGCTGCGGCAAGTGGGTCTGCCCCGAGGTGTGCTGGAACGAGAAGCGCACCCTCTGCGAGGAATGCGCCCCCGACCTCCAGGAGGAAGCCGCGGCCGCCCAGGCCCAGGCGGCGGTGGAGCAGGTGCGGGAGAAGGCCCGGGCCACCAACCTCGTCGAGGACGTGGACATGGCCGCGCCGCAGCTGGCCGCCTGCCCGCACTGCAACGCCCGGGTCGAGGGCGGCAAGTTCTGCCCCGAGTGCGGCAAGCCGCTCACCTCCCGGGCGAGCTGCAAGAAGTGCGGTACCCAGTTCGACGGCAAGTTCTGCCCGGAGTGCGGAACGCCGCGCGGGTAGGGGCCCATGGAGCCCTTCCCCGCACGCTCCAGCATCCGCCCGGCACCCGGCGCGGGCGCCGAGGAGGGACCGTGCACGGTCGAGCTGGGCGGGGGGGCCCTCACCATCGCCCCCCAGGCCGGCCCGCCGCTCCGCATCCGCTTCACCGAGATCGAGCGCTGGGAGGTGGCCGACTACGCCGTCACCCTCGACCTCTCCGGCGGTGCCCGGGTTGTCCTCTCGGCGCTGGGGAAGCGGCTCGAGCCCTTCCGCCGGGCCCTCCCCGCTGCCCGAAAGGAGCACCTCGGGGAGGCGCTGCTCCTCGAGGAACGCGGCCCAGCCGGGGAGGAATCGGGGGAGTTCCGCTGGGCCGGGGGCGAGACCGAGGCCTGCCGCGTCCGGCTCCAGAAGACGAGCCTCATCGTCTTCCCCCGCCAGACCCTGCCGTTCCTCGTCGGCTACGGCGAGGTGAAGGAATCCTCCTTCGACGCCCAGAGCTTCGCGGTGGTCCTTCGCCTGCGCGACCTTCGCCGGCTCGAGCTCGTGCGCTTCGGCAAGCGAACCGAGGCCCTCCTGGCCGGGCTCTCGGAGCGGATGGACGCGCTCGCCTCGCGGGCCCTGGCCGCCCTGGGCGCGCTCGCACCCGACCTCTCCGCCCTCTCCCTCCGCGAGCTGGGCGCCCTCCTCCCCGACGGCCTCCCCGCCGCCCGGGCCGAGATCGAGAGAGCTGCGCCCGGCGCCTGGGAGGCCATGTTCGCCCGCGCCTTCGCCGCCGGCGCGCGCCGCGATGCCGCCTCCCACCTCCTGGGGCGCGCCCAAAGCGCCTTTTTGGCCGTCAAGGAGACCCACCCGCCCGATGCCGCCGACGGTGAGCCGCCGGCCTGCGAGGGCGAGCCGCCGGGCGAAGAGAGCGACACCGGCCCGGCTGCCTCGCCGGGGCCACGCCCCGGGTCGACCCTCCCCGACGAGCTCGCCGGACGGCAGATCCTCTACCTGTTCCAGGTCGGCTCGGCCCTGGCGCTGGAGGTGCCGAGCAGCACCGAGAGCGCCACCTACCTGTTCCGCTCGGGCGTCGACCCGGCCGGCTCCGCCCGCGCCATCGTCCGGGCGCTCGCCGCCATCCAGTTCCGACGGGAGCCCATCTCGCTCCCCGAGGAGCAGCTCCTCGGCGGGCGGGGGGCGCGATACGCGCTCGCCCTGAAGCTCGTCCCCGAGCTCCGCGCCGCCCGCGAGGCCTTCCTCGGGCGCGCCGTCCACGCCGGAGCAGAGGCCTGGCGGAAAGCGCTCGACCTGGCCATGAGCCGGTGCTGAGGTCCCCGGCAGACCTCCTGCCGCCGCCCCGGCCCCCAGCCACCCTCCCCTGCCTACTCGTGGTCCGGACCGTCCGACCAGTGCTGCGGCGGCGGCGGGGCGGCGCGGGGCAAGGGCAGGATGCGCGGTCGGGGTTGAGGACGGGCCGATGCCGGCCGCCGGCGCACCTCGGCGGCGCGCTGGCGGATGCGCTCGGCGACCTCGTGCAGCCTCTCCAGGGCAGGATCGGCGGCAGATGTAGGCGACCGCGCCATACTCGCCTACAGGGTGCCGCACCCCTCTGACAAGAGCGGGTCCGGCGCGACGATCCTGCCCTCATTCCGCGAGATTAGACCTCGAGCATCAACCGATCCGGGTCCTCGATCCCCTCCTTCACCCGGACCAGGAACGAGACCGCCTCGCGGCCATCCACGATCCGGTGATCGTAGGAGAGGGCGAGGTACATCATGGGCCGGACCACGATCGCGTCCGCTTCCCCGACCACCGCGCGCTTCTCGATCTTGTGCAGCCCGAGGATGCCCGACTGAGGCGGGTTGAGGATGGGCGTGGAGAGGAGCGACCCGTAGACGCCACCGTTGCTGATGGTGAACGTCCCACCGGCCAGATCCTCGATGGAAAGCCGGTTCTCGCGGGCCCGCCTGGCCAGCTCGGCGATGGCCCGCTCCACCTCGGCGAAGGAGAGGGCGTCGGCGTCGCGCACCACCGGCACGACCAGCCCCTTGCCCCCGCCCACCGCCACGCCGATGTCGTAGTGGTCCTTGTAGACGATGCTCTCCCCGCGCACCTCGGCATTCACCGCCGGGAAAGCGCGCAGGGCCTCGACCGAGGCCCGGACGAAGAAGGACATGAACCCGAGCTTCACCCCGTGCTTCTCCTGGAAGGCCGGACCGTGCTTCTCCCGCAGGGAGAGGACCCGGGACATGTCCACCTCGTTGAAGGTGGTGAGGAGGGCGGCGGTGTGCTGCGCCTCGACCAGCCGTCGAGCCACGGTCCGCCGCAGGGTGGTCATGGGTACGACCCGCTCGCGCCCCACCTCGTCGCCGCGCCGGCCGGGGCCTTCCTCCCCCGATGGCCCGGGCGATGCGCCCGGCGCCCGCGCCTCGATGATCCGGGCCACGTCCTCCCGGCGCACCTGGCCGGTGGGCGAGGCCCGCGCCACCTCTTCGGCGGAGACGCCCTGCTCGGCCATGAGCCGGCGGGCGCTCGGCGAGGCCCGCACCGCCGGTGCGGGCGGAGGTCGCGGACTCGGGGAGAGCCCCGCCGCCGCGGCCGGCGGGCGGGCCGCTTCGCGAAGGACCTCCCCCTCGGCAGGACTGGCCGGCGCGCCGTTCACCCCGCCGCGCGCTGCCCCGCCCTCCTTCTCCGGCTCCGGCCCCCGAGCCCCGCGCCCCACCGCCGCCCCGAGGGCCCCCTCCTCCAGCTCGGCGATCACCTCCCCGATGGCCACCGTCTCCCCGCTCGCCCGGAGCACCTTCCGCAGCACGCCAGCCGTCGGGGACGGGACGGCCACGGTGGCCTTCTCGCTCTCGATCTCCACGAGCGGCTCGTCCACCGCCACCGCCTCCCCCTCCTTCTTGAGCCAGGCGCCGACGGTTGCCTGGCTGATCGACTCCCCCAGGGAAGGAACCTTGAGCGAAACGGGCACGATGCGGTCCTCCCCTTCGGTGGTCGGTTTCTCAGCGGTCCTGTACTGCGGCGCGCGCCTCGGTGCGAACCAGCCGCGAGACCGGCTCGCCCAAGGCCTGGCGCACCAGCTGCTCCTGCTCCAGCTTGTGGCGGTTCGCCGAACCCACCGCCGGGCTGGCCGAGGGCGGCCGGGCCACCAGGGCGAGCGAGGAGGGGAGCCGCGGCGAGAGGTGCAGGTCCACGTAGTCCCAGGCCCCCATGTTGGACGGCTCCTCCTGGGCCCAGACCAGCTGCACCCCGGGGCGGTAGGCGCGCAGGGCGGAGACGAGCTCCTGGTGGTGCAGCGGGTACAGCTCCTCCACCCGGACGATCGCCGCGTGACCGGCCCCGGCCGCCTCCCGGCCGGCGGCGAGGTCGTAGTAGAGCTTGCCCGAGCAGAGCACCACCCGCGTCACCGCCGCCGGATCGACCTTCTCGTCGGGGAGGATGGGACGGAACCCGCCCTCGGAGAGGTCGCGCAGCGGCGAGACCGCGGCCGGGTGCCTGAGCAGGCTCTTCGGGGCCATCACCACGAGCGGCTTCCGGTAGCGCGAGATCACCTGCCGGCGCAGGGCGTGGAAGATCTGGGCCGGGGTGGTCGGGTTCACCACCCGCCAGTTGTCGTCCACCGACAGCTCCAGGAACCGCTCCAGCCGGGCCGAGGAGTGCTCCGGCCCCTGCCCCTCCATCCCGTGCGGCAACAGGAGCACGAGCCCCGAGAGGCGCCGCCACTTGGCCTCGGCCGAGGACAGGAACTGGTCGATGAGCACCTGGGCGCCGTTGACGAAGTCGCCGAACTGGGCCTCCCAGACGGTGAGCCCCTCGGGCATGTCCAGGCTGTAGCCGTACTCGAAGCAGAGCGCGGCCGCCTCGGAGAGCAGGCTGTCGCGGACCTCCACCGGACCCTGGCCCTCGCGCAGGTGGGCGAGCGGCGTGTAGGGCACCCCGGTCTCGTGGTCGTGGAGCACCGCGTGCCGGTGGCTGAAGGTGCCGCGGCGCGAGTCCTGGCCGGTGAGCCGGACCCGCTTGCCCTCCAGCGCCAGGGTGGCAAGGGCCAGCGCCTCGGCCATGCCCCAGTCGAGCGGCCGCTTTCCCCGCCCCATCTCGGCGCGGGCCTCGAGGAGCTTCAGGAGCTTGGGGTGGACGTGGAAGCCCTGCGGGACCTGCGAGAGCGAGGTGGACGCCTCGGCCAGAAGCGGCTCGGGAACTGCGGTGGGCGGCTCGCCCCCGGCGATGGCCCCGCCCTGGTAGCCGCGCCAGATGCCCTCGAGCGACGAGGGGGCGGGGCGCGCCGCCAGCCGCGCCGAGGCCTGATACGCCTCCTCCAGCCGGGCCCGGTAGGCCGAGGCCATGCCCTCCACCTCCTCGGCCGTGGTCACCCCCTCGCGGATGAGCTGCTCGGCCCAGATCTGCCGCAGGGTGGGCTTGCGGGAGATGGCCCGGTACATGACCGGCTGGGTGAAGGAGGGCTCGTCGCCCTCGTTGTGCCCGTGGCGGCGGTAGACCCAGAGCTCGATGACCACGTCGCGGTGGAAGCGCTGGCGGAAGTCGGTGGCGAGCAGCACCGCCTGGGCCACCGCCTCCATGTCCTCGCCGTTCACGTGCAGGACGGGGATCTGCAGCATCCGCGCCGGACCGGTGGCGTAGAGGGTCGAGCGCGCATCCTTGGGCGAGGTGGTGAACCCCACCTGGTTGTTCAGGACCACGTGGATGGTCCCCCCCACCTGGTAGGCGTCCAGCTCGGACATGTTCAGCCCCTCGGCCACGATGCCCTGCCCGGCGAAGGCGGCGTCCCCGTGGACGAGCAGCGCCATGGAGCGAAGCCGATCGAAGTCCCGGTAGCGGTCCTGGGTGGCCCGGATCCGCCCCTGGACCACGGTGTCGATCCACTCGAGGTGGCTGGGATTGAAGGCCAGGGAGACGTGGAAGGGGACGCCGTCGGGCGTGGTCCGGTCGGCCGAGTAGCCGAGGTGGTACTTCACGTCCCCGCCCCCGGGGTTGACGACGCCCGTGTCGCGGAACTCGGCGAAGATCTCCTCCAGGGGCTTCCCCACGATGTTGGCGAGCACGTTGAGCCGGCCGCGGTGAGCCATGCCGATGACCACGTTGCGGACCCCGTGGCCCATGGCCCGGTCGAGCAGGAACTCGAACAGCGCCAGGAACCCCTCCGCCCCCTCGACGCTGAAGCGCTTCGCCCCGAGGAAGCGCGTCCCCAAGAACTGCTCCAAGAGCTCCGCCTCCACGATCTTCTCGAGGAGCTTCTTCTTCACCTCCGGAGCGAGCGTGAGCCGGTTGCGCGAGCGCTCCATCCGCTGCTCCAGCCAGCCGCGCAGGTCCGGATCGTCGAGGTGGTTGAGCTCCACCCCCAGCGTGCGGCAGTAGGTCTCCTCCAGGCGGGCCAGCAGCTCGCGAAGGGTCCCACCCCCCCGGCCGTCCGCGCCGGTCGTCGGGCGGTCGAGGTCCCCCTCGCTGAGCCCGAAGCCGGCCAGGGTGATGCCTTCCGCCGGGTGGACGAGGCAGAGCGGATCGAGCCGGGCCCTCAGGTGCCCGAACTCCCGGTAGGCCTCGACCAGCGCACCCACCCTCGACTGGAACGCGGCGTCCGCCGGGGCCAGAAGAGCCTCTCCCCCATCCCGGAGGCGACGCGGCGCGAACGCCGACGGCGCCGGGACGGCCCCGGGAGTCCCCGGGAGGGACTCGAAGTACCTGGCCCAGGGCTCGCCGACCGATGACGGATCCCTCAGCCAGCCGTAGTAGAGATCCTCGACGAACGGAAGATTGCTGACGCTGGGTAGCTCTGGGAGATCCTGCCGAGATGCCATGCAGAGCGGAATCTAACGGGGGCGAGGGTGGCCAGGGCAGCGATTCGGTGGCCCAAAGGCGCTGGCTCTCCCCCGACCGACCGCCCCCCACACGCTTTGCGAACGCCGACGAACAGACCACCGCAGCAGTGGCACTCCGGGCGGCCCGGCAGGGACTATGCCTCTTGTACCGAGGCGGGTACCACGGCGCCCGGCAACTCCTCGCCGCCATGGGTAGACGACTCGGAACGGGCGGGCGCACCCCTCCCGGGCCGCAGACCCCGCAAGGGCTCGCCTCCCTCTTTCACGCCGAGCGAGAGCGGATCCGGCTGAAGCACGAACTCCTTGGCCTTTTGGCCGTGCCGCTCCTCGAAGGATATCGCCTGGACCTCCGGGGGGCGCCCGACGTCCGTGAGGCGGTTTCCGAGGCGCTCGGCCCACCCCCGACATCCCCGCCATCCCCGTCTCCCCTGTCCCCCTCCCCGGCCGCGCCCGGACCGCCCCTCGGGCTCCTCCCCCTCCGCGATCTTCTGGGGATGATCGGCGCCCACGAGTGGCGACGGCGCGGCGTCCCCATCCCGGCCCTCGGCGCGAGCGTCCACCCGCACTTCGGGGTCTACGCCCCGGTGCGCAGGGAGCACGTCGACCTCGTCGCCCGGGCCGCCGACACCTGGCCGGTCGCCCAGAGGAGAGCCATCGACGTCGGCACCGGCACCGGCGTCCTGGCCCTCCTCCTCGCACGCCGCGGGGCGAATACCATCGCCACCGACATCGAGCCGCGGGCCGTCGACTGCGCCCGGGAGAACGCATCCCGGCTCGGTCTCTCGAGAAGGGTCGAGGTGGTCCTCGCCGATCTGTTTCCCGGCGAGCCCGCCGACCTCGTCGTCTCGAACCCGCCGTGGATCCCGGCCCCGGCCCACAGCACGCTCGACCGGGCCATCTACGATCCGGGCGGCGAGGTGCTCTCGCGGCTCGTCACGGGGCTGCCGGCGGCGCTCGGCCCGGGCGGCGAGGCCTGGATCGTCCTCTCCGACCTGGCCGAGCGGCTCGGGCTCCGCCCCAAAGGGCAGCTCGAGTCCCTCTCGGCCGCGGCCGGGCTGCGCGTCTGCGACGTGCTCGAGGCACGCCCCAGCCACCCCAGGACCCGCGATCTCGCCGATCCCCTCTTCGAGGCCCGGGCGGCAGAGGTGGTCCGGCTCTTCCGGCTGAGGCGGTGAGCTGCCTCTAGTTCTCCTTCTCCCGCTCGAAGTCCCGCTCGGCCACGAGCTCGCCCAGCTCCCTCAGCACGAGCGCCTCGTCGCCCACGTTGAACTCGAGGATGCGGCGCAGGTGCTGGACCGACTCGAGGTCCAGCTCGTCGCAGCGGATGCCGACCTGCCGCCCGTTCTGGTGGGCCACGTCCCCGTCCATGCGGATGCGCGCCCCGCTGCCCGGGTCGAGATCGATGGTCACCGCGCAGGTGGAGCCGGCGCTCGGGACCGGGCCCTGGGCCAGCTCGACGAGCGCCCCCTTGAGCGAGACGTTCACGAGCTCGCAGGGCAGCTTCCCGCCCCGGAACTCGATGTGCGCCGGAACGTGAAAGGGGATCCGGGTGAATCGCCGCTGCCTGGGCCACTGCTCCATGGCGTCCTCCTGTGCGCTCTTCGTCTCCGCTGCGCGGGGAACGCCGCCCGCACCGGCGTCCATCTTACCTCCACCGATGCCGGCGGATGAACCGGCGAGTGCCGTCGAGGGCCCCGGTCAGGAGGGACCCACGCCCGGTGAAGCGCTATCGGAGGGCGTGAACGGCGCGGCCCGACGGCACAGGGCCTCCGCCGCCGCCCTGCGGCGAGCCGGCTCGAACCGGCGCAGCACCTCCTCGACCTTGCGACGAGGGGGGACCGGCACCTCGAGCCCGTAGCCGAGGCGGATCATCACCTGGGGCAGGCCGCTCTCGCCCACCGCCTCGCGCAAAAGGACCCTCAGCCCCGGCACCTCCACGGCCGAGTTCAGGTACGACGCGCTCAGGCCGGCGGCGGTGGCCCTGAGCAAAAGGCGCTGCAGCGCCTCGCCCACCGCCACCCAATCGGCCTCGCCGTCGCGCACCGAGGAGAGGACGAGCAGGGCCCGGCTGGCCCGGGCGCGGCGCCGGTCTCGCTCGGCCTCGATCCCCGCCGGGTTGCGCAGCCGGGTGAGGACCGGCTGCAGGAACGCCGCCAGATCCGAGAGCCCCTGGGCGGCAGCGGGTATGCCGTCTCGGCGCGGGCTGCCGCTCAGCCGGGTCCAGGAGGCCAGCTCCGCCCGCCAGCGGAAGTTGGACCACTGGACCCGGTCGCCCTCGCTCACGAGCTCGGCCACGAGCGCCCGCTGGTGCTCCTCCACCGGCCGGAGCGAGAGCCCCTCGCGGCGGGCCTCCCGCACCAGCTGGGCCACGAGCCCGGGCGGCGGCTCGCGCCCGTCGAGCGGCATCCGGTTGGTGCGGCGGCGGGGGATGGCCCGAAACAGCTCCTCGCTCTCCGGGGTGCTGGGTCGGCGCTCCTCGAACCGCACCCGGGCCACCAGCCCGTCGCGACGATGGCCCGGCAGGACCTCCGCCGAGGTGGCGTAGCCGAAGTGGGCCGCGGAAAGGACCAGGTTCGTGAGGACCGCGCCGCACGAGGCGAACAGCTCGCGCCCGTCCGGATCGGTCACCGGCAAGGCCCGCCGCGCGTCCGCGTAGACGCTCAGAAGCTCCCCCTCGATGTCGAACGCCCAGGGCTGGGTGTTGTGGCGCGACGGGGCGAGCACTGCCCAGGCCAGAAGCTCGCGCAGCCGCTCCGCCGGCCCGAGCCGGGTGGAAAGCACCCCGTCCCCGGACACGTGTCCGATCGCCTCGCGGCTCATGGGACCATCCTCGACGAGGAAGCTCGCCAACCCCCGCCACGCCTTTTGCGCGGCAAAAGGCCGGCCGCAGCCGTCTCGAGTGAACGCCGCCTCCCGGTTGAGGTAGATCTCATGCCGGGTGCGCGGGAGTCCCCCCGCCGGGCGCGGCCCGAAGAGGTCTGGCGCGGCGGGCGGGCCCGACGACGAGGCGAGACGGCGTGCGCGAGTTTCTGTTCGAGCTCCTGGTGGTCTTGGCCCTGGTCCTCGCGAATGGCGTGTTCGCCGGGGCGGAGATCGCCGTCATCGCTCTCCGCCGCAGCCGGCTGCGCCAGCTCCTCGACGAGCGGCGCCCCGGGGCGCGGGCGGTGAAGGAGCTTCGTGACACACCCGAGCGGTTCATCGCCACCGTCCAGACCGGGATCACCATCATCGGCGCCACCGCCGCCGCCTTCGGCGGCGCGGCCCTTTCCGAACGGATCGCCCCCGGCATCGCCGAGGTCCCCGGCCTCGCCCCCTACGCCGGGGGCATCGCCCTCACCCTGGTCGTCGCCCTCATCTCCTATCTCTCCCTCGTCTTGGGCGAGCTCGTCCCGAAGTCCTTGGCCCTGCGCAGCGCCGAGCGGTACGCCCTCGCCATCGGCCGCCCGCTGCTTCTGCTCTCCCATCTCGTCCGGCCCATCGTCTGGCTGCTCACCCGCAGCTCCAACGTCCTGCTCCGGCCCTTCGGCGACCGGACCACCTTCTCCGAGGCCCGGCTCTCCGCCGAGGAGCTCGAGCAGCTCGTCGAGGAGGCCGGCCGGGTGGGCTCGCTCGACCCGGCCACCGCCGATATCGCCTCGCGGGCCCTGGCCTTTCGCGAGCTGACCGCCGCCGACGTGATGGTGCCGCGGAACCGAGTCGTGGCCTTGCCCAAGGACGCCACCCCGGAGGACCTGAAGCGGACCCTGCTCGAGGAGGGCCGCTCGCGGATGCCGGTGTTCGACGGGTCGCTCGACGAGGTGGTCGGATACGTCGACGCGAAGGACATGGCGGCCATGGCCTTCGAGCGGCAGCTCATCGTGCTCGCCGACCTCATCCGGCCGGTCCACTTCGTGCCCGAGTCGGCCAGAGCGGTCCAGGTGCTGCGCGACATGCAGCGGCGAAGGACCCGTATCGCCGTGGTGGTCGACGAGCGCGGCGGGCTGGCCGGACTGCTCACCCTCGAGGATCTGGTCGAGGAGCTCGTGGGCGAGATCCTCGGCGAGGAGGAGGAGCCGGAACACCTCATCCAGCGCGAGCCCTCCGGGGCGGCGGTGGTCCGGGGCGACCTGCCGGTGCGGGAGGCCAACCGGGCGCTCGGGACCGCCCTGCCCGAGGGCGAGGACTACACCTCGGTGGGCGGCCTGTGCGTGGCCCTGGCCGGCGCCGTGCCCGAGCGCGGCACGCGGCTTACCACGCCCGACGGTGCGCTCCTCGAGGTGCTCGAGGCCTCGCCGCGGGTGGTGCGCAGGGTGCGGATCACGCCGGCCCGCCCGCCATCGCCCTGAGCGCCTCGGTGTCGGCGTTGAGCTTCCCCGCCCGCAGCGCCCAGCGAAGCGTGTCCCGCACCGTGTCGTCGAACGGCCGGATGGCGTAGCCCAGCTCGGCGCGGGCCTTGTCCGAGGAGGCGAAGGTGTAGAGGGCGCTCGCCTTCACCATGTCGCGGGTGATCGAGGCCGGGCGCTTCTGCAGGCCCGCGGTGATCTCCTCGGCCGCCGCCAGCGCCATGGCCGCCGAATAGGGCATCTTCCGCGGCAGCGGCGCGCCGGAGAGGGCGCAGACGCGCTCCATCATCTCGCTCAAGGTGAGGTTGTGGCCTCCCAGGGTGTAGATCTCGCCCGGCCGGCCGCGCTCCAGCGCCTCGGCGTGGGCCCGGCCCACGTCGCGCACGTCGCAGAACGAGGCCCCGCCCTCGACGTAGCCGGGAAGGCGCCGCCGGGCGATGGACACCACCGTGCCGGCCGAGGAGCCGAGACGGTCGCCCGGGCCGAGCACGTAGGCGGGACGAAGCACGAGGAGCGGCAGTCCCCGACCGGAAAGGGCCAGCGCCCGGCGCTCGCCCTCGAGCTTGGTGGTGAAGTAGGGGATGCCCAGCCCCTCGGCGTTGCCGGGGCTCTTCTCGTCGAGGACGGTGGGGCTGCGGCCGCCGCCCACCACGGCCGTGGACGAGGTGAGCACCGCCCGCGGCGTGCCGGCCCGGAGCGCCTCGCCCAGGACCGACTCCACCGAATCCACGTTGGCGGCCCGCAGCTCGGACTCCATCCCCGGCCGGAACGACACCCGGCCGGCGGCGTGGATCACCGCCTGGCAATCGTGAAGCGCGGCGCGCACCGCGGCTGCGTCGCTGAGCTCGCCCCGGACCACCTCCGCCCCCGCCGCCTCCACCGCCGCGGCGTCGCTCGTGGCC
>Ga0335071_10001902_pt1 | contig 22510 bp, 15 predicted proteins | sample Lox_Sample_15_FD_206724 | JGI IMG/M metagenome (GOLD analysis project Ga0335071, IMG submission 206724) | Soil microbial communities from Loxahatchee National Wildlife Refuge, Florida, United States - Lox_Sample_1.5 | ecosystem: Environmental > Terrestrial > Soil > Wetlands | place: USA... | reverse complement strand
CGCTGTACTCTCCCACTGCTCCGCGAAAGTAAACATCGCATCCCCAAACATACGGCATGCTCACGAAGGCAGCAGCCGCGAATGAAGCCACCCAAGGATTCGAGAGTTTGCGATACCAGAGCCAGGAGGAAAAGCTTGCGACAACGCCGGTCAAAAAGATGAACACTCCGAAACTCTTTGCCAGCGCCTCTGCCGTGTCGGGCAAATGAAGAAGCCAGTGAATCGCGGCAGTTGCATAGTAGGGCAAGGGGTATTGAACAAAGAAGATGGGGCTGCCGGCGCCGAAGTTCAGACCGGTGATCCATCTCGGATAGAGTTCGCCCGCACGCAATTGGGATTCGAAGAAATGCAAATAGGTCAGATGCAAATTATGATCGTGGCCAAATTGCAGGCCCCACACGAGAACTGGAGCGTTTATGAAAAATGTAACGAGAAGGGGTAAGGTTAACGGCCATAAAGAACGTGGAGATTCCGATTGTGTGGGCAATTGCGGGCGGACATTCATTCCGACGCCGTCTTCGACGCTCCGAGCGATGAGATTCATCGATAATAATCAGCGAGTCAAGTGGGTCAGAGCGTAAAAATTCAGAGGACTAGCAAAAACATGTCTTCTGATCCAAAGGTCCGAACAAGTGACCCCCAGTGTTAACGCCGCTAGCAAGGTAGACGGATGTACCCATTGGCGCAACTGGTTTGCGAGCACTTCGAATCCTTTTGCGTAGAGAAAGATGAACGGTAACAACACGCCCGAGACAATCCTGCCAGAGACAAGATAAGGAGAGAGCTTCGAAGGATACCCGCCGTCGGGAAAATCAAACAGAATCGAGAGCGTAGCCAGGAAGACGACGGAACTGGCAACCAGAATCAAAGCTTGTGTCCCAGCCCACCGTTGCGTACCGGAAAGCATCACCCATCGCCGAGCCATCCAAATCACAAATAGCGTAATCATGAGCGCTGAGGAAAACACGTAAAAACAATCGATGTATTCGGAGCGCAGAATCTGAGCGTGCCAGCCATATTCTCCGTGCCAGAAGCTTCCAGTCAATCGCATCAAGAAATATCCGAGTCCGTGCCATGTGAAAAGAGGGTGCTGCCAGACCTGTGACGGTGAATTCACCTTCCATCCGAGAACAACCAGCTTCCTTGAGCTGCCGGTGAGGTCGCCGAGTTCTGCATAGTTCCGCAACATCCACAACAGCGGCATCACGATGGAGAGTCCGGCGGCACATATGAGGGACAACCTTTGCTTCCATGTGGCGTGTTGCGTTCCCAGCAGGGTCCCAAGAGTGACAGCAATGGTTCCGTAGAGAACGAAGTTGGACACTTCAACCAGGAATGCGACTCCGACCAGGGCCGATGCTATCAAAAGCAGTCTTGTTTGACGCTCCAGATCTGTCAGTGCATAGACCATGAAGAGGAGTGCGGTCGCACAAATGAGTGGAGAGAGCACGTCGCGATTCAACCCAAAAAACACATCCTGCGGGAACACCGCAAGGATGGCCGCTACCGCGACTTGAAAAAATGAATCTTCGGGAAGCGCACAGACAGAAAACTTATAGGAGACCCATACGAAAATTGCATACAACGGGGCGCTGAGGAACCGCAGCCAATAAAGCAATTCCCAGCTGCGCAGGCCGGCAACAATTCCCAATCGATACCATACGGCCGCCAGCAGATAGTACACAGGAGGAGATTGAGCCTCGAAATTAGGCCGCCTCAGCCATTCCTGAAGCTTTGCCTGATAAAGTTGTCCGACCGGCGAGCCCTCCTCGTACGATTTGGGCGCCGCTGTTCCCGGGAAGCCGCTCTGCTCGAGTTGCTCCTGGGTGTGGCCATACTCGGGCGACCAAAACCCAACCAGGGATCTGGCCACATCTGGGTTCATGTGGGGGAGTTCTTTTCCCGGGAGGTGGCCTTGTGCATACATCTGGATCGACGTGAAATGCAACTGCTCATCCACGTTGTTGAAAAGAGGGAAAGCTGCTGCAAATACCATGATGCGCAGACATGCGTAAGCCGCCAGAATGAACACCAGTGCTCGTTGAGATTTCGGTGTTCTCGGCCATGTCATTCCGTCGTGAGTCGTTGCGATCGCCTGGGCGTCGCTCCTATCCCCGATGCTCTTGTCGGACTCCCCCCGTTGAGTCATGCGCGGATTCAAACCCTGATTCACAAGTGCCATCCCGATAATGCGACAAAGTTGTAAGGACTGCCGAAAACAACACTGCGCATACGGATTTCGGAGACTGTGATGAACGTCAACAAAAGAGCCAAAGCTATGTACGGCGAAACCCACCGCTGTGCCCTTTCCAGTATGAACATCAAGCCGCCGGCATAGATCAGGGCGAAAGGAAGCAACACTCCAGAAATGATTCTTCCCGACACGAAGAATGGGTGTAGCCGTGACGGGTACGAGCAGTCGTGATAATCAAAGAGAACTGAAATCAAGGCTAGAAAAACAAACGAGGCCGAAACCAGGAAAACCGAGACAGAGGCCGCCCACTTCTGAACGTGCTCAAGGTTCTTCCACCTGGCCAGCACGAACCAAGTAAATGCAAGGAAGGTAAGGGCGGAGGAGAATATGTAAATCGAGTCAACAACACCGGACCTCATCGGGAGCCCATGCCAAAGGTACTCGCCGCGCCAGAAGCTCTCAGTGAGATGCGCGAGAAAGTAACTGATTCCGGACAGGGAGAAGAGAGGGTGCATCAACATCTGCGAGACAGGATTCAACGTCCAGCCGAGCTCGCGGATTTTTGCCGAGCTTCCCGTCAGATCCCCCATCACGACAAGATTCCGGACCATCCAGAGCAACGGAAGCAGTACCGCCGCGGTAGTGGAAGTGATCAGGACTTGCGTTTTTCTCCATAGCGAATCTTTGGCACTCCCAGAGTACAACCAGCACATTGCCGCCAGAATTCCGAAGAAGACGAAGTTGGAGACCTCGACCAGGAACATCAATCCTACGAGAAAACACGCCGATATCAGACACGAACTGCGGGTGGGTTCTCGAATCACCCGAATCATCAAGAGGAACACGCCTGCGCCGAGCATAGGGGAGAGCACATCCCGATTGAGTCCGAAGAAAACGTCCTGTGGGAAGACGGCGAGCAAGGCCGGAATGGCTAAAGGGAGGAACCCGCCCTCATAAATCTCGATCGACGCTTTGAAAGACAGCCACACGAAAAGGCCATAGGCTAGAGCATTCAGAGATCGTAGCCAGTAGAACAATCTCCATGTCCGGAGTCCGATATTCTCCCCGAAGTCGTACCATAACGCCGCGACCACATAATAAAGAGGCGCGGCATGCGCCTCATAGTTTGGCCGTTTTTCCCATTGGCGCAGTTTAGCAGCGTAGTATTCCTGTGTGAGCGCTTGTTTTTGCTCTTGCGGTGGAATGTTTATCAGCGGCGCAGGAGCCTTGACCTCTCCGATCCCAACTGCTTCAGAGGCTCGGTACTCGGGCGAATAGTATCGAATTAAATCACTCGCAGCGCTGCCGTCTATCTGAGGCAAACTTCTGCCGGGAAGTTGGCCCTCCGCATACATTTGTATAGTCGAAAGATGAAATCTCTCATCCACGCTGTTGCCTACGGGAAACAGGGCCGCGAATAAAATGATGCGAAGCGCCGCGAATATTGAAAAAGCGATGCCGATTTGTCGACTGTGACCCTTTATCCAGCAATCGACAGATGCACGTTTGACGTTTGTCGGCTGGTTCTCTCGGACGGGTTGTTCACAAGGTGTCCGCATCAGATCAGTTGGCGTGTTTGTGCGACGATCTCCTAGTAGCGGTAAGCATGGCCTCGTCGTTGTAATGGCTTTTCAAAATATTCCCAGCAAAGACTCGCGGCGATGAGCGTCACAGCGAGCCCAAACACTCCCCCGAGAAACCAAGCCCAGTTGACTGAAATCGAAAACGCACGCTCTACGATGCGACGACCGATCATCAGAAAAGGAATGTGGAGCAGGTAACCGCTGTAAGCTATCATCCCGCACGCCCGCAGGCCTCGATTACACAGAAATCGTTGTGCAATCGGACTCTCGGTTGACACGGCGAACAACAGAACAGCGGTATAGAACAGTGCAACCCAGGAAAAGCCAAGGGTGCTCATCGGCGGCTTGTGCGGGTGGTAGCCGCGGCACGTCATGTAGATCATTCCAAGAAACAGAACAGATGAAATAGCAAGCAGGCCGTGCCTTCTGGTGCGGAGAACGATCCAAGCCCGTTTACTGCGAACGAGAATTGCGGAGAGCACTCCAAGAGCCAATGCGTCGGCGCGGCATGGCATCAGAACATAGCAGAAGTAGCCGGCAGATTCCCGACCTCTATCCTGCAACAGGTATCGCAAGGCTGGAGCCGCAACGACGATCATTGCGAGACTGGTAATCAGGTGCCTTCGACTCACGAGGCGGATGAGGAGGGGAAAGGTCAGATAAAACTGCTCCTCAACGCACAAGGACCAGGTTGCCCGCAAAGAAGGGATGCCGGCTTTCCAGAAATTTTGCGTGAAGCTGAGGTACGCCAGTGAGGGTATAGCGGCGATCGTTTCCGGCCCGGTTGGATCCAGAGAAAGGCTGGAGCACAGCAGCGTGACTCCGATTACGAGATAGTAGAGAGGTAAAATGCGAAATGCCCGTCGGATATAAAAGGCTTTGAAATAATTGGGAGAGTACTTCGCATCCAGCAAAATCCCGCCGATTAAAAATCCGGATAGTACGAAGAAGAGATCGACTCCAGTCCACGTGAGACGCCCCGCTCCGAGCATCCAATTGACCCACGGTCGTTCCGACCTGCCCAGAAAAACGGAATGATGCAGCAGTACGAGAAGAATCGCGATACCCCGAAGGCCATCTAGCGCCGGAATACGCTTCGTCCAATCGGGAGTCGAAACGATGCCGCGAACTGCAACGGGGAGGGATTTAGCGAACCTCTGCTCTCCTGCCCCAGTCTCTTGCTCGGGGCCACGATGCAATTCTTGATGCTGCGCTGGAATTTGTGATGGCATTGTTGGTTCTCGGAAGTTGCTGAGCTCCAGCAGGCTCACACACAGGTGCAGCCGGACATCCTGATCTCCAACTGAGATAGCAAAGCACGCACGCGAGTTTTCGTATGATACCTTCCCGGTTTTTCCCCGGAGGAACTTTCGAGGTTAATTTTCGGTGAATTTGCGGATTTGACGCGTCAGGGACGGCTACCGGCCGTTAAGGTAGTGAGTCGCCAGTAGGGTACAGGGCCCTTTTTGTTCCCGCCCAGACAAGCAAACGCTGACGACGGAATTCCACATTTATCTGAAAATGCCAGAAAGCTGGTGGAGATCACTGAATGGGCAGGCTCTATGTTGTAGGCGGAAGGCAACGCAAGGCTCTCATTCGCGACCCCGACAAAGAGTGGTTTTGGTATGAGGCGGCCCTGATTCTGGAGTTGGATACAGAGACCGGGGAGGCAGAAAAGTGTTTGGAATACGAGTCCCCGATGGGGGTCTTGGCCACTGATCGTTCCTCAGTGAACTTTCACAGTGGAGCCTTGGTCGGCGACGTCCTTTATACCTGCACCACGACAGAGGTGATGGCTTTCAGGACTCCGACGTTCAAGAGGATTCTCTATATCTCTTTGCCTTCCTTCAATGACCTTCATCATGTCGCTCCTTCGGTGGATGGGAACCTGCTCGTGGTGAATACCGGCCTGGATATGGTTATGAAGATGACGAGCCGTGGAGAAGTCATCGAGGAGTTCAGCGTTGTGGATGACCAGCCCTGGACTCGGTTCTCCCGCACCACGGATTACAGAAAGGTTGAGACAACGAAGCCGCACCGGTCCCATCCAAATTTCGCATTCGAGCTGGATGGAGAAACGTGGGTGACGCGCTTTCAGCAAAGGGACGCTATTGCGCTGGGAGGTTCCAAAAAGCGCATTGATATTGCAGTTGAGAAACCGCACGATGGGCTCGTCTTTGGTAACAGGATTCTCTTCACGACAGTAGACGGAAAGATCATTATCGTTAACCGCCAAAGCCTGGCCATCGACAGAATCGTCGACCTCAGGAAGATTCAGGACCGAGAAGACCGGATCCTCCCGGCATGGTGTCGCAGCCTTTTGCCTCTGGACGACAGAAGAATCTGGGTTGGTTTTACCAGAATCCGCAGGACTCTGTTCCGGGAAAATGTGCGATGGGTTAAGACGATCCTTCACGAGGGCACGGTGGTGAAACCGACCCATGTAGCGTTGTTTGATATTGAAGAGGAGAAGTGCCTTCGTGAATTCAACCTGGAGCCCTTTGGCATGCACACCATATTTGGGATATTCCCGGCTCACGGCTAACTCTGGCGTGATGCGCTTTCTTTTAGGAGACGATTTCGCTGCTACTGCGATCCGCGGCGCAGGATCAAGATCTTGAGAGTCTGGAACATGATCAAGATATCGAGTCCTATCGATGCATTCTTGATATAGAACAAGTCGTACTGTAGCTTTTCTTTCGCATCGTCCACCGTGTTGCCATATTTGTACCGGACCTGGGCCCAACCGGTGATTCCGGGGCGAACCACATGCCGGACACGGTAAAAGGGGATTTCATGCGTGAGCCATTCCACGAATTCGGGGCGTTCAGGGCGAGGACCGACAAATGCCATATCGCCGATCAGCACGCACCAAAGCTGTGGAATTTCGTCCAACCTGGTAAGGCGCAGAAACTTGCCCACCCGAGTGATGCGGGGATCGTCGTCGTCGGCCCAGGTAGGGCCAATATCAGCTTCTGCGTCCGGTCTCATCGTTCTGAATTTATGGCAGTAAAAAGTCTTTCCGCCCTGACCCACCCGCCGCTGATGATAGAGCACCGGTCCCGCAGAATCGAGTCGGATTGCCAGGATAATGAATGGAACCAACGGCAGGCAGAGCAGGGAAGCGATAAGCGCGACGGTAAAGTGAAGAATTCGACTTGCAACCCGGTAGGTGCTGCTGAAGCGAAATCCCTTCGCGAAGATAATCCAGCTCGGATTGAGTTGTTCGACTTCGATCTTCCCGGAGATCCTTTCGAGCAAATTGGTGGCATCCTCAATTTGAGCGGCACGTTCAAGTCGTAACTGGAGCAAATCCGGCATGGGCATGCTATTGCGACGGTCTTGCATCGCGACAATGACGCGGTGCACGGATTTTTGTCTGGCTACTTCGCGAACGTGAGCCCCCATGTTCTCGCGGGTGAGGGGGCAATTCATCTCGCCAGTCCAACCCGCGACCTCAATGCCCAGTTCATCACGGGAACGCAGGCTGGAAACAAGCCTCTGCGCGCGCTCGCCGGTGCCCAGAATATACACGCGTTCGCGCAGAAAGGGTTGATGCGCCAGCCAGGCATAGGCGCTTCGCCACGCGAGCAGAGCAAAGGTCAGAATAGTCAGACCGGTCAACAGACTGTGATTGCCAAGAAGAAAACTCGGGAAAACCATGGCAACAATCGCCAGCAGGAGCGACAGGGCGCCAAGCACGATCACGATCCTGAGATAAGGGTGACCGTTCTGATCCATGCTGGCGGGGTTGTAGAGATCGAACCAGTGGGCAAGGAGCAAGGCGCTCAGCGTTACTGCGAAAAGTTTAACGTACCCAAATTCAAAGTTCAGAACGAGGTAACTGTCCTCGCGATAACAAAGCATCACTCCCAACAAAAGGGACGTCCACGCCATGAGAGCTTCGCCGAGCACCAGAATCAGGATGCGGGCGGAATAGTAAACATTAAAAAGGCGAAACATGGTTTGCCAAATGTTCTCTCCGGTTCGTCCAAAAATCCTGAACGAACCGCAAGCTCAGTCGCTCGAACCAGAAGGCATTAAGGCAACTGCTTTTGAAGAGCTGGTGCGAGGCGAAAACTTCATCGAACACAAGTGGTATCGATTGATCCATCTGAGCGATACCCGCAACTCTGCCTGCGATTTTCACCGATGAGTGTTGCGTTGCGACACGGCGTCGCAAGAAATTAACTGAAAATTAATGTCGAATTGCATCTCCCATCACAGACCAAGTCTTACTATTCTCTGGGGTTGGCGCATTTCGAAGGCAACTCGCCGCGAGGATAAATCCGCGTTGGAAAACTCGTTAAGACGTTCGGAGCAGAGTTCGACTTGGGAGCCACGACTGGCTTTAACTGAGTCAATTGCGACACCAGGAAAGAGAGAAGCACTCAGGCAAACGTGCGGGATCTTCTGGATTCTTTTCCTTCTGGTTTGCTCCCTACTCGTGCTCGCGTCTTGTGGTGGTGGAAGAAGTTCCGGGATTGGCAGTGCGGTGACGATTACAATTGCGGCGTCCTCGCCGTCCAACTCGGACTTTGGAAACACTAATACCGCTTACTCCGGGGACGTCGTCAACGTTACGGCGAACATCTACGATCCAAACAATGGCGGGGTCACCTGGGCGATGTCGCCGCTGAATGCGGGAACGCTAGTGCCTGCTGCTGCCGCATCACAGACACCCGGCGCGTCCAATGTCTCATCTGTTACCTATACTGCTCCTTCCGACCTTGCAACGGCGACGCCGGTTACAATCACGGCCACGTCGACCAGCAATCCTGCGATTTCTTCATCACTCACGATATCGGTAGATCCGGCTTCGGTCAGGCTATATCTGAGCAGCGATTCTGCGCCGGCGTTGTTTTTCGAATGGCCGGCCGGAGTGCAAACGATGATCGCGGGTGGGACGTTGCAAGTCGGGGGAGTGTTGCAGTTCGACCCGTTTCGAAGTCAGGGCAATCTGACCTGGAGTTTGTCTCCGCCAAGTGGATCTGGGACATTGGCAGTCGTTCAAAATACGAAAGTCAGCAGTACTGCTTTATATTCCGCTCCTCCCACGGTGAGTTCGCCGGAGGTTGTAACGATTACCGCAACTTCCCTGGATTTCCCGACAGCTACATCCAGTATGCAGATCACTGTTCTCCCACCGGGAGAATGTCCAAGCCCCATTCCTGAAACCGGCCCAAATCCGGGCGCATGTCCCAATGTAGTTCCGTTACAGGTGGACAATGGTCCGATACCGGGCCAGCAGCATCCAAACCAGGCCTTCACGGCCGTGACGATTTGCAGTCCTGCTAGTTTGCAATCACAGGGAAGCGGCAATTATTACGCGTCATGCCAAACCGTACACGGGATATTGGTGGACACAAGGTCTTCTGGACTAAGAATTCTGCAGTCAGCCATACCGCAGGTGAAGCTTGGTACCATTACGGACGGTCGGGGCGATACCTTGCAAAACTGTTTCACCAGAGGCGATGGCTCTTACTTGTGGGGCCCTGTTTCTAGCGCAGCTGTCGTGATCGGGTCTGAGATGACCACCTCATCTTCCAATTCCTCGACCGGTGGTTTGGCTAACATTCAGGTCATCAGTAGTGCCAATACTCTAGTTCCCAATGGCTGCTCGAATGGAAGTGTGATAGGTGAGAATACTCCACAACTTCTGGGGGCGAACGGCATTCTTGGGATAGGACCCGAGCCCACAGACTGCACGGTCGCAGGGAGCAATCGGTGTGACGGATCGGTTTTAGTCGCGCCACCGAATGTCTACTATAGTTGTCCGAAAGAAGGCTGTTCGACCTCGGACTCGCCCGTGACGATCAGCGGCGTGCAGCAGGTCACCAATCCCGTGATTCTTTTCCAAAATCTTGCGACGGGCAGCAGCGACAATAACGGGGTCGTTTTAAACTTCCCGCCTGTTGTCGGGACCCAGTCTTCTGTGACTGGAACACTCAGTTTCGGAATCCCCGCAAATGGAGTCGGCTACACGCAGGCGTATACGCTGGATCAGAATGACAACTTCACTTCCATATACGCCAACCAGAGCCTGACCTCATACATTGATTTAACGTCGCCTGCCATCCTTTTCCCCGACACTATCCCGATCTGCCCTATGAATGCCTCGTATTACTGCCCGCCTCAGCAGGTCGATACGTCAGCAAAAATCCGAGGAGCGGGCCCGACACCGCAGGGTAAGGCAAGTGCTGCTTTCAGTGTGGCCAACGCCGATACGCTTTTCGCGGCGAATCCGACCGACGCTGCATTTAGTGCCTTGGGAGGTCCCAAGGGGACGCCACCCTGCTCGGTATTCGATGAATCGTGTGCTTTCGTCTGGGGTATGCCTTTCTTTTACGGACGGACGGTTTACATCGGGATCGACGGGCAGACAGTTGTGAACTCGGATCCGTATCCTGCGTTACCGCCCACCCCATGGTTTGCATTCTGATGCTCGCGTCCGGAACAGATCGATTCACGCGGGCGGCAATCACTTGCTCCACCGAGCCGCACATCTCCCCAAATGGCCGAATGCGATACGTTTCGGCGTGTCATCAACGCTGGCGCAAGAAGGATCCGGCGGGACAGCAGGTGAATTCAAAATTCCGCAAATCCGAAATTAATCAAAAATTTACCCGAGCGTAGCTCCAAAATTACGTAGCGGAAAGTACTATTCTTACAGCATTTGGGCTCACTCGATTGACTCTGCGGCCTCAGGCAAATATGAATAGCGTCTCTGCCCAACCCGTTGTCGCAAATTGGCCCTTGCCAAATCAAGAACTGGCAGAGAAACAGCGCAGGACCAGCTTGCACGACGCCGCTGTCTCTACGCTACAGGCAACAACGAGTCAAGGCTGGACACGGGGATCGCTTGCCGGCATTTTCGGGTTGACCGTTGTAGCCTTCATCCTGATCTCGGCAACCTACCTTGGCTTGATGTACCTTCTCCCATAATCGCGCACATAGGTGGTTTTCTGCCGTCAGCGCGATCTCCTGAGCATGATGCTGATAGCGGGCATGTGCCTTTGACTTATGCTCCAGCGCGTTCGTCTAGAATGTCCTTTCCGTGTGCAACACAATCGCAGAGGATGAACTGGTAGCGATGAGCCGAAGGGCATGCGTTGTGGGCTCCGGCCCAAATGGGCTGGCAGCGGCCATCGTTCTGGCCCAGGCAGGACTGCGGGTAGAGGTACTTGAGGCGGAGCCGACACCGGGCGGTGCAGTCCGCACGATGGAACTGACTCTGCCCGGCTTCCTGCACGATTTTGGATCGGCGGTTTATCCGCTCGGCGCCGGGTCTCCCTTCTTCTCGTCTATCCCCCTCCCGGATCACGGTTTGGATTGGATCCACTCCCCGGCTCCGCTTGCCCATCCACTTGAAGATGGAACGGCGGTTGTCCTGGAACGAAACCTTGAGGACGCCAGGCTTTCTCTGGGTCAGGATGGAAACGCATGGAGCTTGCTCGTGCAGCCGTTCGTGGAGAACTGGCGTGAGTTCGCACCGGAGATCCTGCGCCCGCTGTCCGGCATGCCGAAGCATCCCTTGCTGATGGCGCGATTTGGAATGCACGCGCTTCTCTCTGCGAAAACGATCGCGCGCCGCTTTCACAGCGGGCGTACACGCGCGTTATTCGCAGGACTTGCGGCTCACTCTTTTCTCAGCCTTGATGAACCGCTGAGTGGCGCGTTTGGTGTGATCTTTGGCATATCGGCCCATGCCGTTGGCTGGCCGATTCCTCGCGGAGGAGCTCAGTCTCTTACGACCGCACTGTGCCGCTATCTCGCAACCCTCGACGGCAAGGTAACGACATCTTCGCGGGTCGAGTCACTCGCGGCGTTGTCAGGCAATGACGCGATTCTGTGCGACCTTACCCCGCGACAGCTTCTCGCCATCGGGGAGCAGCGCTTCTCAGAAGGCTACCGGCGGCGTTTGAAAGAATTTCGCTACGGCTGCGGGGTGTTCAAGGTGGATTACGCTTTGAGCGAGCCTATCCCGTGGAAGGCTTCGGAATGCTTGCGCGCCGCAACCGTCCACGTCGGCGGAAATTTCGAAGAGGTTGCTGCTTCCGAGAAGGCCGTGAGAAACGGGCAGCACGCGGATCGCCCGTTCGTGCTGCTGGCCCAGCCGAGCCTGTTCGATCCTTCGCGGGCTCCGGCTGGAAAACACACTGCCTGGGCCTATTGTCACGTGCCGAATGGTTCGAACGTGAACATGCTGGACAGGCTGGAGAATCAGATCGAGCGCTTCGCTCCAGGATTCCGGGAGTGCGTCATGGCGCGGCGTGTTTTCTCTCCCGCAGAACTGGAAAGCATGGACGCGAACCTGGTAGGAGGCGACATCGGAGGCGGCGTGGTGGACCTTCGCCAATTTCTTTTCCGGCCGACTTGGCAGCACTATGGAACCTCGGCGAAAGATGTCTACATCTGTTCTTCCTCCACTCCGCCGGGCGGCGGCGTGCACGGCATGTGCGGCTATCACGCTGCCATGCGGGCTCTCAAAGCTCTTGATATTCGCTGACAGTGTTCGTGGATACCCCGGAGGGTTGACATGCCGAATCTCGCAGATTTGTAACGTCCAGTTCACATGATTGCTCTATGGTATGAAACCTAACCTAACCTAGCGATAGAACCCGACAGTTTGGCTAGATCTGTGCTTAGCACTGTTCGGAGGCCCTGAGTGGGAACCGCAACCGTAACCGATTCTGTGGAGGGCGAGCTGCTGATCCCGCAGTGGAACCAAGCCACCCGTCTCGCCTTTTGCTTCTGCTTCGTATATTTCGGGTTGTTTTGTCTCACTACGCAGCTCATCGCGCGCCTGTTCTCGAATAGCTATTTTCCAGAACCGGCTACACTTAGGCCGCTTCGCCCGCTCGTTTCCTGGACTGCCACCCACATTTTTCATGTCCAGGCGACCTTGGGTTTCGGCCCGATCAGCGGCAGCCACGATGATGCGTTCGGCTGGGTGCTGGCGTTCTGCCTTTTAGTGATTTCTGTAATCGCGACTGGCGTCTGGTCGATTCTTGACCGGAAGCGTGCAAACTACGCCAAGTTGCACAACTGGTTTCGGGTTTTCCTTCGCTTCTCTCTTGCCGGACAGATGCTGAACTACGGAATGTTCAAAGTCATTCCAATACAAATGCCGTTCCCGCATCTCTCCCGATTGTTTGAGCAATTCGGAGATTTTTCACCCATGGGAATCCTCTGGGCGTCCATCGGTGCCTTCCCCGCCTACGAAGTCCTCTGTGGCTGTGCGGAAGTGTTGGGCGGGTTGTTGCTGATTGTTCCTCGTACGGCGATGCTCGGCGCGTTGGTTTGCCTGGCGGAGATGAGCCAGGTCTTTATGCTCAATATGGCCTACGATGTTCCGGTAAAGTTTTTTACATTCCACCTCATTTTGTTCTCGTCATTTCTCCTCGCGCCCGAGCTGCCGCGTTTGGTCAATTTCTTCTTCTTGAATCGCACCGCTATGCCCTCTACACAGACTCCTCTCTTCCGTACGCAACGCGCGAACCGGGTCGCGCTAACAGCCCAGATCCTGTTCGGTTTATGGCTCGTGGGGATGAACGCCTACGGAGATCGGCAGGCCTGGTACATAAACGTAGGCAGCCGGTCGAAGTCGCCTCTTTACGGCATCTGGGAAGTAGACCAGCAGACAATTGATGGTCAAATTCGTTCGCCGCTGCTAAACGACTACGGCCGGTGGCGGCGAGTAATCTTTGATTCTCCCGGTCGAGTCGTCTTTCAGCGCATTGACGACTCGTTTGCTCGCCGTGGAGTTACGATCGACGTCAAACACAAAACGATGGTGGTCACCGACGATGGCGACAAGAATTGGAAGGCTAACTTTACTTTCGTGCGGGCAGCACCCGATCAGTTGACCCTCGATGGCGACATGGACGGCCACGCGACTCGCCTTCAGCTCCGTCTCGTAAACCTGGACCACTTCCTTCTAATCAGCCGCGGATTCCACTGGGTCCAGGAACACCCGCTCAACCGCTAGTGATGTAAGTGGGCGCGGAGTCAAGACGCGGGCATACAAATCGGAGCAGGGAAGGGCAGCTGCATTTTTCCTTGATTCTGTGGTCACTTAATCGATTCGCACGGGAGCCTTGCGCCAGGAGAATTCAAACAAGGCAGTATGCGTTTGCCCGCTGGCACACACTGTACCGGTAGAGCAGGGATTCCCAAAGATCTCGTCATTGAACTGGTAGACGGCTGAGAAGTGGTAGTGCTTTCCGATTTGTCTGGTGGCGGTGACTCCGGCGAATGTGTATTTGTAGGAACTTCCGACAACTCCTGTAGCCCCGCTCTGAATACTGCTGAGGCGAACAAATCCGGCATTGGTAGTGGCCGCCCAGTGCTGCCCGATCTGCCGGGAAAGGGTGAATTGAACAATGTCATTCTCTGATCCGGCGAAGTATCCGGAACCGCTGGTCATCAGGTGGCTATAGGAAGCGCTTAGCGTCGACCGTTTCAGGCCATAGGAAGCGTAGGCGTATGCAGTGGAATCCAGTGCATTGCTGTTGGTGGTCTTGCCGACGGTGACCGGGCCCAGGTCGATCAGAGTATGCGAAGTTGTGTTGATGAATTGTCCGCCTCCGCTCAGACCAACACTCAAACGTGCGGACAGTTCGTGCTGCAATCCGAGTTGGACGGTGTTTGTGGATGACGAACTGCTCCCCGTTTGGTACTGGAGCTGCGGATAATCCCAATACTGATATCCGTAAATAAGCGACAGGTTGGTACGTGGGCTGAGGCTGTAGTAATAACCCAATGTGCCAGTAGCTTGCCGGTAGCCGATGAACGCAGCATTGCCAATATAGTTGGATACCGCCAGTCCGCCACTCAAGGAAAAACTCGATCGCGGTGTGACTTCGTGGGTAAGTGTTGCAAGTGTGACATTGTTGATGTTCACTCCTTGCCCCAGTCCCCCGAAATAGTTGAAACCGTAAAAGTTGCTTCCGCCGCCGACCGATGGCCCTGAGCCCGTTACCCCGCCCACGCCCCCGAAAGCCTGTTGGCCAAAATTGCCACCGGGGAAGACATTGAACGCATCTTCAAGGATGAGGCTGGTGCGTTGCCAAGAGACTTGTTCACCTATGGTGAATTGCTGCACATAGGAGTTCTTGAGACGGGCCGATTCGGTGTTGGTATGGAAGAGGGCTCCTCCTTTGTAGTCGATATTCGTCTGATAGCGTCGATTCTTACGATTCAACTGAAGTATTCCGTATAGCCGTGTCACGGAGAACGCCTCGTACGAAGGGGAAGTGGTGTATGAAGGTGAGACTTGCAACCCCTGGCTCACATTGAAGCCGAAGTTCAACAAGCTTTTCTTGTAAGGCAGGTCAAAGCCCGATTCGTACGTACCCTCGATGGCAGGAGACTCTGCCATCGGACTGCTCGCCTCATCGTCCGTTGTGGCTGCTTCAGAATTACCGGCGGAAGTGGACGCGTTGTCGCTGGCATCCTGGGCCGATCCGTGGAGGGCGGTGCCCGCATAGGCCACGACCACCAACAAGATCCTGGATAAGCGGCTAAGCATCCGGAGTTTCGGGATTCCCTAAATTGACGGTTACGAACAAGAAATATTGTCGGTTGCGCGGTGTCTCCTACGTGGATTTCCCTGTTGAATTCATCGAAAATTAACATACGGAAGCTGTATCAAACTAGGCTACTCTCTTTGCTTGACCTGCGAGGCCGGGTGGGTTGCAGTTTGGTCTACATCGACAAATGATGGGATGCGAAGAAGCCTGACACTTGGGCCTGTCGAGCTTGCAGAAGCGCAGCCACAGTGAATTTACTTCCCGGTCACCTCAAAATCGAAGATCAGAATTAACATTCCTATTCATGTCTGCTCCCGCGACGTATTCAAGTCAGGAACTGGATCGATCATTCGTCAGGAGCGTGGCGTGGGGTGCGGCGGGAGATTGGATCACCCAAATCTTCGCGTGGGCGTCGTTCCTGGTGGTCACGAGACTGCTCGCTCCTTCCGACTTCGGCATCGTGGCCCTGGTGGCCAGTTTCCAGCCCTATCTGGCGTATCTCGCCGGTTTTGGAATCCCGCGCGCGGTTGTTGCATTGCGCGATCTCAGCGAAGATGACCTGGCGCAACTCAACACGGTAGCCACAATCTTCGGGTTCATCGGATTTGGGCTGGCTGCGCTCCTGGCCAAACCGTTCGCGATTTTTTTCCACGCGCCAAAACTGGTTCCCCTTGCCATCGTGAGCTGCAGTGCGTTGATTCTGAATGGAATCCAGTCTGTTTCCGGAGCTCTGCTGGGCAAAGCTCTTCGCTTTCGATTTACCTCAGTTATGGGCGCGGCAATCGCATTGCTAGCCGCCTTCAACACCTTGCTATTTGCATGGCTCGGTTTTCACTACTGGGCGCTAGTTCTGGGCAATCTCTCGGCAACGCTGGTACGCACTGTCGTAATCGTGCGGACTCGGCCTCAGTCATACGCATGGCCGCGATGGAGTTCGCTTCGCAAACCTTTGATGTTCGGCTTCCACTGTTTCATCACCTTGGTCGCGTTGAACTCTTATCAGAATCTGGATGATCTTATGGCCGGCAAGATGCTTGGCCAGACTGCGCTTGGCTTCTACGGTTTGGCATGGACGCTGGCCAACGTTCCCTTGGAAAAGATCACCAGCATGGTCACGACCGTGATCCCTAGCTATTTTTCCGTTGTGCAGCACGATCTTCCAGCCGTACGGCGGTATGTTCGTGGGATAACCGCGAACATTGCATTGTTGACGTTTCCGGCGTGTGTTGGCCTTGGACTTGTGGCGCCGGAGTTCATTCGTGTAGTGATGGGAAAGAAGTGGGAGGCTGCTATCGGGCCCCTGCAAGTCTTATCGATCTACGCAGCATTCCGGTCTATCTTCGCCCTTCTTCCGAAAGTATTGACCGCCATTGGCAATCCTCGCTTTGTGATGTGGGTTGAGATTGCGTCGCTCATTGCGCTCGGCAGCGGATTCTACGTGGGGAGTCGATGGGGCATAAACGGCATCGCGTGGACATGGGTGCTCGTCTATCCCTGGGTCGCAATCCCGCTCGTTAAGAAAACATTCTCTACGATCGGAATGACCTTGTCAGAGTATGTCGGCGGCCTGCGCCCTGCATTGGACAGCACCATCGCCATGGTACTCACCGTCGAACTCGTGCGTTTTGCGCTGTCTGGTACCACGAACCAGATCCTTAGATTCGTAGCACTGGTTCTTTCTGGAGCGCTATCCTATACGGCCACTCTATTGCTAATCCATCGGGAGCGAGCATTCGGGCTGCTGAGGTTCCTTAAGAAGGTTCGTAGCTGAGCGGCGACTCGTTGCCAGGCATGCGTTCAGGCGAGAACTTCTGATCTATTGATGCGACCGTCTGAGGGCTACGTTCACCTTGTGGAGTGCCTGCCATACTGAAGGCGGGAGGGTCGCGCGCATATTCTCTTTACCCTTGCCAAACTTTTTGTTCATGGTGAGCCACAGCCCAGGGATTCCGTTTTTAAGTGCGAAGTGCACTTGCGAATATGATCGTCGTTGCGCTCCCCATCGCGCCTTATAGGGATCCTCCCCTCCCAGGAAGTCGTATACGCAAACCCCATTACTGATGAGATGCTTCAAAATTTCACCACGAAGGACGTATCCCGGCCGGTCAGAGCTCCGCATTCGGTCATAGCCTTCCTGTAGCTGGAACACTCGATCTCCGAACCGAAATGCGAACTGAACAGCAGCGATTTCTCCGTCGAGCGTCAGCACCCAGAGTTCCAGCCAATTCCGCGCAAGTAGTTCCGCGCTCAGTTGCGTATAGAATGCGCGGCGTCGCGGGTCGGCGAACGAGCCAGGCTGCCCCGCAGTGTTCCATCTGGATTGATGGAGCCGAAAAAGTGCCTCGATGATTGTCGGGAGCTCGACTTGGCTTGTGCAGCGGTAGATTTTCGTTGCATAGCGGGCTTCGAGGCGCCGGCGATATCGCAGAAGATTCTTTCGATCTTCACCTGAGATGCGTTGCTCGTACTCGTCCCACGTCCGCGGAAGAGGAATTAGAGATGCCGGAGTCTGATGACAGAAGGAAGCCCAAGGCGAGGTTGACAGCAGCTCTTTCAATGTCCTACCAACGTGAGAATCCGGTGGCATTGTATTAAACAGGCACATGTCCCACTTGGAACTGGAAGCGAGGAGAAACTTGGCAAGAGAACGGCTGACGCAGAGTTCATACCCGGGGATTACGGGAATGTCGAGATTGTCGGAATCCCCGCTTCCATCGCCCATCAGGCGCACGATGCGAAAGGACTTCCATCCCATTGGTTCTTTAGCGATCGACAATGGCGCGAGGCCAATCAGAGCGTCTGGGTCCAATGTGGGATCAAAAAACGCTAGTACCCATAGCTGTCGCCCGGAGCCGAAGTTAGACCACCAGGTGGACAACCATTCCCACGTGCAAAAGGTCGTGCTGTGAGGATATTGAGAAAGAAGTCGATCCCAAGCAGGTTTCAGGTCACGCAGTTCGGCAAGGGTCTGGCAGACACGAATTTCGGCATTCGACGGCGGGCCTGCACTCTGGGAGTAATTGGCCGATTCGGGCTTAGCGCGAATAATCATCAGCGCTAGTTCGTCAGACTTGCCAACTCACCAAAAGCTTGCTCGTATGAGTCGTCGAGGAAGTCCACAGGACCATTGCGTTTCCGAATCAAGGAATCGCGGTCGCCGTCGACAAGAACTTCCGGAGGAGTTGGATGGCTCAAAAAACCCAGCGGGCTTGCAGTGCGGGCGTAGGCGCCTGACTGGAAGATGCCCACCAAGTCCCCTACATGTGCAGTTCCCAGTTCCATGGAGCGCGCTAGGGTGTCCAATGGTGTGCAGAGCGGTCCTACGACGTCCACGATTTCTGTGTTCGGACTATTCAGCCCGTTGACAACTGCGATCGGGAAATTGCGTTTGATGACCTGGCCAAGGTTCCCGGACGCAGCGAGATGGTGGTGCATGCCCCCATCCAGGATGAGATATTTCTTGCCTCGCGACAGTTTGATATCGGTCACCCTCGCGATGTACACGCCGCATTCGCCCATAAGAAATCGGCCGGGCTCGAGCATAAACGTTGTCGTGGCAAAGCATTTCTCATTCTCGATGCTCGAGAAAAGTGCGCTCACGCCTTCCCGCAGCTGATCCAGATCAAGCTCTGCTTCGCCGGCAAAGTAAGGAATACCGAGGCCACCGCCGAAATCCAGGGTTCGGATTGGAACGGCAGCCCACTCCGCTACGCGCCGAGCGATCTCGATTCCCTTTCGATACTGCCGAAGCAAGAGTTCAGAGTCCAGAATTTGCGTTCCGATGAATAGATGGATACCGCAGAAATCCAGCCAGGCTTCTCTCGAAATTTTCCTCAGAATCGGTTCGAGTTGCTCCTCGTCGACTCCGAAGGGGGCTGACTTTCCTCCCATCCGCATCGCCCCGCCCTGTTCTTCGTCGCTGGGGTTAACTCGTATCGCGACCGGGACGCGAACTCCCACCCCGTTGGCGATTCTGGCAATGCGGCCGGCCTCGGTCAAAGATTCAACGTGGATCTCACCCACGCCTTGAGAAATCACAGCCTGCAATTCCTCTTCAGTTTTTCCGGGACCCGCAAACACGATTTTGCTCGCCGGACAACCTGCAGTCAGCGCCTGCCGGAACTCGCCCGCGGACGCGATTTCCAGACCGCAACCGTGGGAAAGGAAGAACTTCAAGAACACCGGATGAGGATTCGCTTTCACCGAGTAGCTGATCGCGAAGCGTGCGGGCAAAGCATGCCGGAGAGCAGAGAGCTTCCTGGCCATGACGGACCGGTCGTATACGAAGAGAGGTGTGCCGTAACGAGCGGCGATTGTCGAGACGGAAATATCGCCCACGAGTAAATCGCCACTGGCAGTCGCCTTCCAGTACTGCGCGGCCACATGGGGAATTCTCATGGCAACCCCTCGCGTCTACGCAAGGAGGGGTAGTCGATCTTGCCGCTGCTTGTTTTCGGCAATTCCTGGATGATTTCGAGGTGCTTTGGAACCATATAGCGCGGCATGTGCTCCATGCAAAACGACAGCAACTGCTCTGTGTCGACGCTCTCACCATCTTTCGGAACGACGAAGACCTTTACGGCTTGCCCGAGTAGACTGTCAGGCACGCCAATGGCAGCAGCATGTCGCGCATGTCCGCTCTTGAAGATCACTTCTTCGACTTCGGTCGGACTCAAACGATATCCAGATGATTTGATCATCGTGTCTCGTCGGCCGACGTAATAGAGATATCCGTCCTCGTCCATTTTTACGAGGTCGCCCGAGTAGCAAACGCGCTCGACATCCCCGAGTTCAAGGGGAAGCATAGGATTGGGTTTCAGAACACGATTGGTTGCGTCAGGATTTCCCCAATACCCCATCGACACTGTGGGCCCGCGGTGCACAAGTTCGCCTATTTCGCCTGGTTTGCATTGCCGCCCGTGCTCGTCGAGCACTAGGATCTCCGTGTCGGGGATCGCTTTCCCCATCGATGTGGGCCGACGCTCCAGTTCCGCATACGGAAGGTACGTCGATCGAAAGGCCTCGGTGAGACCGTACATCAAGATGATCTTGGTCTCGGGAAGGAGCGATCGCAAAGAAGCCAGCACAGCCTGCGGCATCGCTCCACCTGTGTTCGTGATGTACCGGAGCGAGGGTGGCTTCTGCTTTTGTAGTGTGGAGTTCGGCTGCGTAAGAAGAGTCCAGACGGTGGGTACACCTGCCAGCCCAGTAATGTTCTCCTTTGCTAGAGCGTCTACGATCTCTCGCGCAAATACAAAATTGATCAAGACCAGGGTGGCACCCTTTTGAAAAGCGGTAGTCAACTGGTTCAGGCCGGCATCAAAACTGAAGGGCAAGACTGCAAGGATTCGATCCGCTGAAGTGATATCAAGGTAAGTCGAGACGATGCTCGCGCCGGCAATCAAGTTAGAGTGGCTGAGCATAACGCCCTTTGGCTTACCAGTTGAACCGGACGTATACAAGATCGCGGCTAGATCTTTGCTGATTCCGACGTCTTTCAGGCGAGCATCAGGATCGGCTTTTATCATCGTTTCGAAGCTATATTTCGGGAGCGGCGTGTCGATGTGCTGTGTGTCATCCACCACAATGAGAAACCGCAAAGACGGAATCGTCGACAATACCGGCAAGAGGGATTCGAGCTTGGTGGCGGAGGTGATCAGGGCAGCAATACCGCAGTCCCGCCCTATATGCGCGACTTGGTCGGGCACGAGTACTCCGTTGGCGGGGACGAATACGGCGCGGGCCTGCGATACTCCGAAAATGGAAATAACCTGCGGGATACCGGCATCCAGGTAGATCCCGACTCGCTCTCCGCGTTGAATTCCCGCCGCAAGCAAACCCGAAGCGAAGGAGTAAACACGACTCAAAACTTCGCTAAAGCAAAGACGCTCGGACCCATGTACTAACGCCTCCTTGCCAGGGTTTCGAGCCGTGCTCGTTCGCAGCAGATGATGCAGCAAGAAATCCATGTGAGTACTCGGGTGGAGAGCTGTAGGTTCTACTGCGAAATCTTTCTTCAGGCCGCGAATTCAGCCTGGCCCACCGGCCAGGAAATGTTCGCATTGAGCAGGCCTGATTGAGCATAAGCGACAAGATGGGCGCTTCTTTCGCGAGCCCGAAATCCTGCAGCCTTAAATATCGACTCAACGATACTTTCCTTCGCGCAATTACCTTCAAGGCACACCACGTTGCTCTGACGGCATCGGTCCGCGGCTACTTCGAGCAGGGCTAAACCGGTATGCTCGAGTTCATGCCCGAAGAGGTCGCAGATCGAAACGCGACGATGGCCATTGTTGTCATACTCGCTCATCGCGAGAAACGCGATGAGCTCTCCCTGGCGGCGTGCTACCAGAATATCCGTTCTACATTCGGGGCGATCGCGATAGCGCCAGTTGAGTAGCTCTGCGGATCTACTCGTACGGACTATGCCGGTACTTGAGACGGTCTTGTCCAGATGGTTATATTCGTCGCCAAATCTCGCGTCGTGGCATGAAATCTCCAGACTCGCGAACCGCTTGCTTGCCCGCCTAGTCCTGAGAAAGGTATTCACACCCGAAATCAACGGCTTTGTCCACCACGACTTGCCCAACTTCTTTTGCACGACTTCCTCGCCTCGCAGCACGAGTGCATAACGGATCAATTCGCAGCTTGGGACGAGACCCAAACGCATGAAGGTGGACATGCCCTGGTCGTGTGGGGGGCAGTCATAGCAGAGACTAAGGGCTCCAGAATCTACGGTCTGGAAAGTCGCTCGCTGCAGCATAACCGCAGGCCCCAAGCTTCGGTAGGCCGCGTCGACTACGAAATTCCCTACCTGACCGCACATGCGAAGTTTTCTATCGATGTACATAGGCCGCGGGAACACCGAAGTCATAGCATGAACGGACTGGTGGCCTCGCTCATAAATCACCCACCACCAACCTTTCCCGGCGGGATTCCCAAGTCGCCACCGGAAGTCGCTCCTCATCTTGACGCGAGTGAGGTTCCTCTCCAAAATCGCGATCAAATCATTTTCTTCTTCCGATGGAGAGGCCTGCCTGAGAGCGAGACCCATGAACTGATTCCTGTGTCTTATTCGGATTCTGCCGGCAATTTCCGCCACCGGGGGTTGATTGTAGCTTTTAGTCGTGAACAGAACGTTAATAAACTCGCTGTCTTTGACCTGGTGCTACGCTTCATTCCCATCCGGGGATGAGCCA
>Ga0335071_10001901_pt1 | contig 22514 bp, 21 predicted proteins | sample Lox_Sample_15_FD_206724 | JGI IMG/M metagenome (GOLD analysis project Ga0335071, IMG submission 206724) | Soil microbial communities from Loxahatchee National Wildlife Refuge, Florida, United States - Lox_Sample_1.5 | ecosystem: Environmental > Terrestrial > Soil > Wetlands | place: USA... | reverse complement strand
TGAACCTCCTCCGAATTGATGGACACCTGTAGTAGGCTCGAGGAGCCAGGAGGTGTCGGATGGAAGGACGTCAACGTCGGTCGTTTACGGACGACTACAAGCGGCAGGCGGTTGATCTCGTAGCGTCGAGCGGGCGCTCGATCGGATCTGTGGCTAGGGAGCTTGGCCTGCGCGATTCGGTGCTACGGCGATGGGTGCTGCAGCGAGGGGCCCGGCTGGAGCCGATGGCGGCGACGCGGCGCCCCACAACGCAGGCGACGCCGCCATCGGCGGACCACGCGGCAGAGATCGCTCGTTTGCAGCGGGAGAACGAGCGGCTGCGCATGGAGCGCGACATTTTAAAAAAGTCGATCGCGATCTTTGCTGGAGCTCCGAAATGAGATTTCGCTTTATCGAAGATCGCCGCGCCGACTACCCGGTGACGATCCTGTGCCATGTGCTCGGGGTCTCGCCGGCCGGGTATTATGCCTGGCGCTCGCGCCCGGAGAGCCCGCGCTCGGCCGCCAACCGTGTGCTCGTCAACGACATCAAGCGGGTCTATCGCGACACAAACGGACGCTACGGCAGCCCGCGTATCCATGTCGAGCTGAAGGCGATGGGCCGCGGAGCGAGCCGCGGCCGTATCGAACGATTGATGCGTCATCACGGGATCAGGGCCATCATGGCACGGCCTCGCCGGGTGCGGACGACCGACAGCCGCCACGACCTCCCGATCGCCCCGAACCTGCTCGATCGCAACTTCTCCGCCACCGCGCCGAACCGGATCTGGCTCGCCGATATCACCTACATCGAGACCGATCAGGGCTGGCTCTATCTGGCTGCGATCCTGGACCTCTACAGCCGAAGGATCGTAGGCTGGGCGATGGCGGATCATTTGCGAGCCGACCTGCCGTTGGCAGCCTTGCGGATGGCGATCTCGGCGCAGCGACCCGGTGCCGGCCTGATCCACCATTCAGATCGCGGCGTCCAATATGCCTCGGCCGAGTACCGCAAGCTGTTGCAATCCGCCGGGTTCAAGGCGTCGATGAGCCGCAAGGCCGACTGCTATGACAATGCTCCGATGGAGAGCTTCTTCCACACGCTCAAAACCGAGCAGGTCTATCACACACATTATGCGACCCGGGCAGAAGCCGCGCGTGATATCTTTGCTTACATCGAAGGCTTCTACAATCGGACCCGTCGTCATTCGGCGATCGGCTATATCAGCCCGATCGAGATGGAGCTAAAAGCAGCTTAACACTGTCCATTTTTTCGGGGGAAGATCATCGAGCATTGACTGCGCGTCTGCTCGGAGGATCGTCTCCATCGGCATCCGCTGTTCATCGCAGCGCTCCAACATGCTTCACACTCACCAAGAATGTCAGCCAGCGAATGGAAAACTATGCTTGAGCACAAGGGTGCCCGCTACCGTCGCAAGGCCAATCACCCCGCTCCACCAAAAGGATCTACTAGGACGCGTAGCCTTGATCGAGAGCCAATACAGCAGTGCCCCGAGCAATAGTCCGTAATTCTTCCTGAAGTCGCCGTTTCGTTTAGCGATCTCTACCAAATCCGAATCCGACACCTCGACCTCCTGTCTCACTATCGGCTCATCGTGGACGTTTCAGGCCCGCGTTAAAGGGTAGCCGAGCGTAAGGGGTAGAGGTCTCCATCAACCGCAACAACGCACCAGCCATCCCTATACATACGCCCGAGTCCGTTTACTCTTTGTTTACCGGTGTCTATTTTTGGTTAGCTTGCAATTCCTTTGGTTTTTCAAACTGTTAGCACACGAGCGTCTCTTATCAACGCTCGAACCGACATCATCAGTTGCGTCAAACGGGTGCGAATCACCTGAGCGATTTGCTGTGCGTAGGTTGGGTGGAGCGAAACGCTAATTGCCGCGCGCGAGAAAGCAGTTGGTGGGCACGCTTCGCTTTGGCACCCTACAATCCCTTCTGCCATTTTTCCGCAAACCGGTGCAGCGGCAAAAACGTCTCGCACAGCTCCTGCCCCAGCGGCGTCAGGCTGTAGCCGCCCTCGGCGGCGAGATCGAGAAAGCCGGCTTCGCGCAGCTCGGAGAGCCGCGCCTGCAGCACGGTCGGCGATGCCTCGTCGCACGCGGTGCGCAGCTCGCGCGAGGTCAGCTTGCGGCCGTCGCGCAGCTCCCAGAGGAGGCGCAAGGTCCAGCGCCGGCCGAGCAGGTCGAGGAGCGCCATGATCGGCCGCCCGCTGCGTGAGCCGCGCACCGCCGCTGTCGGTCGCACAGCCCGTTTCGATGTTGCCATCCTCAAACTCCCGTGAACCTTCTTGCGCTACTGATTATGTAGCGATATGCTACCGATATTGTAGCAACGGGTCCGGAGAATTGCCATGCCGCGGATCGCACCGCTCGAGCCGCCCTACCCGGCCGACATTGCCGCACAGTTCGACCGCATCATGCGCGGCGCGCCGCCGCTGCTGCTGTTCCGCGTGATTGCGGGGCATGCGCGGGCCTGGGAAAAATTTCGCGGCGGCGGCCTGCTCGACCGCGGTCCGCTGTCGCTCCGCGCCCGCGAGATCGTCATCGACCGCACCTGCGCGCTCAACAAGAGCGAATATGAGTGGGGCGTGCATGTCTCGGCGTTCGCAGAGGCCGCGCACCTGACCGACGATGAAATCCGCGCCACCGTGCATGGCGGCGCCGATGCGCCGTGTTGGTCAGAGGCCGAACGGACGCTGATCGCGGCTGTCGATGCGCTGCATGTCGGTGCGACCCTGAACGCGGCCGAATTCGACGCGCTCGCGGCGCATCATGATGCCGACCAGATCCTCGAGATCATCCTGCTCTGCGGCTTCTATCGCACCGTGTCGTACCTGACCAACGCGCTCGATCTGCCGCTGGAGACGGGCGCGGCGCGGTTTCCGGCCTAAAGCGCGATGAAATGAGGTTGAATCGAATGCACCCGCGAGCACGCTCTGCTCCCCTCCCCCTTGCGGGGTGGGGGTAACCACACGAGAGACTGCCGCTGTGGACCCCCCTCCCCAACCCTCCCCCACAAGGGGGGAGGGAGCGCACCGCCGATGCGGCACCAATCGAACCTCATCTCATCATGCTCCAGCTTCCGAATTACGGGAATGCTGATTCCATTGTCCGTGTCCAGCCCTGCGCTGAAAAATATTCTACTTCCATTATTCTGATTTTCGTGATTGATTGTCGCCGTCCCGCCTCGACCCGAGGGGCGTTGTGGCCAATCGTCACCGAACGTGAGCGCGGGATGCGATGGACGCGAAGCTCAGCGCGCAAACCTTGCGCGGACGACTGACGCTTTGCGGACGGCGAAGTCGTGTGGTCCTGGTGCCCCGACGCTGGCATCAAGTCGTGCGGTGACGAGCCGCGCGGCGACGGGAGCAAGAAAGCCCGGTTCCCGGGGAGATCACGTATAAGCCGTAACACCGTCGCGCAGGGAAGGCCGGATGTTCGGCCAAGCCTGTGGTGACTGCCGCCAGCTTTTCTTTTTGCTGGCGGGCCATGGGTGCGGCCTGCACCCGGCCTTCCCTGCGCCCTCTGATTTCAGAAGGCGCGAGAGCGACGCAAGACTCGGACGCGACAGCGCCGCGAGAACGTAGCTTCTCGCCTTCGGCTGCGAGTGGGCGACCACGAGGGTCGCCCCTACGCCGGTTGCAATCGCCGCCGCGCCGCTTGTAGGGGCGCCCCTCGTGGGCGTCCGTTGGTCGAATGCAAATGCGCGGTGGTCCCGGCGATGTCGTCATTGCAGGGCGCCGCAGCGCCAAGATGGTCCAGACTATCGCCTCGGAGAGATCGTGGATTGCTTTTCGGAGCTTGTCATCGGGAGGCGCTACGCGCCAACCCGCTGGCTTGCAATGACGCCGGCGCGTCTCACTCTCTTGCCTTCCAGCCACGCCTCGGTTCTCGCCAATTCCATCAGACCCCGTGCCAGCACGCGCGCTTCGGTCCGTCGCGATGGCGGCATGGCGCGGGCCCTTCGCAAAGCCGCCGCCGCGGCATGGCGGTACGCGTCCGAACGGCGCAGGAACACCAGGTTGCCCATGATGCAGCTCTTTCGGTTGAGGAAACGCGCCATCATCGCGGGGCGCAGATGAACCTCGCATGAAAGCCGGTCTTGGCTTTTGTCTGGTTCCTCACCGCTTCGCGAGGACGGCGCCGGACTGGATAGCCGGCAACCCGCCCGGTCTAGGCGGCGCTCGGTATCGCGAGCTTCACATCGGAAGCGGTCGCATGGCCGGACGCCGGGGCGCGCGCGCCAAGCCGCTGCCGGAACGCATCGACCGGTTTTACGACCGCCATATCAAGCGCAATCGACGCCAGGATCACGGCGGCCACATAGAGCGCGTTGCCGGCCTGCCATCGCTCCGGCAGCCAGGTCGCGATCAGCGTGCCGACCAGGATATGACACAGGTACATCGGATAGCTGAGCTCACCGAGCGCCTTGTCGAGACGATGCGACCGTGCGCCGAAGAACAGCGGCGCAACGGCAAAAATCATCAGGAGCAGGAACGGCCAGTTCAGCAGCAGCAGCGGCCGGCTCAGGCCGCCGAATGCCGCGACCAATGGCGTCACGAACTCGCTGCCGAACACCAGCGCGACGAACAGCGCAATCGACACACCGCAGGCGCGCTTTGCGAGAAGCGGGCGGGACGCGTAGATCGCGCGGCCGCGGAACCAGGCGAGGCCGCCGGCGGCGAACAGCATCATCTCGGCCGGCGCAAACCGATAGACCCAGGGATCGAGCGCCGGCGGATGCAGCGCAGCCACGACGAGCCGCGTGACCAGGCCGAAGCCGAGCAGCGCGACCAGCGTGGATACCCTGCGGCAGACGAAGGGCGCGATCAGGTAGAAGACCAGCTCGACGCCGATCGACCAGCATTGCGGCACGAGCAGGAACGCATTGACCTGCGGCCCCGGCCAGGTCCCGAACGCGTCAGTGGGAACGAGATGTCCTGCATCGAAGCGAAGGAACAGCGTCCAGTCCTGCAGGAACAGCGTCAGGTTGGACAGCGCGAGAAAGGCGACATCGCCCCAATGCACCAGCTGCGAGAGCTGCGCCAACCAGTTTTGGCGGGTCAACACCAGCGAGGCCAGCGCGACGACGATGTAGCAAGGCCAGAGCCGCAGATAGCGGCTCAGATAGAAATTGCTCAATTGCGCATAGTCCGCGCGCTCGTTGAGCACCATCGTGATCAGAAAGCCGGAGATCACGTAGAAGCATTGCACCGCGGAGATGCCCGAAAACAGCGTGAGCCCGAAAATGCTGCCTCCCTTCGCATGCGTGACCACCACGCACAGCGCGAGCAGAAATCGAACCGTTCCCACCTTCTCGCCTTCGTTCGACCGCCGCCCCCTTTGGCAGTCTCACGAAAATGCTGGGCGAAAAGCTCACGAAAATGCGGACGGAATGTGCAAGCTGCGCACCAAGCTGTAATCGCCCGGCTCTGACCGGGCGAGCCTGTGTTCCAGAGGCAGTCGTGCTTGAATCGATGGGCCGCGGCTTACTGGATGCCCCGCTTAAAGCGGGGCATGACCAGCGGACCGGGCTGCGCGATCGCGGATCAATTCTGCAATCTCACGCCGAGCATCACGACCGTCGCGGCCGAGCTCGAGCCCACCTCGTTGGACTCGAGCACGTCGTGGCGCAGCGTGCCCTTGATCCAGAGATTGCGGGTGAGCTTGTAGATCAGGTCGCCCTCGGCCGACCAGGTCCGGTCGCTGCGGCCAAAGCCCTGGTAGTCGAGCGTGCCGTAGGAGAGTTTTCCGATTGCGGTGAGCCAGCGGCGGAAATCATGATCGACCTCGACCGTGTAGGTGTGCACCAGAACGCCGGACGCGCCGGGCAGCGTGGTCTCGGCGATCTGGGTATCGGCATTGAAGCGCGCGGTGGTCAGCCCCGAGACCTGCCAGACCAGCGAGCCCGCGGTCAGAAAACCTTCGAGCCGGCTGAGCCGCGGATCGATGTAGTTGCGCGCGGCATAGCCGATCGAGACCTCGCCGGTCAAAAGCCGCGTGAACTCGAACGAGGTGCCGGCCTTGGCATAGCCGCCGGAGGAATCGCGCTCATAACCGCTGCGGTCGAATTGCTGGTCATGCACGCGCGTGTCGCCCTCGACCTCGGCGAACGGTTTGATGCCCGGAGTCACCTCGTAGGAGATGCGCCCGACCCCGCCATACTGGTTGAAATTGCGGTCGTCGTTGGACGAGAAGGTGCCGTCGGTGAGCTTGCTCTGCTGATAGGTGGTGCGGTCGATCGTTCCGCCGGCGGAGACCTGCAGGCGGTTGAAATTCTGGTCGAACCCGGCGGTGCCGCCAAACGTCGTTGCCAGCGGATAGCGCGCAAGCCCGGCCTGGATGTTCGGGCTGCCGGGATTGTCGGTCGCAACGTGCAGGCGGGCCTCCGCGGTGAGGCGGAGATCGCGGCTGACGTCGAGCCGGCCGTCGACATGGCCGGTGAAATCCGGACGGTCGATGTCGGTCGGCGCCGGGTTCGGCGCGCCGTCGATGGTTGCGGGCAGGCTGCCGCCATAGCCGGTGAACGAGCCGCGCAGATCGGCCACCAGCGCGTGGCGCTCCCAGTCGGACACGGCCAGAAATTCCGGCGCGACCACCCAGAACGGCAGGCCGCGCGGCTGATTGAGGCGGCCGGGATTGGTGTCATAGCCACCGGACACTTCGACGGCCGATTTGACCAGAAAACTGCCGGCGTAATCGCCGACCGCGCCGAACGGATCGTCGTCGATCCTGAGCCGCTTGCGCGGCGGCTGGCCCGGTACATTGCCGGCCATCGCGGGCGCGACTGGCTGCCTGTTGGCGGCGTCCGAGGGCGGGATCGACAGCCGCAACTGTCCCGACAGATTTGGCCTCGCTGCGTCCGGCGGCGGGGAGCCGGGACCGGGCGGCGGTTTGGGCCGGTCCTGGGCGGGATAATATTTCGGCTTTTTCCGCGTGCGGTTGAGCGAATCATAGCCGGAATCGGCGGCGCCGCTCGCAGCCGGCAGGCCATAGCTTGGCACGGCGCCGATCCGCGACGTCGCCCTGGGGTCGCGATCGGAGCGCCTGATATCGGCGCCCGGATCGGGCGGCGCGGGATCGTCGATGCCGGCGGTCCGGCGCAGCGGCGAATTCTGCGGTTGCAGAAAGCCGTCGCGCTCGGGGCTGAACAGATCGGGCGTCAGGCTTTGTGCGCGGGTTATCGCGGGGAAAGCGATCAGCATAAGGCAGGGCAAGAGCGCGCAGAGAAGACGCGCGCGCCATCCTTGGCCCGTGGCAAGCCCCCAACCCACAATAGAAAACCCCAGCCCGATCATATACTTCGCCGAGCGGCTCCCGCCCGGCGAAGCCAGAAAAACGTCGTTAAAGGAGTTAAAACAATTATGGTTAATGGGCGGTTGAGAGCGGCCTTGGCGGCTTCGCCAGACCCATCCGCACATGGTAAAGACGTCTCAAGCGGCATCGGCGGAGGCCGCCCCGCTGCCTCTTTTGGGAACGAGTTCATGCCAAGTCCGAAGTCGCCGATCGCCACGAGCGGCACCGCCTCCGCCAGCGATGCCGTGGAGTCCGCGCTGCGGACGCTGGAGGTCGGCAGCCACGGCATTGCCGCCGTTGCGACCGCGCTGAAAGGTCCGCTCGGGTCGCCCTTTGCCGAAGCTGTGGCCTTGATCCGCCGGGCGAGCGGCCGTGTCATCGTCACCGGAATCGGCAAGTCCGGCCACGTCGCGCGCAAGATTGCCGCCACCCTCGCCTCGACCGGCACGCCGGCATTTTTCGTGCACACTGCGGAAGCGGGCCATGGCGACCTCGGCATGATCACGGGCGACGACGTCATCGTCGCGCTGTCGTGGTCCGGCGAGCAGGTCGAGATGAAAAACCTGGTCAATTATTCCGCGCGCTTTGCCATTCCGATGATCGCGATCACCGCCAATGCCGCCTCCTCGCTCGGCCAGGCGGCGCGGATCGTGCTGGAACTGCCAAAAGTGCGCGAGGCCTGCCCGCACAATCTGGCCCCGACCACCTCGACGCTGATGCAGGCCGCGGTCGGCGATGCGCTCGCCATCGCGCTGCTCGAAAGCCGCGGTTTTACCGCGCTGCAATTCGCCAATTTCCATCCGGGCGGCAAGCTCGGGGCCATGCTGAAGCACACCAGCGACCTGATGCGCGCGGGCGATGCGGTGCCGCTGAAGCCGCTGGGTACGACGATGTCGGATGCGCTGGTCGAGATGACCGCAAAGGGCCTCGGCTGCGTGCTGATCGTCGACGGCCGCGGACAGCTCGCCGGCATCATCACCGACGGCGATTTGCGCCGCCAGATGCGGCCCGATCTGATCAGCGCGCTGGTCGACGAGGTGATGACGAAAAATCCGCGGACCATCGGCCGCGACTCGCTGGCATCTGAGGCGGTCGAGATCCTCAATTCGGCAAAGATCACGACGCTGATCGTGACCGACGCTGGCAAGCCGGTCGGCGTGCTGCACATGCACGACCTCTTGCGCGCCGGCGTCGCGTAGCATGCCGCTACGCGGCGGCCACCGTCAGGTTGGCACCCTTGGCTTCGACCACGCGCACCCGCGTGCCGGCCGGCGTATCGGGCCCGGCGACCCGCCAGATCGTGTCGTCGATGCGCACCGTGCCGGCACCGTCGACGATCGGTTTCTCCAGGGTGAATACCCGGCCCACCAGCGCCTGCGAACGGCGGTTCAGGAAAGGATTATCCGCGCTCGGCGCCTGCCCCGCGCGCGCCAGGCGCCGCCAGACCGGCACGGCCGCTGTCGCAAAAGCCGCAAACATCAGGATCTCGATCTGCCACGATGGATGCACGACAAAGGAGATGAGCCCGACTAGCAGCGCGGCAAGGCCGAGCCAGAACAGGAACACACCGGGCGCCAGCAGCTCCAGCACCATCAGGATGACGCCAAAAATCAGCCAGTTCCAGTTGCCCAGCGTGGCGAACATCTCGGTCATGGCGACCTCTTTGCAGCCCTCATGATTGTGGCGGTGTCGGCGGCGAGCCGACCGGCGGCAACGGCTGCGGCGACCCGGCCGCCGGCACCGAGCCGCGGCGCGCCGCGGCAGCAGCGGACGCCGCACTCTCGCCAAACGTCGCCTTGGCGATCTCGCCGATGCCGGCCAGCGAGCCCAAAAGGCTCGTCGCTTCCACCGGCAGCATGATCACCTTCTGGTTCTGCCCGTCCGCGAACTGCCCGAACGCCTTGATGTATTTGTCGGCGATGAAATAGTTCAGCGCCGCGACATCGCCCTTGGCGATCGCCTCGCTCACCATCTGCGTCGCCTTGGCCTCGGCTTCGGCGAGCCGCTCACGCGCCTCGGCATCGCGGAAAGCGGCCTCTCTGCGGCCCTCAGCCTGCAGGATCTGGCCCTGCTTGGCACCCTCGGCGCGCAGGATTTCGGACTGCCGCTGGCCTTCGGCCTGCAGAATGTCGGCACGCTTGACGCGCTCGGCCTTCATCTGCCGGCCCATCGCCTCGACGAGATCGGCGGGCGGCACGATGTCCTTGATCTCGATGCGATTGACCTTGACGCCCCAGGGCGAGACCGCGGCGTCGACCACGCGGAGCAGCCGCTCGTTGATCTCGTCGCGATGCGACAGCACCTGGTCGAGATCCATCGAGCCCATCACCGAACGGATATTGGTCATGGTCAACACGGTGATCGCGTTTTCGAGATTGGCGACCTCGTAACTGGCCTTCGCCGCATCGAACACCTGGAAAAACGCGACGCCGTCCACGGTGACGGTGGCGTTGTCCTTGGTGATCACCTCCTGCTCCGGGATGCTGATCACCTGCTCCATCATGTTCATGCGCCGCCCGACGCGATCGAAATAGGGTACGATCAGATTGAGTCCGGCCGTCAGCGTCCGGGTGTACTTGCCGAACCGCTCGATGGTCCAGTCGTAGCCCTGCGGCACCGTCTTGACGCCGGCAAACAGCGTCACGATGGCGAGCAGCACCACGGCGATGGCGAAAACGTCAAAACCACTCATACGCGTCTTGCTCCTCCTGCGCGGACACCGGTCGTCATTTGCACTTATCCGGTGTCCGCCGGCACTTGCTTGGTCGGCGCATCGCCGGCGCCGGTTCACGCCGGCCGTTGGGTCTGATGTCGCCCCATCTATGAGCGATCCCGGCGACCAAATACAGGCCAAAATCGCCTCGTTCGGCGCGACGGACCGGCGGCGTCATCAAGCCGTCAAATCCAGCCCTGCAGTTCCCTCAGCACCAGCTGACAGATGACGTCGACGCCGGCCTCGCTGTCATTGAGGCAGGGAATGGCGGAAAATGCTTCTCCCCCATTGTGGCGAAAAATCTCGGCGTTTTCCTGCGCGATCTCTTCCAGCGTTTCCAGGCAATCGGCGGCAAAGCCGGGCATCACGACCGCAAGGCGGCGCACGCCGTCTTTGGCGAGCTTTTCGATGGTCTTGTCGGTGTAGGGCTGCAGCCATTCGGCGTTGCCGAAGCGCGACTGGAACGTCAGCAGCAGCTTTCCCTCATCGAGCCCAAGGCGCTTGCGCAAGGCCTGCACGGTGGCGACACACTGCCCTTCATAAGGATCGCCCTTGTCGACATACGCCCGCGGCATGCCGTGAAAGGAGGCCACGATCAGTTCGGGCTTGAACGGCAGGGTCGCCAGGTGCTGATCGATCGACGCCGCCACCGCGTCGATATAGGTCGGATCGTCGTAATAAGGCGGGCTCACCCGCAGGGTTGGCTGCGCGCGCAGGCTTGCCAGCACCCGAAACACCTCGTCGCAGACGGTCGCGGATGTCGCCGCCGAATATTGCGGATAGAGCGGCACGGCAAGCAGCCGGTCGCAGCCCTGTCTCATCAAGGCATCGATGCCGGCGCGGATCGACGGATTGCCGTAGCGCATCGCCCAGCCGACCTCGACATGATCGTGGTCGGCGATCGCCCGTGCGAGCTTTTCGGCCTGCGCCCGGGTGATGGTTTTCAGCGGCGATTCATTCTTCTCGACGTTCCAGATCTTTTGGTAGTCTCGCGCCTTGGTGCGGGGCCGGCTGCGCAGGATGATGCCGTTGAGGATGAGCTGCCAGACCAGCCCCTGATCCTCGATCACGCGCGGATCGGACAAGAACTCCTTCAGATAGACGCGCACCCCCTTGGCGTCGGCGGTATCCGGCGTGCCGAGGTTGACCAGGAGGACGCCGACGCGCTCCGACCTTGACGCCGGCCGGGACTTCGCATTCGCAATGGAAACGATGGTGGTCATGATGGCCGTGGATTCGCGCGTTGCCCCAATCTTGTCAAGCCGAACGCCGGTTCGATAGTGTAATGGGGTCGCCGCATGCGGGAGGGGTCATGACGGTCGCCGAGTGGTGCGTTTTCCTGTGCGTGATGCTCTATCTGGTCACGATCGTCCCGATCAAATGGATCGGCGGCCGGGCCTATGACAATTCCAGGCCGCGCGATGCCGCCTTCTATCAGGACGCCATCCGCGCCCGGGCGCTCGGCGCACATCAAAACGGCATCGAGAGCTTTCCGTTCTTTGCCTTCGCGGTGCTGCTGGCCGAGTTTCGCGGCGCCCCGCAAAACCTGATCAACGAGCTTGCGGTGCTGTTCTTGATCGTCCGGATCGCCTATGTGCTGACCTATATCGGCAACCGCCCGCGGCTCAGGTCGATCCTCTGGAATCTCGGCATGACCATCAATGTCGCGATCTTCTTTTTGCCGCTGATCCGCCGCCTGCTGGCGGTGTGAGCCGTCATTGCAAGCGACTTGACCGCGTTCAAAAACGGCAGGAAAGCCGAACTCAATCACCCGGGCTTCCCGGGTGGAACAGTCTGGAAAATTCTGCAGGCACTGTCGGCTCAGTGAGCCTTGGTGCGTCCTATGAGCGCAAAGAACGGAAGCCAGGACGCAATACGAAGCCATGTCGCGCGAAGAATGACTCAATCCGTTGCTCGAGAGAGTTCGGCAACGTCCGTTCGGGAAGGGAAATTCGTGATGCGCAACCTCATCCTGCAGATGCAGATCTCCGCCGATGGCTATGTGGGGCGTGGCGGCGCCGGACCGGCCTGGCAGGTGTGGAATTGGGGACCTGAGTGCCCCTGGGATGACCGGCTGAAGGCGTGGTTCAACGCGCTATTTCAAGACGTCGACACTATCCTGTTGAGCCGCAAAATTCTCGAAGGCGGCTACCTCGACCACTGGTCACGCTTCGCGCGCGACTACGGCGACAACCCCGACTTTGCGTTCGCACGGCATATCGTTAAGGCCCGCAAGGTCGCATTTTCCAAGACCCTCCAAACGACCAAATGGGCAGGGACCGAACTGGCACGGCGACCTCTGCAGGAAGAGATCAATGCTCTCAAGGCCGAGCCGGGCCGCGACCTGATCGCATTCGGCGGGGCCGGCTTTGCCTCGGCCCTCATCGCAAGCAACCTGGTCGATGAATACCAGTTCTATGTGAACCCGGTCGCGCTGTGCGACGGCTTATCGATTTTCAAGGAGCGAGGCATCGATTCCAGCTTGGAGCTGCAACAGGCCGAAGGCTACGCCTGCGGAATCGTCGTCATTTGCTATCGCCCACGCGGTCGCGCCACGGCGGAGGCGACCTCGTGAAAACACATCGGCCTACCGGGCTTGCCAGTCATCAGCGCCACGGCCGGCGTACCCCAGATCCCGCCCTTCATGCTGCAGCACGAAAATTGAGCAGCCCTGGGCCAGAGCCGGCGCTCGCATTTGTCTTCGACCTCGGCCGACAGCATCCGGACGTCAGCACTCACCATAATCTGGCAGTGCGTTGGCAGCCGGCGCGGCGGCTTTCAACTAGCGGGCCTTGACGGGCCGGTTGCCGTGGCTGTCCTGCGGCACGCCGCGCTGCAGCGACATGTGGGAATGAATGCCGAGCCAGTGCCTGTCGGCGTGACGCGCGAGAACGATCGTCGCCCGCCCTGGCCGATCGAACGGACTGCCGTCCGCATGGAAGCCGGTGCTCGTCCAGGGCGCAATCACCGTCGCCATGCCGCCGTCGGCGCTCACCAGCACCGCCGTGTTGTCGAGGTCGAAGGCAAAATCCGCCGTGCGAGGCCAGACATTGTCCCATTGCGTCTCGGTCCAGCGCGCGCGGCCGCGGATGAGTTCCTGATAGGTGCCGAACGCGATGATGTCGGAATGCCAGAACGGACGGGCGGCCGCATAGTCGACCGCCCTGACGCAGGCGGCAAAGCGCTTTAGCCAATCGAAGATCGATTGCGTCGTCGCCCGATCGGCAATCGGCAGGGCTGTTTCCTCGCGCATGATCTTCCTCGATCTGACGGCCAAGCGATCCGATCGAGCCAGAAACGTACAACGGTGTCAAACGGGCACGGGCCTGCGCTGTTCTAGGCAACGAGCGGCGATCGCGGACCGTGCGCGTGACTGCAGACATCCGGCACCTTTCAATCCTCTTCTGCCCGGGCCAGAACTGGACATCAACCTACGACGCGCTAAAATAGTTCTAGATAGATCATTTCACTTGAGACAAGCAAAGGTGAACCCAAAGCTTTTTCGATCCCAAGGGCGCGTCTAGCTCTACAAGGCTGAACGTAGGTTACGTAGAACACCCATCAATCATGGATGACCGTCGAGCAGAAGTCCGATCGATTCTTGACGCGTCGCCACGCGCGGCAAGATGGACCTGGATTATCAACAGCTCTCTATTCGCTATTGGCGCCTCGGTCGCAACGCTCGTGCATCTTTCAGAAAGCGGAGGGATTACGCGACAGGTTGAGGCCTCGAAAAACACCGTAGAGCCGCAACTATTCGCATTCCTATTCTTTCAATTAGTTTTATTTTTGATGCCTCTGTTCATGGATGTAAACTGGCGCGGATTTCAGTCGGCGTTTCACCATTATGAGCAATTTCAACGTGCCCGAGATACAAGATTCCGGGAGATGGACAGTGAACTGCTCTACTTTGGCATGTGCGGCATGATGGTCTTTATGGAGTCAATTGTCTTTGTAATGGCGCTTGCCTCGGCGTTCACACGATCGCAATAAACTAAGCACCTCTGAGACTCGAACCAAAATTGCGCCAGTCTAAGACCGCAATGGGTCACAAGCCGCGGTTGCGGACTGCGCGAGGGGAGCCCTCCGTATCCCAGCCATCTGTAGAAGGCGCCGTTGCGTTATCGATCGGCCGCAGGCTAGTCTCGATACGAGAGCCCCCTAATTCTGGCTCCCTGCGCGAACGAAATGATTCCCCGGTACTCATTCATCGGCATCTGGAGTGCGGCGTGCTTCCGGATTCTTTGGCAAGGCCCGGCAGCGTCACCGTGGACCGGTTCATGCCTTGCGCGCTAACAAGCAGACCTGCCTGGTTGGTCCCTCACTGCGAAGACAAAGAGCTGATGCATCGCCGGTCCGAAGGTTCGCAATGTTTGATGACAGAACTGCCTGGTGGTACAAGAACGCTGACCGGGACAATCAGGCGCCGACGGTCGGCACCGCCGTGTCCTGCTGATCACCGGTACATTCGCCCATGACGGGGGCCGTTCGGCCGCGACAGCTGCTTCTGATGAAAGATCTCGTCAAAAACCAGCATTATGTTTGGAGGGCGTATCTTCGGCCGTGGGCCAAGGATGAGCGTATCCATTGTTGGCGTCGTCGGGAGAACAAGATTTTCTCACCGAATTTGATAAATATCGGCAGCGAGACATTTTTCTACCGTGTGCAGCCGATGACGCCGCCCGATATCGAATATCTAAACGCGATCGTCGCGGATGAGCCGGAAGACCTGAAACCCCTTTTCCGGGATACATTGGATTGGCTGCAAATACCTTTCGATTTGCAGGACCCGGCCGACTCGCCTGAAACCGACGACAATCCGGATGAAGCTGCACGGCCAGCGAATATTGATCAGCTTGTCGAGTATCTGGTTCAAGAAATAATGAATTTGCAACGATCTGGCCCGACGATGAGCCTGGATGAGGCGCGCGATCGCTACAAACAGGCGCTTGAGGAGCGGCGAGCGGTTCGGGAGCGGTTAGCCAAGACAATTGCCGACGAGTTCCAAGGGCTGGTCGAAGATGAAGGACTGGCTTTTCTCGCTCCGTTGAGGGCGAGGGATTGTGCGTTCATCGGGAACGAAGCGGACTGCAGAAATTTTTTCAATTTTTTGGCGCATCAGCGGTTTCGGACGAGAACGTTTCGGGAAGTCGCTTACGGGCCGGACAAGCTTTTGCCCGGTGTGGATTTGCAGCGTACTTGGCTTGTCGAGAACCATATTCGCGCGACACGGCTCGGACTTGACTTGTTCATGGCTCGCTACGAGCTCGGATTTGTATTTTTGAAGAATGAAACTGAAACTCCATTTGTCAGCTGCGACCAGCCAATCATAGAACTCGGCGGGGACGACGGAGAGTTGCCGGAACTTTATTACCCGCTCGGTCCGGCGCTGGCGATGATTCTAGGGAGCCGCAAGAGCTGTCATGGCGACGCTGTCAGCATCGAGACGGCGTGCACGGCCGAGCAGGTTTCCACCTACAACCACCTGATGATAGAGGGCTCCTTTGATCAGGTGTACGCCAATGACCGGGCCTTCTTGACCGCATTGTCGGAGCGCGCGGCTCGACAGTCGTGTGAAGACGCGGCCTGCTCGTGATATGCGCCTCGGCGCGCAAAGCCCGAAACCATCGCACGCGTCTGCTTTGCCGCAAGATCGGCGCGAGGACCCCCAGGGCTATCGCATTTTGACGACCGCGGACGTTGACTCCGACGCCTCCCCGTCGTCATGGCCGGGCTTGTCCCGGCCATCCACGTCGTTGAAACACCGAAAAGTAGGACTTGGAAAACGGGCGCCCACGAGGGGCGCCCCTACAACCGGCGTAGGGGCGACCCTCGTGGTCGCCCTCTCCCAGTGGTCGCCCTCCTCGCGACACACGATCAAGTCATATGCGACAGCCCTGCGAGGACCCCGGTCGGAAGCACCTAAAGCTCGAGCAGATCGTGTCCGACCACGAGATTGCCCGAGAAGGTGTGGCGCACGGCCTCGAACCAGACCTCGTCCTTGAGGAACGGATATCCGCCGGGCACGAAGTGCGACAGCACCAACGTCTTGACGCCTGCCTCGGTGGCAATGCGGCCGACCTGTTCGGTCGTGGTGTGGCTTGCGAGCAGGTGCTCGCGCAGCGTCTTGGCGTTCGGCTCGGTCGCGATCAACTGCTCCAGCGACGGAAGGTGCATGACCTCGTGCACCAGCACGTCGGCGCCTTGCGCCAGCTTGACCAGATTCTGCGATGGCCGCGTGTCGCCTGAAATGACGATCGACCGGTCGGGACAGTCGAACCGGTACGCAAACGCGGGCTTTACCGGGGGATGCTCGACCAGCGCGGCGGTGACCTTGACGTTGTCGTCCTGCATGACGAGCCCGTCGGCCGTGATTTCGTGCGGGACGATCAGGTCCTTCAACGGCGGTCGTCCTTCGTCGGCGATCCGGGTCTGAATATCGTAGTCGTTCAATTCGAGGAACAACCGCGTCATGTTCACGAGGGGTGGCGGACCATAGGTGTCGACAGGTTTTGCGAGGTCGGTCGCCCACGCCAGCAACAGCAGGTTTCCGTAGTCGGCATCGTGGTCGGAATGGTGATGCGTCAGAAAGACGTTTTGGATCGAGGCCAGCTTGAGCTTGGCCAGGATCATCTGACGCGCGACACCGTTGCCGCAGTCGATGACATACGACTTGTTGCCAATGACGATGACCTGCGCCGGAGCCGCGCGATTGGGCTTTGGCGTGGGGCCGCCGGCGGTGCCAAGCAGGATGAGGCGCGAGGTCTGCGATGTATTTGCAACGGGCCGGCTCTGGTCATCCGCCGCTTGCGTCCGAAACGGCCAGCAAGCCGCCGCAGCTCCGGCCATTGTGATGAACTCTCGTCGACGCATGCTCTCCTCCCACCGCGAATGATGCGCTCTCTACTCTAGTCTCCGAAACCCGATCCCGGGAAGGGTGAGCCGCGGATTGTTGCAAGGCATCAACCTCCGCTCCGGATCCAGAAGCAGGAAACACGGGTTGCGAGAAGCGAGCAGGCATTGAGCCGACCGTCCTGGCTCATTTTACTGGCCTGACCGATTTGACAATCGATTTTGGCAGTTGTCCCATCTCACGCCACGGCGCTGCAAGCAGAGGACCCGCAATCGCGCAACCATAAACGATGATGCCGAGTGCGACGGCGCCGAACAATCCGTCGAGGCCAAGATTGGTTTTCTCGACCACGATCCAGCCCACGACCGTCGCAGTCGTCAGCCGTGCAAAGCTTGCAACCAATGGCGCCGTCATTCGACCTGCCCCTTGGCTCGCAAAATTGAGGCTGATGCCGAGGCCGAACAGGCAATAAAACGGCGCGACATGATTGATGTAGGAGATGCTGGCATTGGTCACTTGATCGTCGGACGTAAAGAGCCGCGACCAGAGCTCGGGACATGAAACGACCAGCCAGCCAATCGAGCCGATTGAGGCAAAAGCGATCAGCCCACCTGTCCAGGCGACTGTCACCGCGCGTCGCCATGCGTTGGCGCCGGCCGCCACACCGACCAGCGTCGTGAGGCCGGAGCCGATGCCGAACGCGACCGGCGCAAGCATATATTCCAGCCGTGCTCCGATGCCATAACCGGCGAGCGCTGCCACACCGAAGCGTCCAACCAGTCCGATCATCAACACCGCCGTGAGGTTTGCGACGAGCGTTGCTACGGAACCCATCAGTCCAATCCGCAATATCTCTTGAAAAATCGGCCACTGGAGACGGACGCCGGTCAATGTCGGCGCGAACCCCAACCGGCCGTCGCGGATTGCGCGTGCCAGGAACAAGGTCATTCCGGCCGCCACGCAGATCGAAGCAATGGCCGAGCCTGCGACACCAAATCCCGGCCAATCGACGATTCCAAGTGTAAGAAGGCCGGATAGCGGTACGTATATGAGCGACGCGAGCAAGCCAAGTCGCGCCGGAGTAACTGTATTGCCACTGCCGCGCAACAACGCCGACAGGAACGCACTGATCCAGATCGCCATGGCACCCGTGAACAGGACATGGCTGAAGGAGAGCGCGCGTTCCAGGGCGGATCCGCTGCCACCGAGCAGCCTGAACAGCGCCGGTGCGCAAGTCCAGTCGAGCAGCGTGAAGGTGACGGCAAAGGCGGCTGCCAAAATCATGGCGTGCAACACGATCGCGCGCGCATCGTCCAGCCTGCCCGCACCGAGCGCGCGCGCCAGCGACGAGGCGACAGCGCCGCCCATGCCGCCATTCGCGATGTTGAACATCGCCGTTACAAAGGGGATGACGAGGGCCATTCCAGCCAATGCGTCCGTACCCAAACGACCGACGAAAGCACCGTCGGCGATTGCGACGAGGATCTGCACCAGCATCAGCGCCGTGGTCGGACCGGCCAACAGGAGAAGGCTCCGGCCGATCGGCGCGGTCAACAGCGGATGAGACACGGAATGCTCCGAAGAACGAAAGGTTCACAGCGCCAATCGACGTACTCCGGTCATTGGACGGGAGCCGAGGCGAGGTCAGAGACGAGGCTGGGTGCCAGCGGTCTGACGGTTGGTTAGCACTGATCCATTTTCATTGCGTCCTCGAAGTGTCGCGAAGATCGGTCGGGTCCGCCGAAATAGCAAGAACAATCTTCGGCCTCCGGCCTTTTGCAACTTCGATTTACGGTTGAAAAAATTGGGCGCGCCGCCGACGGGACCGGGTATTTTTGGCGCGCCCCCTGTTCGGCCGCGACTTGATCTAGCGCAAGGAGCCGCGATGGTTTCACGCTAGTCTTACTTCTCAATGCTTCATGAGAGGCTGCAATGATCATTGAGCAGTTGTCTCGAGAACATCGCAACATTGAGCGGCTACTCGCCGTCCTCGAGCGCGAGCTGGAGATTTTCGATCGCGGCGAGCGGCCCGATTATGAGGTTATCCGCGCGATCATCAGCTATTTCGAACTCTATCCCGAGATATACCATCATCCCCAGGAAGAGCTGGTCTTTGCCAGGCTGAGAGTTCGCGATCCCGCTGCGGCCGGCAAAATAGGTAACCTCACACTCGAGCACCAAAAAGGCAGCGCGCGTTTGCGCCGCGTCGCTCAGGCGATCGATGGTGTCCTCGCCGATCGCGAGGTCCTGCGACAGGACGTGGACGATATCGTTCGCGATTTCATCGAGAAGGAGCGACGTCATATCGTCATGGAAGATCGCGATTTCCTTCCTGCCGCGCTAAAGGCCTTGAAGCCTGAAGATTGGACGGAAATCGCTTCGGCCTTGACCAATCATGAGGATCCGCTGTTCAGCGAGGCTGCCGAAGAAACCTTTGGTGCGCTGCGAGCGCGTATCCTGCAATTGGAACGAGAGGCTGAAGCCGAACGACATTAGTCGCGTTCTGGATCGCGCGCGGGATCACGTATTCCGGCTTCCTCGAGAAACCGCTTACCCCGTGGGTAATGCCTTCGCCGCAGCCGGCGTCCCGTTCAATCAGGCCACCAAGACCCGCTGGGGCGGCACCGTGGGAACCGGTGTTGACATCAGCTTTGCGCAGGATTGGTCGATCGGCTTCGAATACGATCACCTGTTCATGGGCAATCGCAACGTGACGTTCCCCGCAACGGCTATTGCAGTCACACGCAGCGACAATATCCGGCAGGACGTGGACATGGGGACGGTGCGCGTCAACTACCGCTTTGGCGGCCCTGTCATCTCAAAGTACTGATCCGGAAGAGCGGTCAGTTCGCCCGGGATCCCTTTGGGGAAGGCTTTTGCAGATCGCGCTCCCAGCCGAACACCGAGCGGCCGTCGAGGCCGGGTGAGGCGCGCCGCTCGGTCGCAATGAAGGATTCGACCGACGGGCCTGCGACATGTTCGAGCCGGCGCGCCTGGTCATCGAGCCGCTTGAGCGCGCCAAGCTTCTCGTCGCTGCCGAGCTTTGCGCGCTCGACCGCGCTCTTGAGCACGCGGATCGTCTGGTCATAGACCTTGAGCGGCACGGGAAAAGGATGGCGGTCCTTGCCGCCATGCGCGAGCGAAAAGCGTGCCGGATCGGCGAAGCGATAGGGCGCGCCGTGCACGACCTCCGCGACCATGGCCAGCGAGCGCACGGTGCGGGCGCCGACACCGGGCACCAGCAGCAGCTCGGAAAAATCCACCGGGCCGCGCTCGGCCGCGGCGGCGAGCGTGCCATGCAGCCGTCGCGCAAAGACGTCCTTCGGGCGGACATCATGATGCGCCGGCATGACCAGATGCGGCAACGTGCCCTGGAGCGGGGCATCGCCATTCAGCGCCTCGAATTCGCCGACGATGCGGCCCGGACCGAGCTCGGCCAGCAGCGACAGCTGCCCATGACGCGACGTCGCGGCGCGGCGGTCGGTCAGGTTGACGATCTCGCCCTGCCCGGGACCGTCGATCGCGCTGTGCGGCTCCTCGACAAAATCCTGCACCGCCTGCGAGTGCCAGTGGTAGCGCCGCGCCTGCTTCTTGTCGCCATTCATGCCCTGCTGCACGACCGTCCATTTGCCGTCGGCGGTGACGAAGAAGCCGTGCAGATAAAGATCAAAACCGTCCTGCACGGCGGCGCTGTCGACCTTTGCCACCAGGCGGCTCACCCGTGTCAGGTCATCGCCATCGAAGCCGGTACGCTCGGCGAGCGCGCGAAGCTCGTCCGGCGTCCTGCGCGAGTGCTGGCCGCGGCCGCCGCAGACGTAGAGGCCGAGTTCGTCCTGACGGGGAGCGAGCCCGCGCTTGAGCGCACCGATCACGCTCGTGGTGATGCCCGACGAATGCCAGTCCATTCCCATCACGGCGCCAAACGACTGGAACCAGAAGGGATGCGCCAGGCGCTCGAGAAAGGCATCGCGGCCATGGTGATGGACGATCGCCTCCGTGATGATTGCGCCTAGCGTCGCCATGCGCACGCCGAGCCAGGCCGGCACGCGCCCGCCATGTAGAGGAAGATCGGCACTGCCCGTGCGTTTGACCATGCTTTCCCGTCAATCGAACATGAAGCGGTCCTACCGCGGGAATCGCCGCTTCGCGAGCCATGAAACAACATAGGAAGCTCCGCAGCCGCGGTCCATAGAGCTCTCGCGCACTATGCCCTTGCCAGCCTTGCCGGCGGCCTCCACTATGCTCCCTCGGATGCCTGATGGGGTGCCAGCGCAACTGCGCGAGGTGCTCCGGTCAGGCCGGTTCTGCGCACCGCCGCAGCGCGTATCGTACCAGGGGGAGAGCCATGACCCATTTCAAATCAGTATCGACCATCGCAGCCCTCGGCCTGTTGTCGTCGGTGATCACGGCCAGCGGCGCGTCTGCGCGCGACCTGACCGTGGTGTCCTGGGGCGGCACCTATCAGGATGCCCAGCGAAAGATCTATTTCGAGCCGTTTGCCAAGGCGATCAGCAAGCCGGTGCTCGACGAAGCCTGGGACGGCGGCATCGGCGTGCTGCAGGCCAAGGTCAAGGCCGGCAATCCGGCGTGGGACGCGGTGCAGGTCGAGGCCGACGAGCTCGCGCTCGGCTGCGCCGACGGGTTGTTTGAGAAGGTCGACTGGAGCAAGCTCGGCGGCAAGGACGCGTTTCTGCCGTCGGCGGTGAGCGACTGCGGCGTCGGCGCCATCGTCTGGTCCACCGCGATCGCCTATGACGGCGCAAAGATCGCCGACGGGCCGAAATCGTGGGCGGATTTCTGGGACGTGCAAAAATTCCCCGGCAAGCGCGCTTTGCGCAAGGGCGCCAAATATACCCTCGAATTCGCCCTGATGGCCGACGGCGTGCCGCCGGGCAAGGTCTATGAAGTGCTGGCGACGCCGGCCGGCGTCGACCGCGCCTTCAAGAAGCTCGACGAATTGAAGCCGAACCTCGTCTGGTGGAGTTCTGGCGCGCAGCCGCTGCAGCTCCTGGCATCAGGCGAAGTAGCCATGACCAGCGCCTATAACGGGCGCATCACCGGCATCGACCGCGCGGAAGGCAAGAAGTTCAAGGTGGTCTGGCCGGGCAGCATCTATGCGGTCGACAGCTGGGTGGTGCTGAAGGGTGCGGAGAACAAGCAGGCGGCCTTCGATTTCATCGGCTTCACCTCAAAGCCGGAGAACCAGTCAAAGCTGCCCGAATACATCGCCTATGGCCTGCCGAACAAGGAAGCCGGCAAGAGCGTGCCGCCGCAGTTCCTGGCCGACCTGCCGACCGCGCCGGCCAACATGGAGGGCGCCCAGGCGCTGAACGTGGATTTCTGGATCGACAATCTGGAGACCCTGACCAAGCGCTTCGACGCCTGGCTCGCGAAGTGACCTTCAACTGCTCTCACCGTAGGCGAGTTGGCGAGAGCGCGACGAAACCTGGATGAACCGAATACAACCACGAGCACGCTCTACTCCCCTCCCCCTTGCGGGGAGGGGTCGGGGGTGGGGGTACCACGAGCACGGTGTCTCTGGTCTAGCCCCCCCCCCAACCCACCCCCCCCAGGGGGGGGGGGGGGCCCCCGCGGCGCGGCGGCGATAGCCCCACAAATAGTAAAGCTGCAAGATCGGGCCAACAGAGCCC
>Ga0335071_10001899_pt1 | contig 22521 bp, 19 predicted proteins | sample Lox_Sample_15_FD_206724 | JGI IMG/M metagenome (GOLD analysis project Ga0335071, IMG submission 206724) | Soil microbial communities from Loxahatchee National Wildlife Refuge, Florida, United States - Lox_Sample_1.5 | ecosystem: Environmental > Terrestrial > Soil > Wetlands | place: USA... | reverse complement strand
CGAGGTCACTGGCCAGCTTTTTCAGTTTCGGCTGCCACTCCCATGGTGTGAAGGCCTCGCCATAGAGTTCGTGCAAATTGCGGCCATCCCATATCGTGCCGCCCTCGATCCGAAAATGCCGGTTGTCGCTGGACATCGTGATGGTATCCGGCGTGTAGGTCTGCAGCTTCACCGCGTCGGCTCCGGCCTTTTTCGCCTCCTCGATGATACGTACCGCCCGAGAGAAGTCGCGGTTGTGGTTTGCGGAGACCTCCGCAACGATGAAGGTGGGGTGACCGGGTCCAACCACCCGATCCCCGATCCTGATTTCCGTCACTCGCTAAACCTCCGCCCGTTCGGCGAATTGACTCCGCATGGCGCCTACAGAGAAGGCTCCCCTTCGCCCTTTTCGCAGAACATCGATTGCCTTGTCACCCATGTTGAAGATGAGATCGACAACTGAAGCATAGGGGACAAATGGAGGAAACTGCTGACTGTAGGTGGGATGCTCGTAATGCTGAAAGCGCACCTCGATATGCCTCTTTGCGAACTCGTCCTCCTCTTGCACCAGATATGTGGCGGATCCGAAAGCGGAAAGATAGCAGTCGGCACCTAGCGTTTCGCAAATCGTAGCCAGGAGTTCACCTTTTCTTCCGGTGGACCCCAAGGCCGAGGCTCGCAAAACCGGTGTATGAATGCCCAATGCCCGCATGCACCACAAGATCAGGGCCATATTCAGCTCCGCCAGTCGTCCGCTATCCCAACCCTGTTGTGAGACGGCGCAGAAATCCCGCCAGTACTTCTCAAAAAAGGGCGCGCGCCGGTAGTTCGATTCGATTGCTCCCAAATGCTTGTGCCAGTGCTGCACATCAGAGATCAAGGTATCGTAGATCAACTGATTGAAGCGCCCTTTCACCATAACGGGGACGGTCAGCAGGATCAAACCGTTCGGCCCCTTGATACGATTACGCTGCTGCCACGACCTTTTCTCAAATTGCACGTTGTCCAGAAACACAAACTTATCGACGTAATCGATCTGATCGAAATAGCCGAGCCATGGCAGATATGTCGGTTGCGAAATCGCCACCTTCATTTCTGCACCTCGTCCAGTACATAGCGCTCGGATACCTTGCGAAAACCCAAGGTCTGCCAGAATAGTGTGGCGGACGCATTACCACATGCGATTTCGAGTTGAATCTTTGATGGACCAAATCGGCGCAGGATGCAAATGACTTCCCCGCCTGCCCGCTTACCCACTCCGCTACCTCGGAACTGCGGCAAGATGTACATTTCGTAAACACATCCCGTCGTACGGGGAAGAAACCTGTGTCTCTCGATCCCGTAGATCACAAATCCCATTCGCTGCGCGCCACCGCAAATCCAGCGAAGGTATAGATCTGGGGAATGCTGGAGACGTGCAAAGTACATTTCGCGCCAATCATCAGAAGGGACAAAATCCGGATTCAATTCTCGGAAATATGCTTCGGCCATGGCCAGGAATTCACGTTTTTCAGTGTCCGCGACGGCGGCCAAGGTAAGCGTGTCGGCCATCACCGGGAATCTCCCTGGAGAACGCTTACGACCCGTTTGGCGCCAAGTCCGTCGATCAATTCTCGGCCCTTGCTCGACAATCGCTCGCGGCATTCCTGAGAGTACACGATGTCGTGCAGGAGTTGTGCTCCATTAGCACGGTGCTTTAGCCCGAGACTGACCACTGCGCCCGCGCGTTGCAGGTTCTCGATGATAGTCTTCTGTGCGGAATTGCGAACATAGGTAAGAACAGCACAGCCCATGAAGAGGGATTCCCATAGAGTCCCGCCGGCCGCAATCATCGCCACGTCTGAGCGAGACATAAGGTCCGACATGGAAGTGACATCGCGTAGCAACCGGAATGACGCCTCCATAGCGAGTGCGTCATAGTGCCCCTTGGCAGCAACGACCGTAACTTCCAGATCGTTAATCCCGCTATCCGCAACGTTTTGGAGAGCACGGGCCGTAAGATTGTCGGGATCGGTGCCTCCCATGCTAATCAATATCCTCTGTCCGACGTGCGGAATGGCGCGCCGCCATCCCGACCAGCTCGTGAATTCTCGGCGTAACATCGTGTATTTCGATCCCAGCAGCAATGCGCATCTGGCATCTATGCCTTTGTAAACACTCTCAGGCACGAATGGATTCTGGTCGAGAATGATGTCCGCAGCGTAATGTCCAACTTGTCCAAAATCATCCAGGAGCAGAATGCTCCTCCCCGTCTGTTTCAGTATTGCCTGGTACTCCGCTCCAAATCGATATCCATCGAGCACGATCCAGCCGCAAGAGTATTTGGCAGCCAGGTTGGCGGTCTGCTCGGAGTCGAGCCGAGTTCCAACTGGTCCAGAGATGCAGGCCAATTCAAATCCTTCGGCGCGCACCCGGCTTTGCACCTCGGGGATGCTCTCGGCCATCGCGAAAACGGCTCTTCCTCCCGCGTCCTGCCAGGCCTGAGCAAGTGCCAGACAGCGCATCACATGGCCGGCGCCGATCGCAGTACTCGCGTCCGCCCGAATCAGAAGCATGCCGATGCTCACCAGGAGTCCCTCGCCTTTTCAGTCCCGTACGCTATCAGTTGGCGACCTCATGTCTCGACATCAATGGATCGGCTTTTGTGTAACCAAGCGGTTTAGCTCCAGCAACTCAGGCTGCTGCTCGACGACATGGAGTACATCGCGCCAGGAGAACACCGTTTCAGCTCCCAACCGATCGTAGACTGCTCGAACAAATTCGAGGTCTTCAGGCGTATCAACGGTCCATCGATGGCCACTGTAGTCCTGATCAGCGGTCACCGAGAGCAGTGCGAATTCAGAGGGATGCTCGAGCAGATAGGGCGTAACATGCTCACGCTCATAGGGCTCACGCGCCTGCGCCCACGCGCGACGCAACGCGTCCATGGAGATCACCTCCGTGTCGAGACCTCGAGGATAAGTTCGCATGAGTGTGTTCGATGCGTAGTCCGGAGTCTTTTCCAAGAACGCACGAATCGTATTGTCGGTAATTCCTGGATCGATGAGTGGACAATCAGATGTGATGCGGACTATGACATCTGCCTTCGCAAGTTGCGCTGCCCGGAAGTAGCGATCCAGCACATCTTCCTGGTCACCCCGCAAGGCAGCAACGCCGTATCTTTGGCACTCGGCGACAATGGCGTCATCTGCGCGGACCTCTGTAGTCGCAACCAGCACTTCTTCGATCAGATGGACCGCGCGAAGACGCCCGACAACTCGGGCCAACATTGATTCTCCCGCGATATCCTTCAGTACCTTACCGGGCAGCCGCGTACTCCCCATCCGCGCCTGTATGATGCCTACGACTCTCTTATTCCGATTCGCCATCGCTCAAGTATTGTTACGACGAAGCAAGAACGAAGTGTCGACGTTCTCATTTTCCAGATAGCGAAGTCGCTCTTCGCGCACGAGTTCCAGGTCTTCGAATCGCTGCAGGTAGGCGCGTGCGAAATCCGCCTTCCATAAGAGCGATTCATGTCCCCGATAGGCGATTTCAGTCGTCTCGGGGGCATAGTATTCGAGGCCCCATATCCATGTTCTTGCACAGCGATGAATCTCCGCAAGCGCGTTTGGCAGATCTGCAGGAGCAATGTGGATGAGCACTCCCGAGGAAAACACCAGATCGAAGTAACGATCCGCGTAGGGAATGCCGAATGCGGATGCCTGCACCAGTACAGCTCCTGGGAGCCTGGAGCTCGCGCGCTCCAGGGCATACGTTTGAATCTCAATGCCGTAAAGATTCGAAAAACCCATCTCGCGCAACATGAGTAACTGCGTGCCGATATTGCAGCCGACTTCGAGAATACGGGCGTCTTTCGGGATGCCTGCGAGCATGCGCTGATTGATCTCGGTGCGGGTGATTCCATAGATTCGCAGGTAAAGCTCGTCGAGTCCGGCAACGGTGTACGTGTTCCTGTCAGTGTACTCACGTCCAAAATCGCCCATCCACGTGCGGATCTGCTCTGTTCTAGAAGTATTCAACTCGTCTCGCATTCTCTATGCTTCATGAGCAAGCATAATGTTCCGCCACCTTCGTGACCGCGTGAATAACGTCCTCCACATCTTGATCGCTCATCCCATGGAACATCGGGAGCGTAATGAGCTGTTCATACGCTTGTTCAGCCGTTGGAAAACTCCCTGCTGCGAATCCAAAGCGGGCTTGATAGTAGGGATGAAAATGTACGGGAATGTAGTGCACGTTCACACCGATGTTTTCCGCCCGCAAGGCACTGAAAACTCCTGCCCGATCCACGGACAACTTTTTCAAATCGACACGTATGGGATAGAGGTGCCAAGCGGGATTAGCCTCAGCTCTGACGGCCGGTGGAACAATTCCCGGAATGCTTCGGAAAGCTGACGTGTACCGGGCAGCAATGTCCCGTCGGCGCTCCAGGTTGGCATCCAGCTTCTTCAACTGCTCGATTCCCAGAGCGCACAGAATATCCGGCAAGCGGTAATTGAAACCGAGCAGGACCATTTCGTAGTGCCACTGTCCTGCAGTCTGACGTTGCCGCGCATCGCTGGAGATTCCATGATTGCGAAATCGCCGCAGGCTTTCGGAGAATTGCGGGTTATTCGTAGTCACCATTCCGCCTTCGCCCGTCGTAATGTGCTTCACCGGGTGGAAGCTGAACACGGTCATATCCGCAATCGAACCCACTCGACGGCCCCGATAGACCGCCCCTAAAGCATGGCACGCGTCCTCAATCACGACCAATCCACACGCTCTTGCGATTTCGCAGATCGCATCGAGATCGGCCGGATGGCCCGCGTAATCAACCGGCAGAATCGCGCGCGACTTCGGAGTGATTCGAGCCTTGAGTTGTTCCGGATCGAGATTAAGAGTATCCGGGCTGACGTCGGAAAATACGGAAGTCGCCCCTTGATAGAGAATGCAGTTTGCCGTAGCCGCAAAGGTCATGGGCGTCGTAATCGCCTCATCACCTGCTTTCAGTCCAGCAGCGTACGCAGCCGCATGCAGAGCGGCAGTACCCGAACTCAAGCAAACGGCATATCTTGCACCCACTCTGGCCGCAAACAGGTCTTCGAACTCCTGGACCTTGGGACCGGTGGTTAACCAGTCAGAGCGAAGAACATCGACCATCGCCTGAATATCGGCTTCGTCGATGGATTGTCGACCATAAGGCAGCAATGTGGAACGCACGGGTGTGCCGCCGTCGATTGCGAGCGTCTGTGAACTCACGGGCGTTGTTGTCATGATGCTCGCCTAGGCTGAGACTCTCACTGGCTCTTCCTGAACGTTGGTTGGCCCGATCAAGTCTTGCAGCTCACGGCCGGTTAGCCAGCGGGTATTGGTATCGCTGGTGTAGCGGAACCCCTCGGGCAGCGGTCTGCCTCTTGACCAGTTCTCGCGGCTCCACCAGGGATGCGACGGCTGAATGACGTATCGATCTTCTACTTCCAGCGCATTGCGTGCTTCGTCTTCGGAAACGAGAACTTCGTGCAGTTTCTCGCCCGGACGAATTCCGATGGTTTCTATTTCGCAACCCGGCGCAATTGATTCTGCCAGGTCAACCAAACGCATACTGGGGATCTTCGGCACGAAGATTTCGCCACCATGCATTTGCTCGATGCTGCTGATAACGAACCGGACCCCCTGCTCCAACGTGAGCCAGAAACGAGTCATTCTCGGATCGGTCAACGTGATGCGGCCACGCCTCTTTTGCTCCAGAAAGACTGGGATCACGCTGCCTCTGCTGCCGACCACATTTCCGTACCGTGCGCAGCTGAATCTGGAAACTTGCGCCCCGGCGTAGGCATTGGCTTGGACAAACATCTTCTCGGCGCAGAGTTTGGTAGCGCCGTAGAGGTTAATCGGATTAACTGCTTTATCCGTACTCACGGCCAATACTCGTCGCACGCCCTGATTGATGGCCGCGTCGATAACGTTCTTGCCGCCAATAATGTTCGTCTGAATGGCCTCGAATGGGTTGTACTCGCAGGCGGGAACCTGCTTCAGCGCCGCAGCATGCACGACGATCGTCACTCCGGCAAAGGCACGTTCCAGGCGCGATAGATCGCGGACATCTCCGATAAAGTATCGCAGGCTGGGATGGTCGAGACCTCCAGTCCGCATGTCGTGTTGTTTGAGTTCGTCCCGGCTGAAGATCACCAGTCGCTTTGGGCGGTAGTCCTTCAGCATCACGTCGACAAATTTCTTTCCGAATGAACCCGTGCCACCGGTTACCAACACTGACTGTTCGGACCAATTCATCCCATCCGCCTTCTTCAGAGTGCGAAATCCGCGTATTTGACGCAGGCAATCGTCAATGGCTCCCTTGAGGAGTGCTCTTGGGCCACTGGGGCTCGACCGCGTCTATCAGATTTCGGGTTGGACGCTAGTATAGCGGACTGCAGCAGGATTTTATCGAACCATCCCGAGTACTGGCGGAGGAAATTCTTGGTCACGAATTCGCGTCTCCAATGCTAAAATGTCGGGCGAACTCCCAGTTCTTATTAGAAATTGATTCCCAGCGCGACAGACCAGCCTCTTCGACCCGGGATTGCGTGGTAAGTGTGCATCAGGCCTTGTAGGCCTTTGACGAAGTATTACAGTCCGTTCAGGAGCAGGCATGGATCTAGGGCCCTTGGCACCTTCGAATACTCCCAACGTTCGCGAAATACAGCCTTCCGTGAACCTGGACCTCGCGCGCCCTTTGGATGGCCGTGTTTATCCGATACTTGCTTCTGAAGAGCCCGGTGCAGGCGAATACTTCCGCATCTTGATCAAACGGAAGTGGGTGATCATCACCTGCTTTATTACGATCTTTTCGGTCGTGGCGATTGCGACTTTGAAGACAACTCCCATTTATGAAGCCAGCGGGACAATCGCAGTTAACAAGCCCGACGCCACGCTCAATTTTCAAAACTCCGCCACGTTCAGCCTGGATTACTTCGATCCCACCGAATTGGATACTGAAGTCAAGATCCTGCAGAGCGATCTTCTTGCAATGCAAGTGATCCGGGAATTAAACCTGGACCGCCGCCCCGAGTTCTCAGGACCATCCCCTGCTATCCCTTCCGCCGATCTGGCTTCCGATCCACTACAGACGGACCCAACACGGGTTTCGTCGATGATCGGGGGCTTCAAAGGAGGGCTCAGAGTGAATCTGAGTCCGAACACCCGGATTATCGAAGTTCATTATCGAAGCGCTGACCCGCAAATGGCTGCAAACGTGGTTAACACGTTGATGCAGACATACGTGGAGAACAACTTCAAAGCTCGGTTCGAGTCCACCATGCAGGCGTCGGACTGGCTTTCCAAGCAGCTTGTCGATCTTCAAATGAAGGTCGAAACCTCACAGGAAAAACTCGTCCGCTACCAGAAAGAACACGAAATCGTTGGCGCGGACGAAAAGCAGAACATTACGATGGCGAAGCTGGATGAGCTTAACAAGCAGCTCACCGCAGCCGAGAGTGAACGCATGGACAAAGAGGCGCTCTATCGCATGGTGGACTCCAGAGATACTGACGCGATCATATCCAGCGTCATTGAAGACTCGGGTACCGGTCCACAGTCCAGCACGGCACTGCTGGGCACATTACGAGCTAAGGAAGCTGAACTGAAGATTCAGGTTGCGGACCTGAGCACACAATTCGGTCCGTCGTATCCGAAGCTCAGCCAGTTGAACGGACAACTGAGAGAGATCGACGCGCAAATTCAGACCGAAATGAAGAAGATTGCGGCTAAGGTTCGCGGTCAATACAACGCCGCCTTGCAACGCGAGAACATGCTGCGTGAGGCCTTTGAGAAGCAGAAGCAGGAGGCGAACAAGCTCAACGAAAGCGCAATCGAGTATACCCTGTTGAAACGCGACGTCGACACAAATCGCCAGCTCTATGAGGGTCTTCTGCAGAAGCTGAAAGAAGCGGGGGTTTCGGCCGGTCTGAAGTCCAACAACTTCAGAATCGTTGATGGCGCAAGACCACCGACTGGACCCATCGAGCCGAATGTTCCCCGGAATTTGCTCTTCGCAGCCGTACTGGGTCTTGCCTCCGGAGTCGGCTTAGCCTTCCTGATCGAAGGCCTGGATAACACGATTCGTACGACCGAGCAAGCACAAGCCATTTCGGGCTTGGCATCCTTGGGCATCATTCCACTCGGTTCGAAGTCGGCTCGAGAAGGTTCCAATCCGAAGCGGCTTGTGATCGCCACCTCGAAAGAGGCTGTTGAACTCGTTACTCAAGTCAGGCCACAGTCTCAAATGGCGGAGTCTTATCGTGCACTTCGCACCTCGCTGCTTTTGTCTAACCTCGGTTCCCCGCCCCGGGTGATCGTCGTAACGAGCGCCTTGCCGCAAGAAGGCAAGACGACAACGAGCATCAATACGGCGGTCGTGCTGGCCCAGAAAGGCATCCGGGTATTGCTGATCGACGCCGACCTGCGCCGTCCCAGCATCCATAAGACGCTCGGCATGGGCCCACACAGCGGGTTAAGCAACGTGCTGACCGGCAGCATAACCCTTGATCAGGCGATCACCCGAAGTTCGGTTCTGCCTAACTTGTTCGTACTTCCAGCCGGAACGCCACCTCCAAATCCCGCAGAACTTCTGGCCTCAGCAAATATGCGAGAAGTGCTGAGTCAACTGCGAGAACAGTATGATCACGTCGTGATCGATACGCCTCCTTCGCTGTCAGTGACGGACGCCGTCGTGCTTTCACCCCGAGCAGACGCAGTGGTACTGGTCATTCGCTCCGGTCAAACCACCAAGCAGGCCCTCCGCCGCTCTCGCGACCTGCTCATGCAGGTGAATGCAAAAGTAGTTGGTGTTCTACTCAATGCCGTAGACCTGACCTCTCCTGACTACTACTACTATTACGAGTATCGGGGAAAATACGCGAGCTACTACCGGGATGAGGCGTTGTCGGCCAGCGATCACGACGAACACGAAGAAGAAGACAAACTCGAGAACACCGCTTCGTCGAGCAGCGCGTAATCAGGACACCCGCCTAGGAAATGGAGATTGCTCTCAACACGCCCTTGCGGAGGCGAGCTACCGCGGCCACAGTCGCTGTAGTCGCAATCGCGTACATGGTATTTGCAGCCTCTCAGTTTATTGCTTCCTGGTTTGGAGGCCGAGCAGAGTTGTCCAGCCTGAAAAAGGCAGTCTGGCTGGATCCCTGGAATGCCGAATACCGCGATCATCTGGGCCGATACTACGATCTGGTTGCGCGTGATCCGTCTACCGCAATAACGCAGTATAGAGCCGCAGTCCAGATCAACCCGCACTCTGCCCGCTATTGGTTTGATCTGGCCAGCGCATACCAGGTGCTGGGGGATACAGCAAGACAAACGGAGGCACTGGAGCGCGCTATTGACACCGATTCCACCACTCCGGATGTTGCGTGGGAAGCCGCAAACCTGTACGTAGTGCAAGGAGAGAATGACAAAGCTCTCCGAGAGTTCCGCGTGGTCATTGCAAACGATCCCTCGCTGGAGGCCTCTGCTCTAAAGTTCTGCTGGCGCATCAAGCCCGACGTCGACGCTCTGCTCACGGACATCGTTCCTCGCCGCGCCGATGCGTATACGAACTTTCTGGCACTGCTCGAGTCAAAAGAAGAGACCGAAGGCACAAAGAAGGTCTGGAACGCGTTGATGCAAACCCGGGACTCGTTCGGGGCGGGCAACGCTTACGATTACATCCGGTATCTTATTCTGCACAAGGAAGTCGAACAGGCGGTGCTGGTGTGGCGCCAACTGGCCGCACAGGTGGGGCTTACAGCGTACCTGCCGTCTTCCGAGAACCTTGTCATCAATGGCAACTTCAACCTTCCCATACTGAATGCTGGTTTCGACTGGCAATATCAGAAGCAGTCGAGTATCAACTTGAACCTCGATCCCAGCGAGTTTCACGCCGGCAGACGTTCCCTGCAGATCACATTCGACGGGCCTGGAATCTCCGACGCTGGGATTTATCAATTCATTCCAGTGGAGCCGAATACAACCTACGACTTCACTGCATACTACAAAAACGCTGAAATGGAGGGTGCCGGCGGACCACGTTTCGCCATTCAGGATGTGTACAGCCAGAACATTTACTACGAAAGTGAAGAGTTAAAAGAAGCGGGTTTCTGGAAATCAACATACGGTGAGTTCACAACCGGGAAAGAATCAAAACTGATTCTCCTCCATATTCCACGACTCCCCGCAGGCAGTCCGATCCGCGGCAAGCTTTGGGTTGACGATTTTCGTCTGACAAAGAAACAAACGTGATCTCGAATCATTCTTATTCTGATGCGCCCTTTCAAAGACATAAATAAGTCCGAGGCAGTTCGCCAGTTGCTCGCAGCGCGGATGGACCAGGTTCTGCTCTACGGTACCTTCGGATTACTCATGTTTGGACCGGTGGCGTTCGGGGCCGTGGAGGCATGGGCGATTTTCGTTGTGGAAACGGGAGCCATTTTGCTGACCCTGCTGTGGTTCGCACGGCAACTTTTCCAGCATGAGATCACGATCCATTCAAATCCGGTTTTCGCTCCCATGGTCACCTTCGCGGGGCTCATCGTGGTCCAACTCGTTCTCAGGCGCAGCGCTTACCCTCACGACACGATCTCGGAAGCAGCCCTCTACTGCGCTTACGGCATGATCTGTTTCCTGGTGAGTCAGATTCTCAGGCGCAGTTCGCAGGCCCGCAAGATCGCACTTTTAATTGGCATCTATGGAATTGCAGTCGCTGTATTTGCCTTGCTCCAGGGCATAGCTCCCAATGGGAAGCTTTATTGGTTGCGTGTACCCCAACTCGGCGGTCGAATCTATGGCCCATATGTGAACCACAACCATTACGCCGGCCTGATGGAGATGCTGGTCCCCATTCCCCTCGTAACTTCTCTTTCTCGTTTAGCCGATGAGAGAACCCGTATTGCAGCCGGAGTGGCAGCGGCCATCATGGTCGGAACAGTCTTCTTATCGGGGTCGCGCGGCGGAATGCTGGCGATTGGTCTGGAACTAGCTCTCATAGCGGTGATCCTGTTCCGTCAGCAACGAACCTTGAAAGTTGCCGTCAGCGTTGCTGCATTCGTCGTCGTCTTGATGAGTCTTCTGGTCTGGCTGGGCGGAAAAGAACTTACGACAAAGGTCAGCAGCATCTCGACAGAAGCGAGAGGTGAAATCTCCGGGGGCATGCGTCTCTCCATAGACAAGGATGGCCTCCACATGTTCCGGCATCGACCGATTCTGGGGTGGGGCTTGGGAACTTTTCCGGTGGTGTATCCGCAGTTCAGAAGTTTCTACACGAACTTCTTTGTCAACGAAGCACACAACGATTACGTTCAACTCCTGGCAGAGATGGGCATCCTGGGTTTCGCGACCATGGTATGGCTTCTGGTCTTGGTTTATCGGCATGCTGTCCGCAAGATTGCCAATTGGACCGGACAGATGAGCGGTGCTGTCACTCTGGCGTGCACCCTTGGAATCGCCGGGATCCTCCTGCATAGCCTCCTGGATTTCAATTTGCAGATTCCGGCTAATGCGGCCCTCTTCTACGTCCTTTGCACGGTAGTGGCAGCGCCTCCGCTACTACAGCGCGTCCGTAGGCCAAAACCGGTCATTCCGGAGGAGCAAGAGTATGTCCGTGCTTCCGAGGTGGGTTAGCGTTTTCGCGAGTTTCGGGAGGCGTGAGGTTGAACGATTACGGTGAATGCGTTTCGCAGCTTGCTGCGAATATTAGCAGGCGAGCTGATCGCGGGATATCTTTAGACCGTTGAGGTTTCCTAGGGCTGTAACCGCAACAGACTCCGGCTTAAAGAATTCGTGGGCAAGCCCGGCGAGATCCACAGCCGTGACCGCCTCGATCTTCTTAATCAACTCGTCGAGATCGTAGAACCGATCGAAATACATTTCCTGCCGAGCCAAATTGGACATCCGCGAGGTGCTCGACTCAAGAGAGAGCATGAGGCTGCCCTTCAGCTGAGCTTTGGCACGGTTGACTTCTTCCTCCGGAACCGGCTCAGTCTTAAGTTTACGAAATTCAGTCACAACCGACTGGACAACTTTCGACGCAGAAGCTAGCGAGGTCCCGGCATAGACGGCGAGGCATCCGGTGTCCCGGTACGGATTCAAATCGCTGTAGATGGAATAAGCAAGACCCTGACGCTCGCGAATGTTCTGAAACAGACGTGAGCTCATTCCTCCCCCCAATAGAGTGTTGAGAACGTAACCGGCGTGGCGCTTTTCGTGCGCAATGGGATGGGCCGGCACACCGATGCAGAGTTGCACCTGCTCGAGCGCTTTTTTGTTTCGCAAGATGATGCGCGAAGAGATCTTGGGAGTCGGAGAGTGGATGCCGTTCGGCATGGGCTTCATGTGCTCGAAATGACCCTTGACCAGTTCAACAAACCGATCATGATCGAGATTCCCCGCCGCAGAAAGAATGATGTTCCCGGGTGAAAACCGGTGAGCATAGGCGTCCAGCACAGACTCGCGCTCGAATCGTTTCACCGTCTCCTTTGTTCCAAGGATCGGCTTTCCCAAGGGGTGATCTTTCCAGAAGTTCTGCGTGAAAATCTCGTGGACAAGGTAGTCCGGGTTATCCTCGTCCATCTTGATCTCTTCCAGAATCACGCCTCGCTCTCGAGCGATATCGGAGTCGTCGAACACGGGATTCAAGACCAGATCGCTCAGAATATCGAGGGCTACAGGGATATGCTCGTCGAGAACCTTGACGTTGAAACAGATGCACTCCTTCGCGGTAAAAGCATCCATGTTGCCGCCTATCGAATCGACCTGGCGGGCAATTTCCTCAGCACTCCGGTGTTTGGTCCCTTTGAACACCATGTGCTCGATGAAATGCGATATACCATTCCATTCGGGGTCTTCGTCGCGAGAACCGGTTTGTAGCCAGACTCCGATCGAAGCTGAACGGATGTGCTGCATCTGTTCAGTGATGATCGTGAGTCCGTTCGCAAGCTTCTGACGACGGATGTTGCGAATTTCGTGACGCATCGGTCTACTTTCTGCCGGAATCCCTGCCCAGAACCTGCAACAGGACGTGCTGCCGAGAAGGATCTTTACTATTTTGACATAGGGCGGGGCAGACGTGCGAAAATAACTTAAGCAAGCAGAATCAATAACTTAGGAAAACCGGCACTGGACATACCCAATGCCTATGGCTTGATCCCCTTACGCTGGCAGTAGCATAGATTAAGTACGATATGAGTCGTTCTGCAGAGAATTTTCTGCTCGGGATGGATCGGCAGGAACTGGTTTCATTGCTCGAGAGGGCCGGAGAACCGCCCTATCGTGCCGACCAGATACTCAAAGCCGTGTATCAGCAGCGCATCGACTCAATCGCCGCCATCTCAACATTGCCGCAGCAGCTGCGGGCCAAGTTCCTGGAGGACCAGCTTTCGATCGGACTGCCAAAAATCGAGAACCGCTTCGTCTCGGCTGACGGAACTATCCGCTACCTCATCGGCTTTCAAGACGGCCAAAGCGTCGAAACAGTCTGGATGCCCGAGGGAGATGGGGGGGAGGCGGGTGATGGCACGGAAGCCGGCGAACCATCGGGGAATGGGAGCCGCCCCTGGGATCGGGCCACGATTTGCGTCTCCAGCCAGGTGGGCTGTGCCGTCGATTGCCAGTTTTGCCTGACCGCCCTCCTGGGAGTGAAAAGAAATCTGACCGCAGGCGAGATCGTCGGCCAGGTGCTTGCGGTTCTAAACGATCGACACGTTTCTCCTCCGCAGGATCGGGTGAACTTGGTTTTTATGGGAATGGGAGAGCCGTTTCTCAACTATGACAACTTCATGAAAGCCGTACGACTGCTCGTGGGGGAGGTCGGGATTCCAGAATCGCGAATGACAGTCTCGACTGCAGGCATCGTGCCTCGTATTCACGATTTTGGGAAGGAGCCCGTACGCCCGAAACTAGCAATCTCTCTGAATGCATCCAACGACGATGTACGCTCCCGGCTGATGCCGATCAATCGGAAGTGGAACCTGGAAATGCTGATTGCAGCAGCGCGCGATTTCCCGCTGCGAAATCGCGAGCGGATCACTTTCGAATATGTGCTGCTCAGCGGAGTAAACGATGAAGTCGTCCATGCCCAGCAGGTAGCCGCATTGTTGGGTGGACTCCGAAGCAAAGTAAACCTGATCGCCCTGAACCCTGGTCCAGGAATCGATTTTTTCACACCGGGTACAGATCGAGTATCGGCCTTTCAGAGCGTGCTCATGAAGGCAGGAATTCCGGCGTTCGTGCGCCGTCCTAGAGGCAGAGACATCTACGCCGCATGTGGCCAACTCAAGCGTACGGTTGAGATTGCCACATCACCGGCACAGTAGATTCCTTTCCCGCATCCGTGAGCCGATCGAGAGCGGGCAATTCAATACTGAGGATGAAACAATCTTGCGTCCGCTCTTGAACGATCCGGCCCCGGTGCTCCTGAATGATTCCTTGACACGCGCTTAGTCCTAGAGAATCTTCACGGGCTTTGCATTCTAGTCCGTGCGTTTCGGATGGTTGGGGCGGCGTTGCAATCTGTAGCAGGCATCGCTTGTGGTCGTGCAGGGTCGTGAGGGTAAGGACCGAGCCTGCGCCTTCGCTGAAGACGTGGACGCAACTGTTCACGAACTGAACACAGACTTGCAGCAGCTGGTTGGAGTCCCCCCAAACCTTGGGCAAGCTGCTGTCCAACACCATGTCGATCCTGAGTTGCGCCGTCTTCCACTGCGGTTCGGTGAGCTTCACCGCGGTGCGCACCAGGGTATTCAGATCGAGGGACCCTTTAGGGGCAGGTGCTTGTCGTGCGAAGCTGATCAGGCTGGCTACGAGGGATTTCGTCCTGCGAACATATTGTCCGATTTTCACCGCGAGTGAATGTTGCTCGGCACTCAAGCGCGTGTTCAGCAAAAGATCTGAGTATCCCAGCATCGCTGTGATCGGATTGTTTAACTCGTGGGCGGCACCGCCTACGAGTTGCCCAACTGATGCGAGTTTTTCCGATTGCAGGATCTGCGCCTGCAGACGCTTCAGATTGTCGAAAGCATCCCGCGATTGCTCAAGCAGGCGCACCAACTCGCGATCGAGCATGCGCTGACGCACAAGGATGATCACACCCATGCAGAATGCGGCCAGGAACGTCAGAGATACACGGAATAGACGTACTCTAGGAGGGATATGCTGCGCGGACATTGCCCAAAGCGCAAAAAGCGGCAACGAGAATACTGTGATCATACTGAAACGGGCAAACCACAGTCCGTACGAACTGGATCCTAGGGACGTGTCGGAATCCAGATTTTCTCGCCTCGTGCTTAACGCGATCCAGGTCAGGGAAGCCATCGCGGCAAGCAGCGGGATGTCGTAAAAGCTGCCCGTGTAATACGTTCTCTTCGCGATGGCCCAGTTTGCCAGGGTCGAGGCCCCCGAATAGCAAAAGCTCATGCCGAAGAGATAGGCATAAATTCTTCTCCACTCTCCCTTGCTGATGGCCCAGGATCCGAGCAGCGCAACAAGCAAGGCTATTTTCTCCGCCGAATAAACGTTGTTCAGATCCCGGTTGTAGGCAGCTACGTCGGGAACGACGTATTGCCATGGCATCACGATGAGAACGTAAAGATAGAACCACCAGACCAGCAGAAGAGCAAAATCCAGTCTACCCACGCGCGCAGAGTATTCGTCCCTTGAACATTGTGGCCGCAGACCGAGAGCAGCCATCAACGGCACCATGTGTAGAAACAGGACAACATCCCAGGCGCACAAGTCGGGGACATCGCGCCTCAGCACGATCTCGTAGTAAGTCCAGAACAGCTGGTACGCCAGCCAGAGAGTCATCGAGAGCGCAGTCAAGAACCAAAACAGCCGTATCCGTCCGTAGCAGCGCAACGCCAGTGGAACGAAGGCAGCAGCGCCGGAAAGCAACAGAAGCATCTGGCTGATATCGCTGAACGCCGTGAGCATGAAGGACCGGGGGAGCAACCCGGCTGCGACAATGGCTGCAGCCAGGATCCCGGTAACCGCAATCAACCAGATTCTGGAATTCTTGGTCAAACCCACTCCCGATCAGAACATTCTAGACCTTGAAAACGGCAGGTCCCGGTTACCTCAGTAACCTTCCCACGACGGCTTGCTATTCCAAGGCTTCCGGGTGCAAACTTAGCCTGACTTTTACCTTTCAATAGATTGCAGCCATAAGTGCGGACTGGAGAGAGTGCGCTAAGTTGAACCCTCGTGTTGAGCGGTACAAGCAGCCTTGGAGACTGAGAATACCGCCCGATCCCGGCGAGACGCGGCGGATTGAGCGATGGCTTGCCACGGCCCGAGTCTTTCTGGCTGTCTCGACTCTCGTAGCTATCCGTATGGATCCCACGGAATTAGGACATTCCTGGGCAGCATACGGCTTGTTTGTGTTCTATATGGCGAACGGCATCTTGATCATGATGCTGTTACGCCGGCGCCAGCAATCCACATCAGCGTTTCGCTTTCTGGTCCATGCAGGTGATATCGCCTGGCCTGCGCTCATTTCAATATTCGCGGAGGGACCTAGAACTCCATTCTTTCTCTTCTTCTTCTTCGCTCTAGCGGCCGCCGCCTACCGTTGGGGCTTATGGGAAACACTCGGTACTGCGGCCGCCGAAGTCGTTCTGCTTTGGTTCGAGAATCTGGTGGTCATTCATATGTGGCTTGGTCCCGGGGGCTCGCAGAGAGTGCGTGCGTTGACCGGACTACTTGTCAACATCAAGGATTTTGATCCGCAACGCCTGTTCATGCTGTCGATTTACCTCCTGGTCATGGGGTTGCTTCTGGGCTACCTCGCCGAACAGCAGAAACAGCTCCGCGCTGAGAAAGCTCTGATTACCGGAATACTATCTCGAGTGCGCGTGGAGGCGGGCCTCACGGGAACGATCGAGCAGATCTTTGGTGAAGTGATGTCAATGTATGGCGCATCACGCGTCATGATCGTCTCTCAGGAAACTCATAGCCAACGCATATTTGCGGGAGAACTCGCCACGCCAAACGGGAGCGCACGAGCAGAATTCCAGTGGCATGAATCCGGATTGCGCGACGGCAAGATGTATCTCGATGAACTTCCGGGCGAAGTCTGTTTTGCTGCTGTGAATGGCGATGGCTGGACCACAGTGGCATTGGATGCGTCCGGTCACCAGATCCCGGTGGCCAATCTGGGCCCAATCGCGCATTTGCGTGAAACGCAGGGCTTTGAGTCTCTACTCTCGGTCGCATTTCTCTTTGGCACGGACTGGAGAGGACGGGTATTCCTCTTTGATCCTTCGTGGCGGGGCGAACGCCAAGAGGAACTCCGATTCCTCTTGGATTTGGTTCATCAGGTCGGACCAGCTGTCTACAACGTCTATTTGCTCCATCGACTGCGCCGGCGCGCCTCGGCAGCCGAACGCGCGCGTTTCGCCCGAGAACTTCACGATGGCGCAGTTCAATCCCTGATCGCAGTCGAGATGCAGGTTGACGTTCTGCGGCGGCAAGCCGAAGGGAATCGCCCCATTGACGGGGAACTGGGCCGCATACAAGGGCTGCTTCGGGAAGAGGTCCTCAAGTTGCGGGAATTGATGCAGCAGATGAAAGCGATAGACGTCGATTCCCAGCGCTTGATCGCAGTTCTGAAAGACACGGTCGAGCGATTCCAGCGAGAAACTGGTATTAGCGCGCGCTTTGTTACCGATCGTGACGAGTTGGACATGCCGCAGCGTGTCTGCCGCGAAATTCTTCGAATTGTCCAGGAGGGTCTGGTGAACGTGCGCAAGCATAGCGGGGCCCACCATGTGCTGGTCCGCTTGATCTCATCTGGTGAGAAGTGGAATCTCACAGTGGAAGATGATGGAAAGGGCTTTCCCTTCTCGGGCCGCTATACTGCGGAGCAGATGGAGCAATCAGGCAGCGGTCCCATGATCATCAGGGAACGGGTAGGTTTGATTGCCGGGGAACTCACTGTAGAATCGAATCCCGGACAAGGAACGCGCTTGGAAGTCACAGTCCCGCGCAACGGGGATTTACCGCATGCACTTTAGAAAGCCACAACAGATTCGGCTCGTGATCGCAGATGATCACCCGATTTTCCGCGATGGGCTTCGTCGTCTGCTCGAGGCAGAAGCCGACCTCAAGGTCTTGGGCGAGGCGTCTGATGGCGCCGAAGCGGTAAAACTCGCTCGCCAGTTGAAGCCTGACATCCTGTTGCTCGACTTGGCGATGCCCAAACATCCCGGACTGGAAGCTTTACGCGAGCTCAGTGTCCCCGCAAACGCCAGTCCCGTCAGAGTCATCCTGCTGACGGCTGCCGCCGAGAAGAGCCAAATTGTAGAGGCGCTGCAACTCGGTGCCAGGGGAGTTGTGCTCAAGGACTCTGCCACGCAGTTACTGTTGAAAGCAATTCAGACTGTAATGGCTGGCGAGTACTGGGTCGGCCGCGAGAGTGTCTCCAACCTGGTCCAGTACCTTCGAACACTGATGCAATCGACCCACGATGAAGCGCGGCAGAAGAAATTTGGCCTGACGCCACGCGAACTGGAGATTGTTTCCGCGGTAGTCGCCGGATATTCGAACAAAGAAATCGCTGAGTACTTCAAGATCAGCGAAGATACGGTTAAGCATCACTTGAGCAATATCTTCGACAAGCTTGGCGTGTCCACGCGGCTGGAGCTTGCACTTTTCGCAGTCAATCAAGCGCTTCCTCTCAAGAGTATCGCGTGAGCGCGTCATACCGGGTGGCACTTACGTGCTATTTTCGGCGCTCGAACGCAGGTTTATATTTCGCTTAAGGGACCAGCCTGCAAGTTGCACTTCCGGACTGGCTTGTTTCTACGCCGGAAAGACTTTGGGCATCCCATTTATACGAGGAGTCCCGTGACCAAACGCCTGCAGCAGTTATGGAAAGATGAGAATGGCCAGGACATCGCGGAATATGCCGTCATGTTGGCCGTGATCCTCGTCATTGTCGTGGGCACAATTCGTCTCATCGGGTCGAACGCCAACACCGTCTTCTCTCAGGTTGGCAGCGCGATTCAGTAATACCTCTACTCAGATTCCGACCCTTCATTGCTGCGGCAAACTGCCGCATATGCTTGAGATTCGGTTCTGCCGATCCGCGCTATTTCTGGGTATTCTCAGCCGAGGTGGGAGTAGCCGTAAGTGCCATCTTCTCGGCCCCACCCGTCGACATCCGCGTTAAATAAGGAAAGAAAGGGGTAATTTCAAATTCCATCTTCTCGCGTGCTGATGCCAGCGCGACCTGCTTGGCCTTCGAAAGCTCCACCTGATCGCTCCAGGGATCCACTTTGATTCGGCCGCCTAGCGGAAGGGCAGCGATCTGGTCCAGACGTTTCTCATCCAATTCCGGAGCCGCGGACAGTAGATTCGACATGCGTGCGGTCTTTCCGCCGGCCAGAGCATTCCCCAGATGCGGCCGGATCAGCCTGGGCAAATCCGGGGCATGTTGCTGCAGAGCTTTCAGGAACAATCCCGCGTTCCCGAGTTTGTCTTTGTACGGAGAATTCTTCAGCAGTTCGAGCGCCTTTGTATCCGCTGCTTCTTCATCCGCCGAGCTTCGCTTAAAGTCAAGACGCTGAAACGACTCCTCGTCCGGAAAGAACAGCTTGTCGTTGAACGCGAGTTTGGTATCCAAACGATGTCCGAGCACGATATGGCTCAACTCGTGGGCCATTACCATCGCCAGTGACGCCTCGTCGGGAAGTACGTCAAGAAGGCCTCGGCTGATGACAATCGTGTGGCCGATAGTGAAGGACTCCAGTGGAGAGGTTAAGAGCACTCTGCAGTGATAATCACTCTGCAGATCGATGTTGTTGGTCACAAGCAGATTGTTGACTACAGTAGCCAGAATCTTGTCGAGCTCACCCGGGGGTGCAAGCAATCCAATCTTCTGCAGCCGTTCAACCGCATTCTCTTCCGCCTGCTTCTCCCACATCCGTTCCGCTACGACGGGACTGGCATCGGAAGCGGTATCGCTCTGATCCTTCACCGATTGGGGTGAATCGACCAGAATCTGTGTAAACTCCTCATTTTTCGCCAAGCCTTTTAAATCATAAGCCCAAAGCCGGGTCTGAGCTTTGAAATGGAGCGTTTTGGTCAGCCCCGTCTTCAGGTTCGATTCCTCCGTATACACATAAGCGGGCAGCCAGGTTCCGGGGCGCATATTCAAGCGCCAACTGTCGAAATGGAAAAAGAAGTTGATCTTCGGCTGCGGATCGTAGGTTCCATTGAACCGGACAATGTTGTAATCCTGATCCTCCACCCATATCCTGCCCTTGAAGCGCGCCGTTTTCTCCCCTTCCCGCGGCACGACATCGATGACGAGGCAACGGACTTCACCGAGGAATTCGCGCCGGACAAAATTAAAATTGTAGTACCTTTTCTGAAAATCCGTATCCAGCACGACCATCTGGGCAAATCCCATTGGGAGATAATGCAGGGAGTAAACACCCGTCAGCTTGCCCAACATGCGATGTCCGAAGCCCGGCTGCCCAACAAACGAAACATCCTCGGGACCTTCACTCATGTCCAGCCGTCCCAGAAAATATTCGTCTTTCGCGGGGTACGGGTTGCCGCTGCTGTCAGTCTTCAAGTTTTGCAGGTACGTTTCGACCAAGGGATGCATGTGGCGCAGCTGAGCCATGAAGTAATGCTCGCGTTGCACGACTCGGTCCATGACGTCGTTCAGCGTCAGCGCGGCCGATGGTATGCCTTCCGTCTGCGTAGAGGAGGCACCTGGCGCGGCTGTTTTCGACTCGGGAGCGGGCTGCGCCGGAGAGGAATTTAAGCTCTGTCCCGCTGCGCACAACACACACGTTACGACCATTACTGCCGGTAGCAAACCCAAACCAACCTTCTTCATATGAACCTTCGGGAGTCAGTTACGCTAACTGGAAAATGATATGAACGACAGCCATCGAGTCAGAGGGTTGACCGTCCTTCAATGCGGGCTTGAAGCGAATCTGTTCCGCCGCACGGACCGCGGCATCATCCAGGCCGTGCCCAAGACCGCGAACTATTCTAACCACCCGTAGCTTCCCGCTCGCCTCAAAAATTACTTCGAGCAACACTTCCCCTTCGATGCGCTTGGCACGGGCTTCATCAGTATAGGTGGGAGTCGGTTTGGAAAGGATCTCCGCCGGTACTATCTTCGGTGCCACTGCTTGCGCCGGACGCGACTGCGCTGTCGAAGCCGATGGAGAATCTGCGCTCGTAAAACCGGCCTGTTTCACCACGCCAGGCGCGGCGCGGGGCGGACTAACAGCTACTCCTCCTCCAAATCCGGTGCTGGCAACCACGCCGCGCAGCCCATTCGCCCCTCCGGTCCCATTGCCGTAACCCGGACCAGTCGGCAGGTCAAAACCACCCGCTTGCGCGATGTTCACCGCTTGGGTTTGGGTACTCCGTGCCGGTACTCCGTTCGGATCACCGAACCCGCCGGTCTGCACCTGCTGCGGGGCACTGCGAATCGTCTGTGGTGCCGAACTGCCCGTCGAAAAAGTGCCAGTCTTGATCGTCTTGGGAATCATCGGCGCGCTCGAAGGGATGACTTCGAGAGGCTTCGTTGCAATTTTAATTTCGGGCTGGGGCGCATTCTCGACGCGGGGCCGGGGCCGGGGTTCCGGTGCAGGCAATCGCAGAGCGGATGGAGGCGGTTCAATCGGGTCCAGCTTCGCCGCCAAAACCGGCTCCGGCAGCCGGCGCTGCGGTGCGTGATTCACGGGCACTGGTGTTGGAACCAACTCGATTGCGTGATAATCCCTTTTCGGCTGTTCCAGTATCTCCGGGTGCAAAACAGGTATCCACACCAGGATCCCTATGACCGCGGCCTGGGCTCCGTAGCTGAGTAAGAATTCGGACCACGGCGCCTTCCACTGAGGTAACGATGAAAACAGGATAGAGCCTTCGGACGAGGTCATAAAATTCGGCTGCCGCCTCAACTGCTAAACACTGAGCGCACCCTGAAAGTTTTCCCTCTTTGGAGAGCCCGGGAGAGCCCTACGGACCAGGGTACAAACAAGTGTAACTCTCCGCACGTCCTGCACGGCAGAGGCCACTTTGGTTCTGCCACTGTTCGCCGCAAGTGGCTCATTACACAGGGGCTTCACTTGTACTCCAAATCCCTAGGGGATCGCCTCTAGCGTCTCCTGCAAAAAACTACATCATGTCAGACCAGTTTTTCCGGGAACACCCCATCGCGCGATTACCCCTAGCAATGTACGACGTTCTCGCTCTGAATCCCTCGGGTTGCATTCCTGCTGTCCACCACCAGCTGGGCTTCCTGAACAATCTTCTTGTAGTCGTAATCGGAATGGTCGGTCACGATCACGACACAGTCGTATTGACCTAAATCCTTCAATTCTGCGCACTTCATCTGTAAATCGTATTTTCGGCCTCTGCCAATGAATGGGAAATACGGGTCGTGATAACTGACAAGCGCCCCCTCTTTCTGCAGAAGTTCAATAATCGTCAAGGATGGCGATTCGCGCAGGTCGTCAATGTCTTTCTTGTAAGCAACGCCCAAGACCA
>Ga0335071_10001898_pt1 | contig 22525 bp, 27 predicted proteins | sample Lox_Sample_15_FD_206724 | JGI IMG/M metagenome (GOLD analysis project Ga0335071, IMG submission 206724) | Soil microbial communities from Loxahatchee National Wildlife Refuge, Florida, United States - Lox_Sample_1.5 | ecosystem: Environmental > Terrestrial > Soil > Wetlands | place: USA... | reverse complement strand
ACTCGCGCAGTGACGCTCCCGCCTGCGGGAAGTCGCTCTAAGCGCACTGTCGTTCCCACTGCTAGGGGCTGACCGAATCGAATGGCACAGCCCTGAGGGTTTACCAGAATCACCAAGCATGTGTCGGAAAGCGGCGGATCCGGGCTGACGAGAGTGATCGGAATCTCGCAAGGAATTCGAGTGCCGCGACGGCCCCCTGAATTCTTGTCTATCGAACCCACATTCAAGTTTATCTAGTCGCGGCACCAGTTCAAAGGTGTCGCGGCGGCGTTCCGATTTCGTAACTACAGTTCGTATTTCAACTCGAAATAAAGGAGGAAAGCAGTATGTCTGAAACAAGTACGCTCATTGGCTATAGCGGCCGAACGATTGGCCGCGAAGAACTGGCGCTGGTGCCCACACCACCGGCGACCGAAACGCACCGCCCGATCCCGCATCACGAGATCATCGGTGCATTGATCGAAACTCTCGGGTTTCGCCACATCGGAGTGGTCCACGACGAATATGCGGTCTCGCCGGACGGCATGAAGATGTTCGGAGTACTCGACCTCGCAACCGAAATGAATGGGTGCCGCTTCTCAATTGGAGTGAGAAATTCGCACGACAAGAGCATGCGGCTGGCGATGACCTGTGGCTATCGAGTGTTCGTGTGCTCGAATATGGCATTCTCGGGAGACTTTACCGTGTGAACGCAAAAGATAATTTGGGCCAGTATGGGGCTCGGGCGGTTCGTGGCTTGGGCGAACTGCATGGTTCGGATCGGGCGAAGAGGTCGGCAGGGGAATGGAATGGCGGATTGTGATGTTGTCACTGCTCACGAGGATCTCATGCACCAGCAATCGTACGACTCTCTGACGCTCTGCCACTTCCAGGACATTTCCTCTGGCGCGCAGTCGTGTGCGGAACTGGGCGAGGGTTTCCACCAGACGCAAGTTACGGGTTGGGTCGACAGCCGTCATCTCCAGCGATTGCAGCTCCGCTTCGTTTGCCCGCTGCTGTTTGCGCAGATCCGGCATGCGGCAGCGGAGCTCTTCTAGGGTGATCAGATTCTCCTGATATCCGGTCAGCAGCCGCTCCATGCTCTTGGTCAGGCGCGCTTGATCGCGATGGAGCGCGTCTTCGCGCCGCTTCAGAGGGTCAGTGGTTTGAGCTGCGTGCAGCCGGCGATCTAACTCCGCCTGCAGCAAGCTGGGATCTTCCAGCAGCCGCATAATCTCCTGCCACACCACCGCATCGAGCTGCTCCTGAGGAATCGGCTTGTTGTCGCAAACCGCGCCCTTCAGATGCCGGTAGCCATCCCGTCCTAAGCAGCGATAGTAGTAGATCGTGCGCTGGGAAGTTCGCGTGGAAGCTCGGTAGAGTCCATAACCGCAACGCTGACACACCAACAGTCCCTGCAACAAAGAGGGTTCGATCGTACGTCGAGGAGAGAACCTCTTATTTTTCTCGAATTGCTCTTGCGCCAGAGCGAAGGTTGCTTCGCTGACCAAAGCGGGTACAGGGATTTCGATCCACTCGGGACGAGGCCGTTCGCGAAACGAACTGTCACGGCTGCACAGGCCGCGCTGACGCAAGCGGCGTGTGATTCGCTGACGCGGACGAAGCTCGGTTTTGCCATAGAAAGCGTGGCCTGCGTAAGCCGGGTTATGCAGCATCCTCCAAAGGGTTGTGCGTTCCCATCGGCTCTCTCGCGTCCGCGTCGGCACCTCGCGTTGATTGAGTAAGCCTGAGATGGCGCCCAGGCTGAGACCTTGCCGCGTGTAGGCATGGAAGATGAGACGCACCACCTCGGCCTCGGATTCCACCACTTCGTAGTAGGCCGCCGAAGTATCGGTCTTCTTTATGTAGCGATAGCCGTAGGGGGCGCCCGACAGCACATTGATCGAGCCCTGCTGCGCGCGGTGCCGCTTGCCACGGCGAGAACGCTCGGCAATCTGTGCCCGTTCGTATTCCGCAATCATCCCTTGAAACTGGACCAGCAACTGATCTTCGGCGGTAGCGCCGGAAGGTGCTCGCAAAAAGATCAGTTCCACTCCACAGCGGGCCAACTCTTCGGCCAACAGCACTTGATAGGCATATTTCCGACTCAAGCGGTCTGGGGAGTAGATCAGAACGGTTTGGATCTCACCCGCCGCCGCGAGGTCCCGCAATGCCTCCAAGCCAGGACGGACCAAGGTGGCGCCACTATAGCCATCATCCTGGAACTGCCACTCGGACGGGACCAGGTATCCGTGGGTCGCGGCGAATTGCATCAACGCCGCGACCTGGCTGGCAATGGTGTGGTTCTCCTTTTGCCGATCGGAGGACACACGGGCGTAGAGGGCGGCAGGCTTGTTCATTCACCACCTCCTGGCAGCTTGCCGGCTGCGGGCTTGGAGCAATCGACCAGCACCGGTCCGATGCGAGCAGCTCGTAGGCCTGAGCCAACTTGTCCGGCAATAATCGGTCGAAGTGGTATTCCAGATGGACGGTTCGCGACGGACTGCGCGTCCGATCAGCCACGACCTCCCCCACGGTGCAGGACCGCCGAGAAGGCACGGCTGGCGATCTCGCTCAAGGTCAATCCGGTCGAAGCGGCGTAGCTGCGGAGTCGCTCCACGAGACGGCGGGAAAGCTTGACGGTGAAGGATACTTTGACATCGCCGACCGGGAGGGGGTGCTTGAGTCGCTGTGCCTGCTCGAGGTAGCGATAGGCCTGGCGCTCGGAGATGGAGCAATCCCGGGCCAGTCTCTGGGCAGCCTCGGGCCAATGCGGATACCGCTGCAGAAGGGTGCGAGCCAAGTTGAGCCGTTTGGCCTTTTGAATATGGCTGGCTCGAGGCATATGACATATAAATACGCCTGTATACGTCATCACTCAAGTACTTCTTAAGGTTGTTCCAAGTTCAGCGGCCACAGCCAACGCGACACTCGGTCCGCCACCAACGTCTGCATTGAAGCCGTAGTGTTTGCGCACTCGTTCTCGCATACCGGCGATGCCAACTCCCATCTCTCTGCCTGGCTCATCCACTTGTGCTAGCCTTGTCTGCTCGATGCCATTTCCGTTATCGCTGACCTGCAGTTCAAGTCGGCCCTGATCCATTGTCAGTGTGACGCTTGCGGTTGATGCTCCCGAATGGCGATGAACGTTTGTAAGGCTCTCCTGCAGGACTCTGAACAGCACAAGTTCGCATTCTGTGGAAAATCGTTCACTGTGCCGCGGAATATTGCACTCGACCTTGATATTGCTGCGCTTTGCGAAACCGTCAACAAACCATCTGGCCGCCGAGACAAAGCCAGCCTCATCGAGCAATGGGGGATGTAAAAGATACGACGTTGTACGGATCTCCCGTAGCGCCTCGTCCGCAAGCGCAGTTACGTCCTCGATGAGCTGTGAGATTCCAACCGTGCCCTGGACCGAGTGCTGAAGGGACGCCATCGCCATCTTCAGTGCCGAGAGCGTTTGACCCGTGCTGTCATGAAGGTCGCGAGCAATCCGACGACGCTCTTCATCCTGTAATGTCATGAGCCGAATCGACAGGTCTCGATACTGCGCTTCTGCGTCTTTTCGAATCTCCATTTCAGATTGGAGCATTGCAAGTGCTTCACTGAGTTCCTCCGTACGCAGCTCGACACGCCGCTCCAATTGCTCGTGAGCGTCTTTTAATCGCGCTTCAGCCTCCCTGCGATGAGCCGCTTCTGTTGTCAGTTCAGATAACGATCGATTCAACCTCATCTGCTTCTTTCCGTTTGCATCCCCGAGCACAATAAGAACGCCGCACACGAACGAGAAGCCAACCATGCCATGAAGTTCTGATGGACGGTCCACGGCGAAGGAGTGGCGCGGGTCGACAAACCAGTAAAAAATTCCGAGGAACCCGAGTAAGGCATTCAATCCAGCCGGTCCAAAACCGCACAGGATGGCGGAGAGAGCGACTGAAATGTACACGGTAACGTAGAACGCAACGTGCCCCAGAACCGGATCCAGCAGTGCCCGTAACAGAACCGCTACCACGGACATTGCGCAGGCAATCGTGTACCGCTCGATCACTCGAGACTGTGGCACGGGCGATAGAATTCCGCGTAAATCTGCAGGTGTTCGGTCTGTCATCTTGCACCACCCGAATAGGAATTAGGGCTGAGATTGAAATGAACAATTCGCGCGACGAATTTCAACGAACCTAGCGCGTTAGCTCCAACCATTCACAGTGTTGATTCTCCAGAGGCTCCGGATGCATGAACGGGTGTGCTCGCACCGATGGTTCAACAAATTCAACAGAGAAGAAGAGAAGTTAACGAAGGGTACGACTTTGGAAAGGCTCCGCGTGGAATGTATGAAATGCAACTGCGCTGAATACAAAGTGCTGATCGCAAATGTCGGTAAATTCCTGCCATCGCAATTGACAGGAGGATCCACTGGATGCTTCGAATCGCTTTTAGGGCTGTCGCGGGTCCGTGACATGCGGTGTACGGCCCCACGCCCATTGGGAACAGAAACACTGAAACAAGACTAAGAACGCAGACTGCACAAACAAATAAGAAACTTTTGCTGCTTTGCGGCACAGGCGCCATCGCGTTGTGTGCCTCAGTCATAAAGAAATGTCCCCATATTCCACGATGCGTACTTCCAGGCGGGAGTTGCACAGAGATTCTACCGCAGGTCGATGCCCGGAGAGTGTCGTTTGACGAAGGTTTGCAGTGTTGAAAATGGACGCAAAGCAGGCTAGATTAAGAAACTTGGCGTCGTGGTCCAACAGGTCTGTGCACCTGACGCCAAAAATGCATCAACCACCCACCTAATGACCAACTCTTCTATAAGCGAGGAAGAGGTTTACACGTTTGTCCTAGATGAGATCGAAACTGTCCCCCATCTGGAGGCGCTGCTATTGCTATGGAACAGCCGCCCTCAGCCTTGGACCATAGAGAACCTGTCCAAGCGGCTTTACGTCTCCACCGAGATCGTCGACGCTCCTCGATGATCTGGTTCGACGTCACCTGATTGTGTGCGTCCAGGGCGCGCCAGTCGGATATCGCTACGAATCCGTATCCATTGCGCAAGATCAACTACTTTCTTCCCTGGATTCTACGTATCGCCGCGAGACGGTTCGCATCTCTACGATGATTCATTCAAAACCGTCGTCATCCTTACGCGACTTTGCTCGTGCCTTTCGTTTTCGGAAGGAGCGAGAATGATGGTGGGAGCCATAGTTTACGTGATCGGTGCTTGCACGAGCGCAGCGTGCGCTACGCTGCTGATGCGCGGCTACGTCCGGGGACGAAAGAAGCTTCTTTTATGGAGTGGACTTTGTTTTGCTGGATTGGCGATCTCCAACCTTCTAATTTTTGTCGATTTGGTGCTGATTCCGACCGTCGATCTTTACCGTTACAGGCTCGGTACGGCTGCTGTCGCTATGTTGCTGCTTCTCTATGGTTTGATTTGGGAGAACGAGTAAGCATGATCGAAGGATTCTTACTTGGCGTGATTGCTACTGCGTCCCTGACCGCAGGACTTTTTTTCGTGAGGTTTTGGAACACAACTCGTGACCGCCTGTTTCTTGCTTTTGCTGCGTTCTTTTTTATTGAAGCGATCAACCGAATCGTCCTATTGTGCTTCGAACGCCCCAATGAGGGTAGTCCATGGATCTACCTCATTCGGCTCCTTGCCCTCATGATTCTGTTATTTGCGATTCTGGAAAAAAACTACGGGCGAAGCGGTTGAATTGGCCTTTATCAGAAATTCAGCACCCGAAACGCTACATAGCTGCCCAACCGCGGGTGGGATAGATACATCTAAACACCTGGATGAAGGTTTTGCAGGTGAAGGACCCACAGCGAACCTATTGGCCGTTGCTGATTGTCTTAGCGACGTTTCTGTTGTCTGCCGGTGTCATCGAGGGCCGGCACCTCATAAACGCAGCTATGGCGGATGACACAGAGTTCTCAGGGATTGATGGCGGAAATGTCCCCTCCGCAATAGGGTCGCTGCTGGTCGGCAGCACATCGGCAGAAATCGGCGATGCGGTGTTCTTGAACGATGTCCATCTGCAAGCAGGGCCGAAGGCAAACTTATTTGTGGTGTCGGGCTCCAGAGGTGTCCGAATGTTGGTGTCTTTGGAAACGGCGAAGGAATTCCAAGCGGCGCCGGGTAACGTGGACATCAAAGGAACAATTCGGCGATTGCCTGGGCTGGAGGCCCTTCGGAAGAGCTGGAGGCTCAGTAAAAATCAGGCTCGTTTCTTCGGAAAGGAGCAAGTCTATATCGCTGCCGACTACCTGAAAGAAACAAAATCGGAAAGCAACTAGCGAGTAGGAGACGTTTCGATTCGCGTCCTCCAATGCTCGACACTCTAATAATTTAGCTGTATTTTATGTTCTCTCAAGATGGATTCCGTTCCGCTGTTTGTTCTTGAAAGTTGTATATCTGTATGATATTGTGGCACTTACGTGACTGGCGCCAGCAAAGTCGTGGTGGGGATTGTGCTCCTCTTGAGCGTACTCGTGGTTTTCGCTGCGCCCGCTGTTGATCTTGAGCCCACGGCACTGAGAGCGATACAGGCAGCAAGCCTGTTTTTTGCAGTTCTCGCGCTAGCCGGAACAACAATTGCAGCGACACTGATAGCGGCTAACCCGCACACGGCCCCGGTTTTTGGTGTCCACGCGATTGAGACGACCACCGCTAGTCTGGTCGATCTGAACTGCGTCCGTTTGTGTTAGCTCTCCTTATCTTCGTTTTCTCAAATTTCATTTCCAAGAATTGACTGAGAAGCCTTCATGGCTTCGTCTCCGGTCATGTTTAATCCTTTCGCTGCCAAAACGATTGGAGGACATTTGCTACAGCTTCAGCCCCGGAATTTTTCAGGAGATTTACACGGGAAGCTCTTTCCTTTTTTCGCCGGGGTTTCAAGTGCAACTTCTCGTGCGCTTCTTCTCGACTATGACGGGACGATCGCCCCGTTTCGCTCGGACCGTAACCGAGCGTATCCGTATCCGGCGGTTCTGGACTTGCTGAAGAGGATAAGAACCTTCACACACACTCGACTGGTGCTGGTAACAGGGCGGCGCGCCCTGGACGCCGTGCAATTATTGGGAATAAAGCGTGTCGAAGTGTGGGGGTGTCACGGACTGGAGCGACTCCACATCGATGGCACCTACGAAATGCCTCAGATCGCGGAAAGAAGTCTCCAGACAATTTCACTCGCCCACGAACGGCTGGCACGCGAAGGGCTCCGTGACTTGATGGAGTATAAGCCAGCGGGCATCGCCATCCACTGGAGAGGTATGGAGCCGGAAACAGCGAGTGCAATCCGGCGTAAGGTCGAGGCGGTGTGGTCTCGGCTACCGGATACTCGGGGACTTTGCCTATTGAAATTCGATGGTGGAATGGAAATTCACGCAACCGCACGGAACAAGGGAGATGTTGTCCGCGCGGTGGTTACAGAAACAGCTAACAGAGGATCGATCGCCTATCTGGGTGACGATCTGACGGACGAAGACGCGTTTGCGGCGTTGCAGGGCTATGGCCTAAGCGTTCTCGTAAGATCCGAGTATCGCCCGACACTTGCCGATGTTTGGATTCGACCGCCCGAGGGGGTTGTGGAGTTTCTGACGGATTGGATTAGAGCTTGCGGAGGTGAATCGTGAGGACGAATGATTTCCGGATGGTGGTTGTCTCTAACCGTCTGCCAGTGACGATCGAGTCGGGGCCTGTTGGTTTCGGTGTGGACCCAAGCTCCGGAGGATTGGTGACAGCTCTCCGCCCTCTCCTCAACGATTGTGCCGGGGTCTGGATCGGCTGGACTGGAACCGACGAATCGCCAGAGATTGAGAAGGTGCTCAGGGAGTATTCACAGCAAAGCAATTTTGAGCTCAAACCAATCTTTATGACCGCAGAGGAGAGATCCCGATTCTATTGCGGGTTCTCGAACGAAGTCCTGTGGCCTCTGTTTCATGATCTGCAGTCGCGCTGCAATTTTGACCCTGCGTACTGGGACACACATTTGACCGTGAACCGCCGATTCGCAGAGAAAGCCGCAATCGAAACACGCGCCGGAAACTTAGTCTGGGTACACGATTATCACCTAATGTCCGTTGCCGCAAGCTTGCGGCAACTAGGAGTCACCGAGCAGTTGGCATATTTTCACCACATCCCATTCCCCAGTCCTGACATCTTCGAAAAACTTCCTTGGCGAGAGGAGATCCTGACAGCGCTATTGGATTTTGACGTTGTCGGCTTCCAAACCCTTCGTGATCGGCGGAACTTCGTCGCTTGTCTTCGTCAATTTGTGAAAGGAGCCCAGATAAACGCCCGAGGGGAGCATCTGGTTGTGAATGAACCAGGGCGTACCACCTTCGTGGGTGCTTTCCCCATCGGCATTGACTTTGACGAATTTGCGCAATGCGCAGGGAGAGCCGACGTGGACAATCGCGCCGCAGAGATTGCTCAGGGATTCGGTGGATGCTGCATCGTGCTCGGTGTTGATCGACTTGACTACACCAAGGGAATCCCAGAAAAGCTGGCTGCAATTCGCCATCTGCTCGAATGCTACCCAGAACTACGCGGAAAAATCTCTCTCATACAGATCGTTGTGCCCAGCCGCGAAGATATTCCCAAATACGGAGAGCTGAAGGCAGAGATCCAGCGGACAGTGAGCGAGATCAATGGGCGCTATGGGGAGCCCGGATGGATGCCCATTCATTACCTTCACCGTTCTGTCGACCGATCTGAACTGCTGGCATACTACCGGGCAGCCGACATCGCTCTAGTGACTCCTTTGAAGGATGGTATGAACCTGGTTGCGAAGGAGTATTGCGCCTCCCGTGTTAACAATGACGGAGTACTCATCCTGAGCGAGTTTGCCGGTGCGGCATTCCAGCTTCAAGGAGGCGCTTTGCTAGTCAATCCCTACCATACCCGCGCTGTGGCAGAGGCAATCCGCAAAGCCTGCGAGATGCCGCAATCTGAGCAGAGAAGACGAATGCGCAAATCAAGAGCTCGGATACGCCGGGAAGATATTTACCAGTGGCGTGACGCTTTTTGTGGTTGTCGCGCAGCGTTTGAACAACGCTTGATTGCAGAAGGAACTCACGCCGTCTAGGGTGAAACCAAATCCTGAGTTGGAGTAGCGCGAAGACGGTTTGGCAATGCGATGAACGGAGGAAAACAATGCTTCGATTAGCGATGTTCGTGCTTTTAGTGCTGGGCATGGTTTATTCGAGCGCTGCCCAGCAAGCTTCCACAAAAGACTCCACGGCGACGTGCAGTTTTCAAGATGGGAAACAGCTGACCGTTCGTTACGACAATGACACAACCAGCAAAAACGGACCTCCCGAGGGACGCATTTGGGCACCAGGAGGGACACCGATGTTGTTGTTCACTCAGTCACCACTATCGATTGGGAACACGCAGATCCCAGTAGGGGCCTACAGCATGTACGTCATCCCTCGAAAGGAAAACTGGACTCTAATTCTCAACAAGAATGTGACAGGGGGTGGCAAATACGATGAGCATCAGGACCTATCACGGGTCGAGATGCAGATCGGCCAACTCAGTGAACCGAACAAACAGTTCAGTCTCGCCTTTGGCCACGTTTCGCCGAAGCAGTGCAATATGCGAATATACTTTGGCAAAATCGGAACTTGGGCAGAGTTTAAGGAAAACTGATTTGTGCTTCCAACCTCACAAGGTGAGAGTCGGGCAGCCCCGGGTCTTAAATCGTTCTGCCGTTGCGGCTGTGGAAGGGTCGATCTTGCACTCTGACAGAAATTAGAAGCCGCATTCTATCGTAAGAGGGCCGTGACCTCGATGACTGCAACATCGGCGGTTGAGTTTCTGATCTGGCTGCTCATCGCCGCGTCGGCCATTGCGATCCTGGCGAAGCACGTACGCGTCCCGTATACGGTCGCTTTGGTTGCCGGGGGCTTGATATTAGGTGCGTTGCGTTTGCCCCACCTCTCGCCTCTGGATCCCGGCCAACGTCCCGAATGGTTAAGCCCTGACGTCATACTGATTCTCTTCCTGCCCGCTCTCGTATTTGAGGGCAGTATTAAGTTGAATGTGCGCGACCTTGTGCGGAACTCCGCTCCGCTCCTGCTTCTCGCGATTCTGGGAGTTCTGCTTGCCGCTGTTGTTACCGGCTACTTTGTCCATTGGACGACCGGCCTCCCAACGCCAATCGCGCTTCTTTTCGGGGGGATAATCTCAGCAACAGATCCAATCTCGGTGTTGGCCATCTTTAAGGACCTGAGAATGGAAAAGCGCCTGTCGTTGATCATCGAAGGGGAAAGTCTGCTGAATGATGGCACTGCCGCAGCTCTCTTCCAGATCTTCCTTGCCGGGATCGTCGCAGGACACTTAGGTGTCGCGAAGGGAGTTGGACAGTTCCTCCTCACTGTCCTCGGAGGAGGAGTTCTAGGTTCACTTCTCGGCTACGCTGTGAGCAGGGTCACGAGAACGATCGACGACCCGGAAGTGCAGATCACGCTCGCCGCAGTAGTTGCCTACGGCAGCTATCTCCTCGCCTATCAGTTGCACTTGTCCGGCATCATTGCGGCAGCGTCGGCAGGGCTGGTTATCGGAAATTTGGGCACAAGAAACTGCAGCAAGGAAACTAAAACCGCTCTCGAGTCCTTTTGGGCTTACATCGCTTTCATCATGAATTCTCTGGTCTTCCTGCTGATCGGCCTTGAGGTACACGTCGATGCCCTCGTCCGCAGCTGGGGTCCAGTTCTTCTATGCGTCATCGCGGTTCTTGTCGGCCGTGCGTTGTCCGTTTATCTACTCGTTCCTTTAAGTAACACCATGGCGGAGAAGATTCCTCTACGCTGGCAACATATGATCGTCTGGGGAGGGCTGCGCGGATCTCTGGCTCTGGCTCTCGCGCTCAGCCTCGATCGTAGGTTCCCTGAGCGGAGTCGCGTCCTCGATTTGACGTTCGGGGTGGTGGTCTTTTCGATTTTGGTGCAAGGTCTCACAATCAAGCCTTTATTGAAAGTTCTCGGTTTGTCTAGCGGTCCGCAGTCAACCGAGACCTCATCGCAAAGGGAGGAAACACCCGTCCCACCGATTTGAGAGTCCCGTCGCCGTGACTTCAACCGACACCCTTACTCATTGATTTGGAGGCAATTTTGCAGCCGCCGTTCCGATCTAAGCAGGAAGTGATCATTAATGCGCCTTTGGAAGCCGTGTGGGCGTTCAGCATGGATCTGACGAAAATTCCGGAGTTCCATCCTCGCGTGGTTAAGGTTGACGTTCTTTCTGGCAAGACCCTGCGCGCACCAGGGGCTTCCTATCAATGTCATCTTGCGGGCGGGAAGCACTCTTGCATCGAGAAGGACATCGAGATTATCCCGCTGCAGAGGATCGTGACAGTATTGCCGGAAGACACATTCGGTATCAGCAAAATTCTCATCGACTACAGAGTGGAAACGACGTTTCGAGCGCTCGGCAATCGGTCAACGAAAGTGGAAATTAGCCACTTTTATTCGACGAACACGCTGAAAGCCAAGCTCCTCAACTTAATCGCAAAAGGTAAAATTGCCCGCGAAACCCAGGCGACGTTGAATGCTGCCAAATCCACGATCGAGACTGCCTGCCCTACGGATAGGGTTCGTCAGACAGATTCTTAGGTAGTCAGAATTGTTCCTCCTACTTCGGAATCGCCGACGGGTACGCGAACATCGGCACTGTTTACAGAGTGGTCACAAAACCGTGGCCACGTCGACAAACCTGGTAGAGCGGCTATCTTGCGCAAGAACTCGACACAGGGAGGTGACCGATGAAGGCGATTGTAGTGACGGATCAGGCCGCGGGAACGGCCGGCGTGAGGCTGGTGGAGAGGTCCAAGCCGCACGCGGCGATAAATGACGTGGTGGTTGAGATTCATGCGTCGGGATTCACCGGGGATGAGCTGACGTGGCCCTCGACCTGGACCGATCGCGTCGGACGCGACCGGACACCTTCAATCCCCGGACACGAACTGGCCGGAGTGGTCACCGCTCTCGGCTATGGCACGACGAGGCTATCGATTGGACAGCGGGTGTTCGGCCTCACGGACTGGTATCGCGACGGCACGCTGGCGGAGTATGTGGCCGTCGAGGCCCGCAACCTCACGCCGCTGCCGGGCGACGTTGATTTCAAGGTGGGCGCGGCGCTCGTGATGCCGGGCCTGACCGCGTGGCAGGGGCTGTTCGAGCACGGCAGACTTCGTGCCGGTCAGAGAGTCCTCGTGCACGGCGCAGCCGGAGTAGTTGGGTCGATGGCGAGCCAGTTAGCGCGTGCGGCCGGCGCGTACGTCATCGGCACCGGGCGCGCTGCCGCCCGTCAGACGGCTCTCGACTTCGGCGCACGGAGTTCGTCGACCTCGATAATGACGTCCTGGAAGACATCGGCAAGGTCGATCTGGTTTTCGATGTCCTCGGCGGCGACATCGCGAAGCGGTCTGCGGGGGTGATTCGCGCCGGGGGAACGCTGGTGACCGTCACCGGCCCGACCGAGGCGCGGCCCCCTGGCGGCCTGACTGTCGACTTCGTTGTCATACCAGATTCCGCCCAATTGAGCGAGTTGGTTGAGCGGGTCCGGGTTGGTCGGCTGCGGACAAACATCGGCAACGTTGCTGCCCTCGATGATGCCGTTGCCGCCTTCAACCGGACCGAGCGGATAAAAGGAAAGACGATCATTCGTGTTCAATAGCCCGAAGTGCGAGGACCTCGAGGTCGGTCAGGAGACCATGGACACGGACAGCCGGAACAGCCAGTCTTGCTTGGGGTCGGCGCTCCAGTACATGAGTACTCCATTTACGAGCACACTCAAAAGAACCGCCATAATGGGCCACAGGATCCCTGAGACGAGGACACAGTACCTTGACAGTTTCTCCAATGAAACCTCCCGAAGAAGTTACTACTTTCCTGAACTCTTCCCAGTCGTAGCGACTTTAGTCGCGTGAATCGTGAGTGCTGGCTTCAGAGGTCCGCCTAACTCGCCTACTTCCCCCGTTTGTGTGAAGGACGTTGCAGTGATACCTGACCACACCTCGTGCCACGTCATCTTTTTTTCGGCCGGCGGGAATCCCAGATCGACGGTGAGTTGTTTTCCATCCCAGGTCAAAGAACTGTTGGAGTAGGTGTTGAAATCGCAAGCCGCTGGACCCGAATTGTTACAGAGCATGCCGCGGAGAGTTTTCGTGGTGTTGTCCCACCAGTGCAGTGCAATGAGAAACATTTCCCCAGAGGAACCGCGTACGCGCTCTTCCTCCGTCAAGACATACCCACCCGGGCCGGTTCGCCAGGTTTCTTCGCCGGTTCCCGTGCCGCCCTTTGGAGAGATGCCGCCGGGCGCAAACTCGTAGGATGTTGTCCAAGTACCAGCCATCGCTTTTTCGAGGTCCTGCAATTCCGGCGCAGGATCTGCGCCGCTCGATGCCGAATGGTCTCCGGAGTTGCCCACGTGAATGTCCTTCCCGCCGCGCGCCGTTGCAATTTTAGTAGCGCGAATTGTAAACAGCCCCTTCCTGGGTCCTCCGGGTTCTCCATATTCGCCAGTCTGAACAAATGAGGTGGGAGTGATATCGGACCAGGGATCGTGCCATACTGATTTCTTGCCGCTTTTCGATGTTTCCATTTCATCGATGACGAACTGTTTGCCATCCCAGTTCATGGTGATGTCATTCTGCGCACCCTTTACATCACATGTGTATGGCAGCAGGTTTTGGCATTCCATTCCACGAAGATTATTTGTGTCGGTATTCCACCACAGGATTCCAAGAAGAAATAGATCATTCTCGGGCATGCGCAGACGTTCTTCTTCCAGCAACGTGAACCCCCCTGGCCCTGGTCGCCAGGTCTCTTCTCCCGTGTTGGTCAGGCCATTCGGTGCCGACGCGCTGGGCTCAAACTTGACGCTGAGTGACCACTCTCCCGTTAGAGCTTTGGCAAGGCTTGCAATTTCAGCCGATGGCTGTGGGGCAGATGTTACTGACTGTGCTTTAGCGCTGACGATAAACATTGCACAAAGGGCCAGAACACCAAGCGAAATCGGAGAAACTTTCTTCATGTTGACTCCAGGTCGTGAACAAAGCGTGCTTCGTAGCGTGATGTGCGGCTTGATCGCCCGAGTTCAATACTCCACGCATCAGCCGACTGTAGTGGCAGCGAAACGTTGCCAAACTGGTGTGAGACTGCCGTAGTAAGCGAGATATAGAAATGCAACGGTGATCGTGGCACCGAACCCGAACGCGGGGTGCAACTTTCGGTTTCTCATCGAATCAAGCAATACGACTGCGGTCACCAACAAAGCCCATACACTCAGGATTACAATGTTGCTTCCAAATCCGGCCCAAACGAACAGCCGGACGATGGGATTCGGAAGTATGCAGAAGGTGGCCAATAGCATGAAGCGTTTGTGGTAGGCGACTCGATTTCTTAGCCATATCCCAAGCGCAACGAGGGATGCGAACAGAAGCATCTGAGTGAGTTCAAGCGCAAGCACCGTCAGGATGCTGGAAACAAACTCCGAATGCGCCCGCACTTCGCGCCGGGCCGCGAGCACAGTTGCTGTACAGCCCATGACAACGACAAGAACAGCATAGCCCGCTCCGAATGAGCCCAGGCCCCTGTGAATGCGCGTGCGATGCGAAGCAATCAGGAACGTTTGCACTGCGAACAGAGCAATCCAGCCTGTCATCACCGCCCCATGGACATGCAGGAACATTGAAAGCCCGGGCGTCTTAAACAATGATTGGAGGTAATATGTGCGCGAGAACCCGACAAAAACGAGAATTGCAATCGATACCGCGAGCCACACAAAAAAGCGCCGCTCTGACCGCCGGCGGGTAGCAGAGAGTTCGGAAAGAGTTATCGAGTCTGTTCCCATCGTGATCTCTTTCTGCAAGTTCACATCGGTGGACGGACGTTCCCGTACTCGAAGTGCGTTGAGCGATGGCCCATGACCTTGTTGCCTCGGTTATCTACGTCCTCTTCAACCCGCAAAGGCAGTCCGCTACCTTTGGATACCCACATTTGTCCGTCTTCAGTGACCTCGTCGTATTCGCGATGCAGGGAGTAGACCGTTGCGGCTTCACCGTTCACAGATTCGCTGCGAAGGAGCTGGCAAGTTGACTTGCCCTTCTCCTCTTTTTCCTTCTCCTGCTCAAGAACGTCCTGCGAGGTCACGGGGATGCGAATCCATTTCCCGTGCACTTGAATGTACTTCTGTCCGTTGGCGAATATGGTTTCGGCTTCCGTCGCCTTGCCAGAATTAACGGCGGTACTGGTCGTGTAACTGTGGCTCGGAGTCGTTGCGACCTTTGTTAAGGCCTCAAAGACCCGCTGGCAGGCATCGGCTGCGCGTGCTGTCACGGCCTCCCCCATCACGAGTAATGAAAGAAAGGAAAGCGTGAAGACGTAATTGCGAGACATGAAGTTCTCCTTAATCGAAACTGAGTCATCTCTTCTCCGCGCTGCTGGCACATTTACGGCTCTACCTACTCCACGCCCACAAGACCTCGGACTGCGCCGAACAACTTGGCGGAGCTGTAGCCAATGCCTTTCCGAAAGACCAGCTCGACATTGCGAATGTCGGAAATTTGTTGTGATGGACTGCCACGTACTACAACCAGATCCGCCTGCTTACCCACCGCGATGGTTCCGATTCGTGATGCTTGGCCAAGAAACTCCGCTCCATTGGCAGTGGAAATATGAATGGCTTGCTCGGGCGTGAAACCTGCCTGCACCAACAACTCGATCTCACGCTGGTCGCCATACCCGGCGAGAGTTCCACCGTCTCCAGTGGGATCATTGCCCGCCAGCAAAGTTCCTCCGGCGTTGGCAAACTCGCGTTCGAACCGCATTTCCTTTGTGAGCAACTGGGGCACCGGGTGCTTCTCTAGTTGCCGGCGTATCATTCGGTACATCAACCCGCTCCGCCATCCAAGCGCTCGCATCTCACGATTGTTCATTAGCTCCAAAGGCTGCATCGCACCGCTAAAATCTGCGTCAACCGCGAGTGTGGATGTGATAGCGACATGATGTTTAATCAGGTGTCGCATCATTGCTTGAACTTGAGGGCTATCGATCTGCAGCTGAGAGTCGAAATATTCCAGTGCCTTCATGAAGTCCGGACAAACCCCGGCCTGCTTGCCGGGATAAAACTCTTCATCCACCAGAATCCCGTGTTCGAGGTTGTCAATGCCAAGGTCGGCAGCTTCGGTGAACCCGACAGAACAGAGATGGCCGGTGATTTTAAGCCCGTGGGAATGTGCGCGATTGATGGCTGCCGAAAGTTCGGCAGGCGTGATATCCGTATAGGCCTTGAAGGACGTCATACCCCGGCTCGACCAGAAGTCCACCGAATCAACAGCATCCGAGGCGTCCCCAAGTTGCTGCATTTGTGGATAGAAGTAAGGTGCGCTCTCCGGCGAGGGCTTGCCGTCCAAATACGGGGCCGTAAGAAACATATCCGGACCTGGTCGTCGTCCTGTATCGACGTCATGTTTCAAGGCCAGATCGGACTCTGGATCAATGCTGCCTGCCGTCCGCATCGTTGTAACGCCGCCAGCCAAGTACATCAACGGGAACGCCAGCGACTCCTGTAGGAGCTCTGGGCGGTTGTGGATTGCCGCAGTTATCGAAGACGATGTGGTAAACAGATGCTCGTGCATCATGACGAGACCAGGAAGAACTGTTTTGGCTGATGAGTCGATGACACGCGCTCCGCGAGGTACTTCGGTGACAGAAGAAGCGCCTAAGGCAACGATTTTTCCCCCACTGATCACAATGGTCTGATCGTCAACTGCAGGAGAGCCAGTCCCATCAATCACGTGTGCGTGAACCAGGGCGATAATCGGAGCATTTTCGACGATGAAGGCAGAGGGCGGCTTCGCAGCTTGCCTACGGTAGTAGAAACGAGGAACCAAGACTGCAACCCACGCCAACAAAACAAGTGCAATGACGAGCAGCAACGCTTGCAGGAGCCATCCGAAAAGTTTGCGGAAGATTTGCATCATCGCTTGTCTACCGAATTCCACATGAATTACCGGCTATCTATGTCCCTGCCACTTCCAAAGATCGGAGTACTGAGCCTGCGGTTGGGTGTAAGGCGGCAGGCTTTGGATCCTTTTGATCAAAACGCCGGACAAGTAGCTGCTCCCGAGAGACACAATGGCGAACGCGAGGAGGAACCCACCGATCGCGGCCGCGAGCGAAAAGAATGTGCTAGTCTCGGTTCCCGCGCCCCCTCCGCACTTTGCCCTTTGCGGTTGCGGCCACGTCAGCACCATCGTTAGCCGCGCGACGGGTTTGTGACTCGCATGACACTGCCAACTGGCCTCGTCGAGAGGCCGTATGTCAGCAACCGAACTCTGCATTACGACCAGATGTTGGCTCATGGTCACTCCCACTGCGCCGAAGTTCATGGTGCTTCTCAGTTACGGCTCGACCTTGTACAGTGTCGCCATCCCCGCATCCATGTGATCGTCAATGTGGCAATGGAACATCCAGATACCTGGGTCGTCGGGAACCATGTCGACAGTCTCCATTTGCGCCTGCATGAGAGGAACGACATCCGTGCGCCTGCCGTCGTGCACTACCACGTTGCCGTGCCAGTGCGGAGTGTGCATGCTGAATTGATTGCCAAGGGCTAGAAGATACCAGCGAACCCGCTCTGCTCTTTTCATGGTCATCATTGGACCGGTTCCGTAGATGTAACCGTTAATTGTGAACTTGACATTGGCGACGCTGAATCCTGAACCCAAGCCGAAGGGGCCATTGTCGACAACTGGATCTTGCTCGAGCTTGTTCACTCCTTTGGGATCGCCTGTGAAAGTCTGGATGTTGTGATCGAGATACCAACTCACGTTCTCGTCAAAGAGCTGGAACAGGCAGACGAATTCCCGGTCGACGTCTTTGGGTTTGCCGTTTTCGTCTGCCATCCCTCGGCGGCTAACGATCATTGCTCCGACCAGTCCGCTCGCTACATCCTTCCCTTCATTTGTATGGGAGTGATATAGCCACACGACCGAACTGGGATCGTTCGGGCCAGGACCGGCGCGCTCGGGAACTTTCCATGTGTAGGTATGAGCCTTGCCGGGAGGCACTGCATCGTCTTCCTTGTCGGCTCCAGATGTCCCGTCGGCATAGGGCGTGCCTTCGGAGTCCTTGTCATAGAAAACGCCGTGCGGATGCATGCTGTATGGGCGTGTGGCATTATTCTTGAAAATGATCTTGATCGTGTCGCCGACTTCAGCGCGCAGGATTGGACCTAGAATTCCAGCGGTTGCCCATTCGGCAGGCCGTGGTTTCAGTTGGCTGAAAGTTTCATCGGTATACTCGCGATAGATGGCTTTGCGATACACCGTTCCGATGCGATGAGGGCCCTTTTCAACGAAGGTTTTCGAATAACCCTCGAACTTCATGCCCATCATCTTGTTCACGCCACCGGGAGCGTAGTCCCAGTCAACTTCGTCAGCAGCGATGAAATAAGTGCGGATCTTGCCGCTGGGGACGACGAGAGCCGTTTGGGCGACGCTTGCTGCCCAACCAATCAGCGCCATGCCGATCAGAACTGCGGCAATTGTTCGAACACCCGCGATGGGCATTTTCATTGTCATCTTTGCTTCTCCGCATACACGTTCTGAGGATTTCTCTTTCTCATTTCCGCGCTACATCGATCTCGTCATCAGCTTTACTTTGGCCAGAAGTGCAATATCCAAGAGGCACCGCTGTGCCAAACTCGGGAATGGCCAATCAGGCTCTGAGTCTCCTCGTAGAGAATCAGGAACAAACCTCCCCAAAGCGTTGCGGGATGAATTCTTTTTCGAGAGGAGAAGTCATAGAGGACAATCAAGAGAAGGAAGAAGTACGTAACCATGGTGATGCCGTGGGACACTTCGTGAATCCAGCGCACAGGCCAACGGAAAATGCCGGCTTCGCCGATGACCAAAGTCGCGAGAAGGATCAGTCGCTTGTGTGTCTGCGGCGAGTTTCGATAGCGAAGGGCGAAGTATGCGAGGCCAGCGAAAACCAGGAGTGAGGCGATCGAATCGTAATAGAAAACCCACGGGCCGTCGAAGCCGGGCGGGAAGCGGTTATGCGCCACGGCCGCTGTCACGGTCAACGCGCCGACGACCGGCATGCAGCAGATAAGAAAAAAACCAGCGATCCCCAGGCGGCGATGCAGAGCGACTCGTCCGACGGACACAAGAGACACTTGAGTCAAAAGAAGAAGCATCCAGGAGAGGAAGAGCGCCGCGTGGATATAGACAAGCAAACTGGGGAACGGAAAATACTCTGCCCGAAATTGCACATACTCCGAAACGAATCCGTAGAGCACCGCGGCGAAGATCAGCAACGTTATTGAGAAAAAGAAGAACCGCTCTACGGAAATCCGGGATTTTGGGAGCGAGTATTGTGTTGCGCTGACCGTGCTCAAGTTCATATCTCCTTTAGATTGAGTCAATTCATCTGCGCACGAGAACGCACGTCACAGCCTCACGCCCGCATGTTCCGCCGCGAATTTGCCAACGATCGGCAGCCTGAAAAGTTTTTGCTGGTAAGCCTGATACATGAGGAAGATCCAGATTCCGAAGCCAGCCACAGTGAAAATCAACATCAACGGCAGGGCGATCAAGCCAAAGACTCCGGCCGTCAAAGGTGTTAGAACAGCCGAAAGGATCATCCAGACAATCCAAAAGGCGACCCAAACGACGTTGAAGAAAATGGACTGGAATGCGTGAAAACGAACGAAAGAGTTCGACTTGTAGGGATCCAGGAAAAGGAACACAATCCCGGTGATGAACCCTGCAATGTAGGTGAGTGCCCCAACGACGTTCGTATCCATAGTTCTCGATACCGTTTCGGGGGATGGGGGCATTACAGCGACGCCAGCTGAGTTCCCGACTGCCTGCGCAGAGACATCGGCCCCGGGATTTGCCGGCGATCCACAGGACTGGCAGAAGCGGGTATCATCGGTTAGAGCTGTACCGCAAGATTGGCAAGCGCTCATATCGCCCTCCCCAGAATGGAACTGGTCGCTGGGCTGCAACGTGGGGAATTTGCTTGCAATCGGAAGAATTCGCAAACCAACTGAGGACAAATTGTGCATTAACCGCTAATTGTTTTTGTTCGAATGATTTAGAGAGTCCGATTAACTTGTTTTAGTCCGTCTTCGTGCTAAACTCGACGCTCAAAAACCTCGCCTGGCGTATGAAGGCCTCTGCTTCACACAATTCTTCCGCTCCGGAAACAAGCTACAGATTCGGACTTTACGTGCTTGACCCGAGCGATGGCACACTAACGCGCGGTTCTGTACGCGTGCGTGTGCAAGAACAGCCTTTCCAGCTATTGCTCCTGCTGGTGGAACGCGCCGGACAAATTGTTTCCCGGGAAGAGATTCGAAATCGACTTTGGCCACAAAATACCTTTGTTGAATTCGACAGAAGCTTGGGAGTGGCAGTACTCAAGGTTCGGGAAGCTCTTGGGGATGACGCGAGCAATCCTAGATTTATCGAAACCATTCCTCGGCGGGGATATCGGTTTATAGCACCGGTACAGATTGAAAGCCCGGTTCCTGCGAATCCGGCCCGGCCGATTATGAGGAACAAAAAACGGCTCGTGTGGATAGCTCTCATCGGGAGCTTGCTGGCAATTTCGGCGGTGGCAGCAGCCTGGATCGTTCGCTTGAGGAGTCACATTCCCGAACATGCTGCGATCGTAATCGGCAACTTTGCCAACGAAACCGGTGACCAGGTGTTTGATGGTTCCCTGCGCCGAGCCGTGATGATCCACCTCGCGCAGTCTCCCTACGTCACCATCGTCCCGGAGCAGAAACTGGGAATGGCGCTGCAGAACATCGGGCGGTCGCCCGAGGAAGCCCTCACCCCTGCACTAGCCTTGCAGGTGTGTCAGCGGTTGAAGAGCGCGGCATTGATTACCGGCCTCATCCGAGGCTCGACCCAGCGCTACCAGGTATCGGTCGAGGCGCAAGACTGCGCCGATGGTACCTCGCTCGTACACGAAGCCTTTTCTGTCGATAGCAAACCGGAAGTACTTCCGCGGCTCAGTGTAGCGGTTGACGATCTCCGCAAGAGGTTGGGTGAGTCACAGCAGTCGCTGAAGACCTTCGATGTCTCCATCGAGCAGGCGACCACAAGTTCTCTCGAAGCTCTTAGAGCTTATCAGTTGGGACTGGACCTGCGCGCGCATTCCAAAAATGTGGAAGCGCGCGATGTATTGAAAACGGCGATTGCCCTCGATCCGGACTTCGCCATTGCCTACGCACAGCTGGGATCGACGTACTCCAACCTCGGCGAGCCGTCGTATGCAAAACAATATTTCGAAAAAGCCTTTGCGCTGAGAGCGCGCGCGACCGAACCCGAAAGGCTTTACATTACGGGTCGCTACTTCGACATTGTGACTGGGGAGCGCGAAAAGGGCTCTGAAAACTCCAAGCTGTGGCTGGAGATTTACCCCAACGATTGGAAAGCTTACAACGCACTTGCCAACAATGCCGTCCTCCTCGGGCGATATCAGACTGCGGCGGACAATGCGCACAAGGCCGTGGAACTAGGCCCGGGCCAAGACTTCGGCGTATCCAATCTGCTGATGGGGCTCATGGGGCTCAATCGCATGGATGAAGCTAAGGCACTCTGCGAGAAACTCCTCTCGACCGGACACGACAATAGTTTTATCCACCTTGACCTTTTCGGCATCGCATACTTTCTTAACGATCAACCGGCTTTGGAGCGTCAGCGCGATTGGGCAAAGAAACATCCCAACGACGTGGGAATGATTTTTGCCGAGGGATCGGCCGCTGCATCGGAAGGCAGGCTTGAGATTGCCACTAAGCAGTTTGATCAGGTGGCCGAACTGGATATCGCCAACGGTGATTCCGAGGCGGCGGCAATCGCCCTGGCGGTCTCGGCAGAGATCAACTCTGAAATGGGGCGTGCCTCAATCGCCAACAAGGAGTCCGAACGCGCTCTGAAACTGGGCAGAAATGAAATGGTATACGGCCTCACGGGTCTGGTTGCTTCGCGCGGAAACGAAGTTCAGCGCGCTCAGCTTCTGCTGAACCAGATGGATCATGAACACCCTCTTGCAACTTTCAATCTTGGAATCTATTCCCCCATCCTCCGAACCATGGTGGCGGTCTCCCGTGGCACGTCCCCCGCGGAGGTCACCCATCTTATGGAGCCCGCACTGCCATATGAATTCGGTTCATTGGCCGACATGCTCCCCATCTATGTTCGCGGAACTGCGTACCTGGCAGCCAACGCTCCCGACCAGGCCGAGGTGGAATTTCAGAAGATTATCCGCAATCGAAACATTGACCCCCTAACGACTCTATATCCTCTTTCCGTGTTGGGCATGGCGCGTTGTTATCGGATGATGGGAAAAATGGTCGAGAGTGAGAATGCGTATCGACAACTGTTCACCCTTTGGAAGAATGCAGACAAAAGCTTGCCGCTCCTGCTCAAAGCGCGAAATGAATCTGAGGGGCACAAGAGGATCAAAACGCGGAGATCTTGGTGAGCCTACGAACCCTGATATAAGGGGG
>Ga0335071_10001896_pt1 | contig 22540 bp, 21 predicted proteins | sample Lox_Sample_15_FD_206724 | JGI IMG/M metagenome (GOLD analysis project Ga0335071, IMG submission 206724) | Soil microbial communities from Loxahatchee National Wildlife Refuge, Florida, United States - Lox_Sample_1.5 | ecosystem: Environmental > Terrestrial > Soil > Wetlands | place: USA... | reverse complement strand
CGATCGATGACATGGAGCGCTTTCGCAAGTCCCTCGAGAATGTGGGCGCGCTCTTTCGCCTTTGCCAGATCGAATTCCGTTCGGCGCCGGATGACGATCTTCCGGTAATCAAGATAAGCGATCAGGACGTCGCGCAGCGACAGAAGGCGCGGCTCAAGCCCGTTCACGAGCACGATCATGTTCAAATGGAAGAACTTCTGGAGGTCCGTGTGTTCGTAGAGCTGGTTCAGGACCTTCTGGGGCGGCACGTCGCTCTTGAGCTCCACAACGATGCGCAAGCCTTCGCGGTCGGACTCATCGCGGAGATCGCGAATACCTTCGATCTTCTTATCTTGAACAAGTTCGGCGATGCGCCGGATGAGATCGGCTTTGTTCACCTGGAACGGGATCTCGGTGATGATGATGTCAAACTGCCGATTCTTCTTTTCTTCGATGCTCGCCTTGGCGCGCATCAGGATGGGACCTTTCCCCGAACGATAGGCTTCGCGAATGGCTTTCTTGTCGAAAATGAGGCCGCCGGTCGGAAAATCCGGACCCTGAACGTGCTCAAAAAGATCGTCCGTCGTTGCATCCGGATCCTTGGCCAGATGAAGTATGGCATCGGCCACTTCCTGTATGTTGTGCGGCGGGATATTGGTCGTCATGCCGACCGCGATGCCGAGCGAGCCGTTCAAAAGCAGCCCCGGCAATTTTGCCGGCAGGACCTTCGGCTCTTCGCGCGTACCATCATAGTTCGGCGCCCAATCCACCGTGTCCTTTTCAACGTCCACGAGCATCTCGTGGGCGATGCGGGCCAGGCGCGTCTCGGTGTAACGCATCGCCGCCGGCGAATCGCCGTCAATGGACCCGAAGTTGCCCTGCCCCTGAACGAGCGGATAACGAAGCGAGAAGTCCTGAGCCATCCGGACCAAAGCATCATATATAGAAAGGTCGCCGTGCGGATGATATTTACCCATTACTTCGCCGACGATGTTCGCAGATTTTTTGAGCTTCGCGTCAGCGGTCGAACCGGAATCCCACATACCCCAAAGGATGCGCCGCTGGACCGGCTTCAAGCCGTCCCGAACGTCCGGCAGAGCGCGCGAAACAATGACCGACATCGCATAGTCGAGGTACGATTCTTGAAGTTCCAGAGTTATCTCCCTTTTGTTTATCTTCGCCATGTTATTGCTGGTCAGGCTTTACCAAATAATCTTTCTGCGTGGTCCACAGGCCCTTAAAACTATTCCAGATGTTCGCCATCCCCTGTTTCAACGCCCCTCCGCCGGCGCCGACGCTTCCCATAAAGGAAAAACTGCCGGGTTCGTTTTGGTCAGCAACGATTGAATCCGTCGAAGGAGAAAGCGGATTGAAGAATGTCAGCCAAACGAAGAAGACCACTCCGGCCACCAAAACGGTGCCGGAAACGATGATGATATGCTTTGTTTCCTCGCTCAAAGAGCGCGCCCACTCGAGCAAAGACTTATTTTCTTGGAACATGGTCAAACTTTTGCCTCGAGCACGATGATGCGGCCCTTTGTCTCCAGAAGATCCTTCTTTTTGAAAACGAACTTCTCTTCGGTCTCGGCCTTCTGGCCGACCGCCTTGAGGAATTCCGCCGGTGTCTTGTAGAAACTCGGGATGACCACAGCGGGCTCCAATTTCTTTATTAAACGAACAGCCTCGGCCGCCGGCAAGAAGTGTTCGCCGACCGGAATGAAAAGGACCGTCGGCTCGCCGAGCTCTTCCATAACATCGTCGCTCAAGACCCCGGAAAGGTGCCCTAAAATAACGAGCCGCATGTCCTCCCAGGTCACAAGATAGACGGTCTTGAGATACTTTTCTGTCGATTCGGCCGGGACAGCGAAACCTCGGATCTCGATGCCTTTAGATTCGTACTCGCCCGGAAAGACGATCTCTTCCGGAGGCGGCTCGATGGTCGCCGGGATGATGGTCCGTAAGACCACATCGGATTTCAACCGGTTGTTCGTCGGGTTCGTCAAAAGGGAAACTTCGCCGCTTTGGATCCGAAAGCAGCCATCCCCGAAGTAGTTTATGACCATTGGATACGCCTTATTCTAGCAGAAAAAAACACCCCTGTCGACCCCGAAAAATGTCCGGAAGCCCCGATTTCCTTGACTTCTTCCGAACCCTACCCTATAATCACTCTCGCTTGTTTTAACCTATCATTCTATGGCTAACGACATCCAAGCGAAGGGCGCCGCCCTTACCCAAATCCTCCGAACCGACATCCCCGGCAACCGCGTCCGGGAAGGTGATGTTATCGAGGCGACCTTCATAAAAAGGGCCAGCCGGGAAGCTTATTTTGACATCGGGAAGGTCGGGACGGGCATTGTTTACGGCCTCGAAGCCATGAACGCCCGGGAGCTTCTCCGGAACCTCACGCCGGGCGACAAACTGCCGGCGAAGATAATCGATCTGGACGGTCGGGACGGCTACGCGGAGCTTTCGCTCGCTGAAGCCGGCAAGCAGAAGCTCTGGCAACAGGTCCAAGACCTAATGGATTCCGGCGAGATCGTGAAGATCAAGATCGCGGCGGCGAACGCCGGCGGTCTGACCGGGAACCTCTTCGACCTCAAGGCTTTTCTGCCGACCTCACAGCTCTCGAACGACCACCAGCCGAAGAGCACGGAAGGCGACCGCCAGCGGACCATCGACGAGCTCAAGAAGTTCATCGGCGAAGAGTTGTCGGTCAAGGTCATAAACGTGAACGCCCGGAGCAACAAGCTCATTATTTCTGAACGCGAGACACTGAACACGAACATTAAAGAACTTCTCCAAAAATACGAGATCGGTCAGACCGTGGATGGCTTGGTCTCGGGGCTCGCCGATTTCGGGATCTTCATCCGATTCGTCGACGAACCGGATATCGAAGGCCTCGTCCACATCTCGGAGATCGATCACCGCATCATCGACAATCCGAAGGAGCTCATGAAATTGAATGAGGCCGTCAAAGTGAAGATCATCGACATCCGGGATGGCCGCGTCTTTCTTTCTTTGAAAGCCCTGAAGCCGAACCCGTGGGATTCCGTCGGCGACAAATATCAGGCCGGCCAGGAGGTCATGGGCAAGGCGTATAAGTTCAATCCTTTCGGAGCGACCATCGATCTTGATGGCGGCATCCAGGGCATGATCCACATTTCTGAATTCGGCGGGGCTGACGAAATGCGGAAGATGCTCGTCATCGGTCAAATGTACCCCTTTGTCATAGAAGCCGTCCGGCGAGAAGAGACTCATCCTGAAACTGAAGAAATAGAAGAAAGAAAACCGCCAAAAGGCGGTTTTCTTATAGGTGCCGCGGGAGGGAATTGAACCCCCGACGCCAGCCTCTTCAGGGCTGCGCTCTACCACTGAGCTACCGCGGCGAACGTTAGCAGTGTAGATGATTTCGATACCGCTTTCAAGCCCTCTGAGCGAGCCGTGCTACAATGTTCCCATCATGACGAAGCGCGGCTGGCTTTCGGACAAAGAATACGATGCGATCTACAGTCGCGTGCCGCGTGTCTGCGTGGATGTTGTCGTCCACGCGCCGACAGGCGTTCTTCTTGCTTACCGAACGCTTGCGCCGCACAAGAACCACTGGCATCTGCCGGGCGGCCGCGTTCGGTTCGGAGAAACATTGGCTCAAGCTGCCGAGCGACTCGTTCTAGAAGAGACCGGCTACCGCACTCTTGTCGGACCGATCATCGGCGCGATGGAATTTAATCGCGAACGACAGCGCGGTCGACCGCGCCACACTGTGAGCGTTGTTCTGTCCGCGACCCCGCTCCGCGGGGAAAAAGCGGGCGTCGGAATATTCCCGAGGGTCCGATTTTTTAAAACAATGCCCCAGCCAACGGCTCGACCGCACGCCGACTTTCTGCTGAAGAAAAAACTTATCCGCCGCTAACGCCCTCCGTGTCCGGATGCTGGCCTTTCAGAACGAGGTCTATGACCGCGTCCGCATAGGCAATATCTTCCGGTGTCGTTTTCATGCGCCGACCGTAATCGTCGGAGACGAACTCGATGAACTTTTCCACTTGTTTCCGAACCTCTGGGTCATTTATCTCGCCACGCCAGATGCTTTCCTCCAGGATAATGCGCAAAGAAGTGAACCAGCCCCGCCGTACTTTAAAAAGATTGTCCGGCGCATCGCTGTGAATGATGCGGTCAGGTATCTCCTCGCGGTAGTTGTCGCGAAGTTCAACGAGGCGGCTGGATAGGGTCTGCTCGGCCATAATGGACATATCAATTCTAGCAGCAACCGCCGAAGGAAGGAACAGCGAGGTTTTCGGTGGCGTTCATTTGTCGGGCTGCTGGGAGTCGAACCCAGACTAAATCCTCCCAAAGGACTCGTGCGGCCGCTACACTACAGCCCGTCTTCGCTCTTCACCTTATAGGATTTTTCGGCTAGTATCAAACGCGAGCCAGGCCCCCGTAGCTCAATGGATAGAGCAGGGCTCTTCTAAGGCCTTGATGTGGGTTCGATTCCTACCGGGGGCGCTATTTCGAAAGACGGCATCCATCGGCGCCCGGCTCAGCCGAAAGTGAATGTGAACGCCTGGAGACCCGGCTGTTCGATCCGTAACTCCAACGTATGAGTGCCCGGTGCGGCCTCATGGATCAGTCGATATAGTCGATTTTCTTTTATAACAACGGTCGCCTGGCCGTTTACGATCTTTACGTCCTCGCCGGCGAGTTCGGGCGGGAGCGGCTGGCCGTCCCGATAGACCTCCGCCGTTACGCCGTCCGCGGCGCTCGCCACGAAGTAAACGCTCTGAGCTTCATATTCATATCGAATGACGGCGGTAGCGGTATTCTGCGCGTACTGGTCTTCAAAACGCCATGGCCCGCCGAGATAGAGGGCGCTCGGCGTTATATCCGACGGAAGAGAGAGCGTCTGGTCACCGACCACGCCACTCTTGCCGTTCGAAAGATACTCGTTCCGAGCAGCGCCGAAATACGTTTCGGGACTAAGGGCTGAAGCGGATGGGGCATCAGCGCCCAAGTCCGGGTTCGCGAAGCCGGTCGGAATGGTCGTCGAAATACCGAGGACGGTCGCCCGTTCGGTGAGCGCCTTTTGGATCGCCTGCTCCGTTTCGTCGTATCCCCCCTCGCCGATCTTGTCGTAAACGACGTAACCGTCAATGTCGATAAGATATTTCCGCGGCCAGTACTGGTTCCCGTAAGCCGTCCAGGTGCCATAGTTATTGTCCTGCACGACCGGGTACTTTATTCCCTCGCGCGCAACCGCGGCCGCGACATTCCCGTGGTCCTTTTCGAAGTCGAACTCGGGTGTATGGACGCCGATTATCTCCAGACCGGCATCCCGATACTTGTTGTACCAGGCATTCAGATACGGCTGCGTGCGGATGCAGTTGATGCAACTGTAGGTCCAAAAATCTAGCAAGATGACCTTCTTGCCGACCAAGCTTGCGATAGTGAGCGTGTCCGATGCGTTCACAAATCCCGTCGGGTCAACAAACTCTTTGGCGCGCGCATATTGCGTCGCCTTTGAAGTGATCCGAGCGGGCGGCGAAGATGGCGCGGTCCCGGTTGCCGAGACGGAGGTCGAGGTCGGTTCGGGCATCGAGTGCTCGAGCGCCACGTCGAGCGGGATGTCGCTTCCGCCCGGCGGCAAGGTCGGTCGGACCTTGCCGAGCTCCAAGTAGACAATGAGGCCGCCGATCACGACGAGCGCGGCGATGAGCGAAAGGCGCTTAGATGTCATGGCTAGAGGTGGCCGTGGTGATGGTGGCAAGGTAGGACAGAAGACCGGGCACCAGCGGCAGGATGCACGGCGAAAGGAACGAGCCTAAGCCGGCGAGAAAGGCGATGCCGAGGTTAGCGAAGTTCAGGCCGGCGATGTTGCCGCCGAGACCGGAGACGAGACCAAGCCGATCGAGCAGCGCGGCGATGAGCTCGGAGTTCGCGAACCGGCTCAGCTGTCCAACAAAGACAAAGACGCCGACTAGGACCAGAAGCGCGCCGAAGAAACGCTGGGTCCAAACAAGCCAGGCGCCCGCCTGCTTGATGAACTTCCGCGCCTGATCGGCGAAAAGGCCGACCAGCAAGAACGGTGCGCCGAGTCCGATGGTGTAGGCAAAGAGGAGGAAGAAGGCGCTTCCGGGCGTGGTCGCCGCGAGCGCGAGGATAGCGCCGAGAGCGGCGGAGACGCACGGCGTCCAACCGACGGCGAAGGCGGCGCCAAAAACAAAAGAGGTAAGATAGGACGACCGGAGCACGAATCCCACTCGCACTACGTGTTCGCGGACCAAAAAATCGGGCGTCCAAAGGCCCATCGCGAAAAGGCCGAAGGCGATAATGATAAGGCCGCCGATGTAACCAAGCCAAGCCTGAGCCAGCGCGGTCACGTGCGCAAGTACGGTCTGAAGAAGAACGCCTACGAACGAGAAAATAAGCGCGAACCCGAGAACAAAAAAGACGCTGGTGAAGAACGTCCCGGTCCGAGCTTGAGCTGTTGAGGCCATAGAAAGGGAAGAGGAAAATTGTACCGCGCCAGCGCCAGATTGCGAATGTGCCTGTGGACAAGGCCGATAGAGGTCCGACTCAGGCGAGACAACGCACACATTGGCCGTTGGCCGACGCTCCGAAATGCGCTTTACTTAAAGGTAAAGGCGAAATAAAAAACATCACTATGTCCAAGGTCTTATTGATCATCGGTCTGGCGATCCTGCTCGTGATCGGCGGAGTGGTCGCCATCAGATACATGACACCCGCGCCGACGGCCCCAGCAAAAACCCCGAACACAATTCTTATCGGTTTCGCGCTCGGAACGTTGCGCGAGGACCGATGGCGTACGGACCTCGACCTCTTCACTAAGAAGGTCGAATCGCTTGGAGCATCCGTGAGCAGTTTATCCAACGACTACGACGTGCCGACCCAGATCTCCCAAATAGATAACTTGGTCAACCAAGGCGCCAAGGTCATCGTGGTCGTCCCGGCGGATTCGGATAAGATCGCTCCAGCCATTGAGAAGGCGCACGAGGCCGGCGTTAAGATAATCGCTTACGACCGTCTCATTAATAACGCTACCGTGGACCTCTATACTTCCTTTGACAATGTGAAGGTCGGCGTCCTTGAAGCAAGCGGAGTAACGAGCGTCGTCTCGAAAGGTAAGTTTGCTTACATCGGCGGCTCGCCGGCGGACAATAACGCCTTTCTTCTGAAACAAGGCTCTATGAGCGTCCTCGATCCGAAGATAAAGAGTGGCGACATTAAGTTGGTGGTCGACGAGTTCACGCCGGACTGGAAACCGGAAACGGCTTATCAGAACCTTAAGAAATATTTGGACACAGGCGGCGCGCTCGACGCCGTGGTGGCGGCGAATGACGGGACCGCTTTCGGGGTCATTCAGGCTCTCACCGAGAAAGGGCTCGCCGGCAAGGTGCCGGTCTCCGGCCAGGATGCCGAACTTTCCGCTTGTCAGCGCATTGTCGCCGGCACTCAAACCCTGACCATCTACAAGCCGATCAAAGCTTTGGCCGAGAAAACAGCGGAGCTTGCGGTCGCGATGGCTAAGGGTCAAGCACCAGAGACGACCGGGGTCATCAATAACGGAAAAATGGACGTGCCTTCTTATCTTCTCGAACCGATCCCGGTCACGAAAGCGAACATGATGGAGACTATCGTGAAGGATGGTTTTCACACCGCTCAAGAGGTTTACGGAACCTCGACCGCACAGTGAATAGGGCTCTAGCGCGCGGCCCGCTCTGGCTTCCCGACAAAGCGCGCTGACGGTCGAGAGCGAGACGAACATTGCTCCCCAGGATGCAAAGCATTCGATCAAAACTTCTCTTCTCCTCGCTCGGGATAATCGTTGCCCTGGTAACGCTGGACATATTTTTCTTTGCCGTCCACTTCAACCTCGTTAAGCGGTACAACGACGTGCTGCACAATATGATCACGGAGTACCAGGTGAGCGAGGTCGGCGATAACATCATCGCCAGTTACGGCAACTTCATCAAAAACACCAACGACCCAGCCCTGGAAGCCGATTATCAGGCTCGCCTCCAGAACATCAAGGACCTCTTCGCTCAGCTCGACCAGATCATCACAAGCGAGGACAGTCGCGTGATCTACGTCGGCCTTAAGAACACGGTGGACGGCATTGTCGAACAGCTCCAGCTCGGCGTTCAGGCGGCCAAGCAAGGAAATATCTCGAACATCAGCGACTACTATGACGAGGCGATCCATAAGAACTATTTCGTCCGCGAGAACACGGCCGCCCTCATTCTTAAAGAACTTGCTCACACTGAGCAACTTCAGGTCGACATCGACCGGGCCCAGCGCCTGATCGAGATCTTCGGATTCTTGGCTCTCGCGCTCGTCAGCCTGGCCGGCGCTTGGTACGCTTTGTCGTTTTCCAGAAGCCTCGTTCGGCCGATCGAAAGGCTCGAAGAGCTCGCTAAGGTCATCGCGGGCGGACGTTCGGATCGCACCGTCGACCCGGAGCTCTTGGAGCTCAAGGATGAAGCGGGCAGCTTGGCCCGTTCTTTCAATCAGATGGTCGTGAACGTCGAGGATAAGATAAATACGCGTACGCGAGAACTCCAGGAAGAGCGCGCCCGCCTTATCGCTTCGATAAACAGCTTGTCTCTCGGCTTCCTTCTCATCGACGCCCAGGGCAATATCTTCATCGCCAATCCACCCGCCTACCAGATCTTCGGCATCACCGCCGACCAGATGACCCTGGCACATATCAGCGACCGCCTCGGGAAACAATTTGACGTTGTGAAGTATTACAAGAACTTTCTCGAGGGAGGAATGCCGGTCGAAGCCAAAGATATCATGCTCGGAGAAAAATACCTCCACGTCTTCCTCGCACCGATCCTGCTCCACAAGCCGGAGGCAACCACGCCGGAGGTCATCGGAGCCACGATGCTCGTAGAAGATGTCACAGAACAAAAAGCTCTTGATCGATCGCGTGATGAATTCTTCTCTATCGCCTCTCATGAGCTCCGAACGCCGCTTACGGCCATCCGAGGGAACGCGGCGATGCTCCGGGACTACTACAGCGAACCCATGGCACCCGAGGGACGTCAGATGGTCGGAGATATCGTCGTGGCCAGCAATCGCCTCATCCGCATCGTCAATGATTTCTTGGACGTGTCGCGCATCGAGCAGAAGAAGACCCGCTTCGAACAAGCACCCTTCGACGTTGTCCAGGTCATTAAAGAGACTGTTGAGCAGGTCAAGGAGTTGGCTACAAAGAAAGGCCTCGAATTGCGCTTTAACGAGCCGACCGAAAAACTTCCGGAAGCCCTCGGCGACAAAGATCGGACCCGCCAGATCATAACCAATCTTTTGGGCAACGCCATAAATTACACAACGAACGGCCGCATCACTATCGACGCTCAACTGAAAGAACGCGAGATAAAGATCCTCGTCTCAGATACCGGCGCTGGTATTCCCATCGAGAACCAGTCGCTCCTTTTCCATAAGTTCCAACAAGCCGGGTCAAGCTTGCTCACGCGCGACGTCACCCAGGGCACCGGCCTAGGCCTCTACATCTCGAAGCTGTTAGCAGAAGCCATGAATGGCACTATCGGACTCGAGTCGAGCGAGGTCGGCAAAGGCAGCACCTTCAGCTTCACTCTGCCGCTCGCGAGCGCCAAACCGCCGACTCCACCGCCGGCCCCGACAACGACCTAAGCTCCGACCGGTGGACAAAACGCGCGCGCTCCTTATGATAGAGGGGCGGCGCGCTTAGCTCAGTGGTAGAGCGACTCGTTTACACCGAGCAGGTCGGGGGTTCGATTCCCTCAGCGCGCACCGTGTTACACTATTCTTAATTATTATGTTCGTCCGATCAAAAAGAAATCCTATCATCAAGCCCTCGCGGCACGCATGGGAATCCCGAAAAACGTACAATCCGGCGGCGCTCTACGATAATGGCGTCTATCATGTTTTCTATCGCGCGAACGGTCGGGAGTGGAACTCATACATCGGATACGCTGTTTCAGTAGACGGCGAACGATTCACCCGTTTTCCAAAACCGCTTATCAAGCCCGAACACCGTTATGAGGAGCACGGCTGCGAAGACCCGCGTATCGCGAAAATCGGCGACACCTATTTCTTGAGTTACGCTGCCCTCGGCCGCGTGGCTCCAGAGAAGCAGATCCTGCCTCGCGTCGCCATTGCCGTCTCTAAGGACCTGAAACACTGGAAGAAGTACGGCCCCGTGCTCAAGAAATGGAATTTCTACAAGGCTCATGGATTTGTTCCCTGGCTTAAAGAGCGCCCGCACAAAAAGAACCTTTCGGGCGAGTGGTCAAAAGCGACCGGGATATTTCCCGAGAAGATTGGCGGAAAGTACTGGATGCTTTTTGGCGATATGCATATTTGGCTGGCATCATCGATTGACGGTAAGCGCTGGACCGCCCTTCGCAAGCCGCTTATCAAAGCCCGCGGCCGAGGATACTTCGATGAAAGTTTCGTGGAGAACGGCCCGGCGCCCATTCGCATCGACGAGGGCTGGCTCGTGCTCTACCACGGCATTGACGACAAGAAAACATACAGTATCGGCTACGCCATCCTCGACGCTCATGACCCTCAGAAGATCATCTACCGAAGCAAGAAGCCCGTCTTCGAGCCGACAGCGCGCTATGAACTTTCCGGACTCGTCGACATTTTGCCTGGCGGCCTCGAAACCATCGCGAAGCTATCGACGGCCAAGCTCAAGAAGCTCATCAAGGACGCGGAGCAGAAAGGCATAATGCCGAAAGTAACATTCTGCAATGGCGCCACACTTGTGGGTGACAACCTTCGAATATATTACGGCGCTGCTGATTCGGTCGTTTGCACGGCAAAAGCGAACCTGCGAGACATTCTTCGGATACGCTAGATAAATTATGGGTATGGGCTCAAAGAAGCAGCAAGGTCTTGGTCTTCGGCGCGGAACGGTCAAGCTTCTCTCCTATCGAGCGTCGTGGCGCGCTCGCTTCGAACGCGAACAGCGTATCTTAAAAAAATCGCTCGGGGCGAAGGCGCTCGATATCCAACACGTCGGGAGCACATCCATCCCCGGACTTTCGGCGAAACCCATCATTGATATCGCGCTCGGCGTGAAAAATTTGAAGGTCGCCCGCGCGCTTCGTCATCCTCTCGAGAAACTCGGCTACGCGTTCCGTCCGAACGCCGGCGGTCCGTATCGCCTCTTTTTTGCGAAGGGCCCTGAAGCGCGTCGCACGGTCTATCTGCATGTCCTGCGTCATCGCGGCTCGGAATGGTATAAACGCATTAATTTCCGCGACTATCTACGGACGCACTCCGCCACACGGAACCAGTACGCCGCGCTCAAGAAAACGCTCGCGAAAAAATTCGCCGACGAGCGACCAAAGTATACCGCCCAGAAAGCCGCGTTCATCCAAAAAGCCCTACGGCGCGCGCGGCCGAAATAAAACCCCCGGCGCGCGCCGAGGGTTTCGTGTCTCGTGATATGTGCCCCGTGTATCGTATTCCCTACACCGCCACCTGCTTTAATTTGTAGGGTTCCATCAACTTTGCGAACTCTTCTTGTTCCAGTGTTTCTTTCTCAATGAGCGTCTTAGCGATAACATCGAGCGCTTTCTTGTTCGTTTTCAAGATGTTCTCCGCCGCGACGTAGGCCCGTTCGATGAATTTGCGCACCTCGGCATCGATCTTCGCCGCCACTTCTTCGGAGTAATCCCGTTCGGTCGTCATCTCGCGGCCCAGAAAAACCATCTCGTCCGTCTTACCAAAGGTGATCGGCCCAAGATCGCTCATGCCGTATTTCGTCACGAGCTTCCGCGCCAAGTGCGTAGCTTCTTTGAGATCGTTCGAAGCGCCGGTCGAGATGTCCTTGAACGTCAGTTTTTCCGAGATATAGCCGCCGAGCATGACGGCGATGTCGCCGAGCATCTGGCTCTTCTGCCGCAGATGGCGGTCCTCACCCGGCAACTTTAATGTATAACCGCCCGCGAAACCGCGGCTCACGACAGATATCTTATGGACCGGATCGCCGTCTTTAATGGAGGCGACGACGAGCGCGTGTCCACTTTCATGATAGGCCGTTATCTCCTTTTCCTTCGGCGAGATGGCCCGGCTCTTCCGCTCGGGTCCGAGCATCACCTTCTCAACAGACTCGAAAAGTTCCTGCTGAGAAATGGATTTCTTTCCAAGGCGGCCGGCAAGGAGCGCCCCTTCGTTCATCAGATTCGCCAGGTCCGCCCCGGAAAATCCCGGTGTGCGGATGGCGAGTTTCTTAAGGTCGATGTTTGCATCGAGCGCCTTCCCTCGCCCGTGTATCTTCAATATTTCTTCGCGGTCGTTCAGGTCCGGCAGGTCCAGAACCACGCGGCGGTCGAAGCGGCCGGGCCGGAGGAGCGCCGGATCCAAGATGTCCGGGCGGTTCGTGGCCGCAAGAACAATGACGCGTGTGTCGCGGTCGAAGCCATCCATTTCGACCAGGATCTGGTTCAGGGTCTGCTCCCGTTCGTCGTTCCCGCCACCCATCCCCGCGCCACGCTGGCGGCCGACGGCATCTATTTCATCTATAAAAAGAATGGACGGCGCGGCCTTCTTCGCCACCGCAAAGGCATCCCGCGTCCGCGAGGCCCCAACGCCGACGAACATCTCGACGAACTCGGAGGCGGAGATGGTGAAGAACGGCACATTGCTCTCTCCCGCCACGGCGCGAGCGATGAGCGTCTTGCCGGTCCCCGGCGGACCCATGAGGAGCACGCCGCGCGGTATCTTTGCGCCCAGATCGAGGAACCGTTTCGGATTCTTCAAGAATTCCACGACCTCGACAAGCTCTTCCTTGGCTTCTTTAAGGCCGGCGACGTCCTTGAAGGTGATGCGCTCTTTGCCGCCGACCGAAAGGCGGATGTTCGAGCGGCCGAAGCTAAAAGCTTGGTTCGCGCCGGTCCGGGCCTGCCGGAACATGAGCCAAAAGATGACACCGATAGCGATGATGGGCAGAACGGTCGGGATGAGAATGCTCGCCCAATAGCGCGTGCCCGACTCTTGTTCGACGGAAAGCTGTACTTTTTGAAGAGCGTCCTGATTGATGTTCAGGTTCTTGAGGGTCTCCGAGATCCCCGCCTCGGCTTCTTTCTGAGAAACGGCCTCGCTCCCGTCGGTCAGCTTGATATTAAGCGTCTCGCCGCTCACCTTGATCTCGCTCACCTGGCCGGCGTTAATCTTATCAGCGAGCTGGCTCAGGGTGAGCTGGGCCGGCTGCTTCCCCGGTTCGAGAGCGAAGGAAAAAACGAAGGAAATAAGGACGAGCGTCAGGATGGCCCACAGGATGTTCTTGGTGAAATTGGACATGCGCGATGATGAATTAGACGGTTGATAGTATGGCGTCTTACGGGAAAGGTGTCAAAGAACCTCGCTAGCCGAGCTTTTTCATGAAAAGAAGTGCGTCATCCTTGAATTTGGTGAGCTCCTCCTGAATGAGAACGTCGATGTTCGGTACGTTCGCTTCCAAGAACGCAAGAAGAGCCTGCTCGTCGGCGGGCGCGTCGAGCAACTTCCCAAGCTCTGCCTTCTTGGCATCGTCCAGAATGTCCATTACCCGGAAAAGAACGGCCTGATAAACAACGCGGCCGATGCTCAAAACCGCTTTGGCCTGCTCGTCGGCCGACAATTTGTCCAAACCAAGCTCGACCAACAAATTTTTGTTCGCCAGTTCTGTCATACTCCCTTCTTATAGTTTACCGGAAAGTCGGAACTTCCGGAAAACGAGTTATTCACCGCTAGCGGCCGCGCCGGATAAGGTCCGCGATGGAAATATCGGTCGTTCCAGCCTTATCAGCAAGCGCTTTTATTTCGGCGGCGAAAGCCTTGTGCTTGTCGCCGATCTCCCAATACGCTGGTTGATTATCCAGCAAGAAGTTCCCATTGCCTGTCTCTATATGCGCGAGCAACTTTCGGACCTTCATTTTGCGAATGACCTCGAGATAGCCCTCGTCAACGTACTCTTTCGGCTGAAAGCCGAGCTTTTTCATCGTCTCGACCTCCCAATCAGAAAGATTGCCAGCTTCGAGCGCCAGCTTGATATGAACCTCCATCATATCCGAATTGCCAGCTAGTTCGGTCAGAGAGCGGCCGGGGTTCATCTTCGCCAGGTTCTCAAGTGCCAAGGCAAGATATTCGTGACCAGCCGCGTTCATCGCCTCGAGCTGGGGCGCGAACTTTTCCTTGAGCGCAGCCTCGACGTCTTCTTTCGAAACTTTCACTTCCGGGGCAGGTTCTTTCTCGGCCGCCATTTCTTTTTCCAAATCAGTAAGTTCGCGCGGTGGCAGGTCGTGCCGAACTTCCGAAAGGGGCGGGCCGGCCGGTTCGGTGTCGGCCGCCACAGGTGGTGCATTTTTCTTTTCCGCCGCTGCCGGGGCCGGCGGTGCTTTAACAATAGGCGGTTCCACTTTCGCGGCTTCTTTCTTTATCTCCGCCTTAGCCGGTGGCGTTTTAACTACGACCTGTTCGGTCTTGACCGGAGCCGGGGCTTCTTTCTGAATGGTCGGGGCCGGAGCTTCCGGAACGGGTGCTTTGGTCGTCGCTTCGACCGTCGGTTTCTTAGGTAACGGAGGGAAACTCGCGCCCTGAGCATGCCGGGCCGGCGCATCGGCGTTGATCGCCAAGCCAAGCGTCGCGGCAAGGACCAACCCGCCCCTTCGCAAACGCGCTTGCCATTCTCGCGTCTGATTCTTCTCGATTATCTGGGACATTGCCTGTCCGTATTCGTTGAGACGCGCGAGCGGCCCGGTCTCGGTCGTGAAACGCTTGGTCAAGGCCTCGAGCGCCGCTCTCCGCTCAAGTTCTATGCCTCGCATCGGTCGCAAACCCATTTCTGCCAACTTGTCGTTAAGCCTCCCCCAGCGGCTAGAAAAACGCTCGAGCGATCTGCTAAAGCTTTCGAACAAGCCGTGATAAGGATTTTTTTCGGAACGCACTTTCATCAGGGCTTCGGCCTCCTTGACCACAAATTCCTCGAAAACTTCTTTGCGAACCTGGCGTTCGACGTGCGCCCGAAGGCCGGTAAAATCCTCCGGCGAAAGCTCATTGAGGGACTTCCCCGTCTTGCGCAGAACAGCGTTCTCCTGCTCTAAAAGCGCCTGACTGCGCGCGCTCATTTTTTCTCGGGCCGAGATATAACGCTCGTGCTCGTAACTTACCCTATTCAGTTCGAACGAATACAAACGTTCGGCGAATTCCCGGCCGCGGCCGCTCCGAGTAACATGATCCATAAAGACCCTCTTCCGCGCTTCCACCTCCTGGCCAGCCGAGCCCGGTATCGTCCGGCGCTCAGGGTCATCCTCAAAAATGGGGGAGGCGGCTACAGCGGCACGCAAACGAACATCGGCGGGAAGTTTTTCGTCGGTAGTGACGGCTTCTTCCTCGTGAACGAATTCCGCATCCGCCGGATAGATCGGGCTCCTGAGAGAAGCCCCCATGACGAGCCGGTCCATCGCCTTGGCGCCACCCGGAAATTTTTCGTAGCGCGCCTCGTCCTCGAGCATCGCCATCGAATTAACGTAGGCTTTCCGGCGCATGTCCAACTCCATACCTGCCCGGCGGCGCAGTTCGGTTGCGATCTCGCCCTTCATCGACAGCGCTTCTTTTCCGGTCGGCGCGGGGCCGCTCAGGTCCTCTTCAAAATCGGGCTGAGTGGTGGCTGCCTTCTTCGCTGCCGCCTTTTTTATCTCTTCGTCGACGAGCTCCCGCCGGAGCCCTTGAACCTTAGGACTGGTCCACTTTGCCGGGTCCCTGGAAAGCTCGACGGCGCTCGGAATGTCACTCAGCTCCGCCATGTTCCGTTCCGGCTTTTCAATAACGGCCTTAGGTTCCGGGCCCTCAAGATCTATTTCCCAATTCCCGGTGAGCGGCGCGGCCGATTTTTCTTCTGGAGCAACAGGCGCCGTGCTATTTTCTTTCGTATCGAAATTTTCCTCAAAATCCTCGCCGTTTTTGCCCGGGGCCGGCTCTGACCTCATCGCTTTTTCCAAAACCTTAAAACCTTCCTCGAAATCATCGTTCACGGGAGGCATCGGCGGCTCGAAGTTTTCCGGGCGCGGAGCAGGAGAGGCAGCCATTGGCTATACTATATGCGTCTCGTAAGGCGCGGTCAATGGAATTTTTCGCTGGGCCGGTCCGCGGAGTTGCCTTTTCGCCGCACTTTCGGTATAAAAGATACGCGCGAGATGGTGCCTATAGCTCAATGGTAGAGCCCCGCTCTGTGGAAGCGGTTACGAGGGTCCGATTCCCTCTAGGCACCCTGAAAACCGTTCGAATTGAAAACCCGCCGGGCTCGGCGGGTTTTCTTCGTGGCTAAAGCAGATGCTGTTTTCGCTGGTTTATGTCCTGACGCTTCTCGTGGAAGGCCTTCTTGGCTTCGGCCACCCGGCGGGCACGCCATTCTTTGACGTCGGTCTCGAGCCAACCGTCGTGAACGTTCTTGATGAACCAAAGGCCGGAGAACGGATTATCTATTTCAACTATGACGAAGAAAATGAGGGCGATGAGGTACGCCGTGGTCGTCACGCAGAAAGCGCCGCTCGTGAAATCCGGATATTTCAGACCCATGAAACCGCCGAGAACCGCCGCCGAGAGAACGAACATCGTCGTATGGATGAGCGGCGAAACTTCTTCGTCGCGCAGATCGGCAAAGGTGTTGAAGTCGTATTTCTTGATGGCCGTGCGCATCGTCTTGTATTCCTCCCAAACCGACTCAAGCACGGTGGCGGCGACCAGAGCGTACAAGATACCGAAGGTCGGAATCCAGGCCGCCGTCGCGATGCCCTCCGCGCCGTCCATAAAATGGATACCGCGCTGATAGAAGGCGAAGTACCAGAACGCGAGCGAAGCCGCGGCGAACGGGACGGGGAAAAGGAGCATCAAGGCGCAACGAACAAGTATCTCAAAATGTTTCCGCCAGCGGGACGGCTTAGAGAGCTCGAAAAATTGCGATTCTCTCTGAAAAAGTTTCATATGGATAGAGCTCAATTGACGGCTACATACTAACATAAAAATAGCCGCTTGTCAAAGTACGGCCCAAGAACCGATAAGGCGGCAATCTGGTAATATTTCTCCAGGAGGCCTTGAATATGGAACGCGCGTGCTGTCTCTGTCGAAGGCCGGTCGGCGAATGCATGGGCTTCGTCCTGGCTCGCGACTTTCTCGCCGCGGAAGCAGGGGTACTTCCGCGCACTGCGGTCCGCGAGCTCTGTGCTCGTTGCGGACTCGTCGCCGACCCGCACGCTCTTGCGGACCATCCCCTTTCGAGCGCGACCTAGTCGCGCTCTTCGTTTTTAGCCCGTGCTTCCGAAGCCGCCGCGGGAAAATATTTGTGACGGACCACTCGGATATCAAAGGAGGGCAACTTCTGAGTGATATAATGACGATATGAACCCCGAACTCATAAAATATGTAGCGGAAGCGCGGCGCAGTGGTTTGTCCGATGAGACCATCCGGAGCAATCTGCTCGGCGCCGGCTGGGATGCGAAGCTTGTGGACGAAGCGCTTGGGCATTCGACGCCGGCCGCAGCCATCGGAACACCGCCGGCCATCCAGCAATCAACGCCAATAACGACTTCGACCGCGCCGGCCGGCACAAAACCGATGGTCTCCGCCTCTACGAAAAATTTCTTTTCGGCGACCACGGCGACCGCGCCTACCCAGGCCGCGCCCGCGGGAACGGCCAACGGCCTGACCTCTGAACAATCAGCGTTCATCACCCGCTGGTCCTGGGGCGGTTTCCTGCTTTATTGTTTTTACTTTCTCGGGAACGGTTTATATGGGGCGGCTCTTCTTTATTTTCTTGGCCAAGCGGTCCCGCTGCTCGATCTATATTTGTGGTTCCGAGCTGGATCGCGCGGTCGGAAGATCGCATGGGAAAAGAAGATCTGGAAAGATTTCGCGTCGTATGAGCGGCGGCAACGCCTTCTCGATAAGATCGGCTTTGTTTTCGCCACGCTTGTGCTCATCTTGGTTATCGGCGGAACAACCGCTCTTTTCTTGTTCGGCACCCACGGTCCAGCCAATGTAAAACCGACCGCGACCACGGCGCCGGCAGCGACATCATCCGCGCCGACCCCGGAAGCGATCGTCGGCAAACTGAACGTTGCCACAACGACCGGCGCGCAGGATTGCGGCTCTATCCGAGACGAGGTCATGGGCTATGCGACTCTCGGCTTCCCGCCGCTTTCTTCGCCGATCACGACAGCAGAAACAGCAGCCCTTAATTGTATCGATAAGGCTGTTGTCGCCTGCACGCCGGCCACGCTCACTGTCACAACAAAGGATGGCGACCTCAAAGAACAGGTCCTCGGCAGCACCGGCAACAATTGCACTATCACCTCGGCGAACAATCCGAAAACAGCCACGACCTGCCAGGTGCCCTCAAGCACCATCCAGAGCATGGTCCTGGCGGCACAAAAAAAGAAAACGACTCAGGAGGGCGCTCTCTCGATGAACATCATGATGATAGTTTCGATGGCCAGCACTCCGGGGTTTACTCTCAAGGACCCCCAGGGAAAACCAATAAAGCTGGACTGCAAAATACCGCCCCCGACGATAAGCGTTCAGGCCAGTTATAACCCGGCCGATATGAGCGAAGGTCAGATGAGCACTGGTCCGATAACCATAACGGGTCCCATCTTCTACTTTCATCTCCAGTGGGACGGTAACGGGCTTGCCTCCTCGTGCGTGCCGTTCGGCTCGTGGGGCACATCCACGATGCAACGATGGACCGATTCTCGAGGCGACCTCTCGTTCAATGCTCCGTTCGCTTTGGGGCATATGGATCTTGAAAAGACCTTTGCCGCGCACAACTTCACGCCGACCAATGCGGACACTAAAGAATACACGTTTGGCCTGACCTGCTCCAACTCGGCCGGCGACGCTTCGAGTAGCGTGAAGGTGTATCTGAAGTGATCTCGGACGATGCTCTTGCTAAAAAAGAACCCCGCGCCCGCGGGGTTCTTTTTTAGCCCGTGCTTCCGAAACCGCCGCGGGATTCATCCTTTATCTTTTCGACTTCCTGCCACTCGGCGTGGATGATGGGAATGAGAAGACCCTGGGCGATGCGGTCACCGCGCTTCACCATCACCGGTTCGTCGGTGAAATTGTAGACCGAGATGCCGACCTCGTCCTTCGGGCCGTGGTAATCCTGATCGATGGTGCCGACGCCGTTCGCGAGCATCAAACCGCGCTTCGCCGTGCTCGAACGAGCCGCGATCATCAAAAAATATCCTTTTGGCACTTCGATGATAAAGTTCGAGGGCAGAACGGCGCGTTCTTTCGGCGCGATATCGACGTCCATCCGCGAATAGAGGTCGAAGGCCACCGCGCCCTCGGTGTGGTACTCAGGAAGCGGCAATTCTTTATCGATGCGCGTGATGCGGACTTTCATATTAGTTAGTGTAGCGTGCGGCCTTACGCGGGGCAAAACATAACATTGACAATCAATGATATTTATGTAAAATATGACCGGCTCTCCAAAACAGCCGGAAAGCGAGAATTCTATGAAGAGTTTCGTGGGCGCGCTTTCCATCCTCGCGCTCTGCGCAGGATGCGAGATGCCGCAACCCGTCGTGTGGTCGTTCGCGCAAGCCATCAAGAGCCCGGCCGCGGCGATTCAAGCATCGGGCTGGCACCCGATGACGCTCAACGAAGGCGTGGTCGTCTACGTAGCCAAGAAGCAAGAAGCGCACGCCGTCGTCGTCATGGGCCTGCCGCTCGAGCAGATCGACCCGAACAAGCTGAGCAACGACGAGGTCATGGTGGTCCGCTTCCCGTCCCAGACGGCCCTGCCGTCAGTCGGTGCCGTGCTTGCGGCCACGGGCGGCATCCACGAAGCCGAGCACAATGACCGGAAGATGTACTTCTTCAATGCGACGGAGGTCTCTGTCACCAGACAGATTGCCCTCCAGGACCCGGACTTCGCCGCGCTCGTGAAGGCGGCGGAGAAGCGCGTGGCTAACGACAACAGCTTCGACGATATGATGCTCATCCTTGTCGTCAACCAGCTCATCCTCTTCAACAACATGAACAACTGAGCGCCAACGCGCTCATTCCCCGAACCCGGGGGTTGCCTCTGTGCAACCTCCGGCGTTCTTTTTTAAATACATTCACAAAACAGCACGGCCTCGCCATCCGGTATGGAAATGGCGAGGCCGGTACGAACGGGGGCCGTCAGGCCGCGGCGTTCACGGGCGCTTCGGCGCGCCCATCGAGGAAGATCTGCTCGGCGTCGGCGATGATGGCCTTGAGCCACAGGCCCACGTCCGGCGCGTTCGGCAGCTCCGCGCAGCGGAACCACCGATGCTCGCCCGGGTAGTAGGCGTGGCCGAGAGTGCAGGGGAAGACGAAGCTCGGCTGCTCCCCTCCCAGGCCCTCGGGGATGTCGTCCCTCTTGAGGAAGGCCTCGGCCGACTCGAGGTGCTCCGCCTCGATGAGGAATTGGCACTCGAACTCCTTTTCGAGGCGCTCGATGAGCCGGGCCGGCGCGACGCCCTGGACCGGCTTCGTGGTCGCGGGCAGCGACCACCTGGCCTGCGCGTGGGGACGGAACAGGCAGGCCCACACCTGGCCGTCCTCCGGGCTCTTGTGAAGCGGCACGACGGTGACCAGGACGAACCTCTTGTTCGACGGAGACGCTTGAGACATGCTTTGCCCCCTCCTTGGCGGGCGGGAATCGCGATGTAAAACTACGTACGGCTGGCCCTATCTTACTTCGCATTTCCGATAAGTCAATGCGGTTGCCCTAGAACGCGCCGGTGCTATGATGATTCCATTATGCTTTAGGTTCTCCTATATATAAGAAGTTTCTCGTCGGTTCATTCACTTATTTTTATTTCTAAAATGAAAGACAAAGTCATCGAAGCCCTCATCAAAAAGGAAGCGACCCGCCAGAAAAAGGATATTGACCTCATTCCGTCCGAGAACTTCGTCTCCGACGACGTTCTGAAAGCCCTCGGCTCGGTCTTCACGAACAAATACGCCGAAGGCTACCCGCACGCCCGCTATTACGGCGGGAACGAGGTCGTCGACGAAGTCGAGGAGCTAGCAAAAGCGAGAGCTCTTGAGCTCTTCGGTTTAGCGCCAAACAAATGGGCGGTGAATGTCCAGCCGTATTCCGGCAGTCCGGCGAACCTGGCCGTTCTCCTGGCGCTCGTCCCGCCGCACGAAACCATCATGGGCCTCCAGCTCTCGATGGGCGGCCACCTGACGCACGGCCACAAGGTCTCCGCAACGGGCAAGCTTTGGCGCTCCGTCCAGTACGACGTGGATAAAAAGACGGAGATGCTGAACTACGATAGTATCCGGACGCTCGCCGAACTCGAGAAGCCGAGGCTCATCGTCGCCGGCTATACCGCTTACCCGCGACTTATTGACTGGAAGAAGTTCCGGGAGATAGCCGACGCCGTCGGCGCCTATCTGATGGTGGACATGTCCCACCTCGCGGGTCTTATCGCCGGCAAAGCGTATCCGTCGCCCTTCCCCTACGCCGATGTCGTAACGACAACGACTCACAAGACCCTGCGCGGCCCGCGCGGCGCGATGATCTTCGCGAACAAAGCGTCCGTGACCGCGGCCAAAAACGGCGTGGATATCGCGAAAGCCATAGACAAAGCCGTCTTCCCCGGGCTTCAGGGCGGCCCGCACGTCAATCAAATAGCCGCCGTCGCCGTCGCCCTCAAGGAAGCGAACACGCCCGCCTTCCGCAAGTACGCCGCGCAGATAGTAAAGAACGCCAAAGCCCTGGCGGATGAGCTCACAAAGCTCGGCTTCCGGCTCGTCTCCGGCGGCACGGATTCGCACCTGATGCTCATTGATACGGCGGCCGCCGGCATCAGCGGGAAAGAAGCCAGCACGCGCCTGGAGAAGATGGGCATCATCGCCAACATGAACACCATCCCCCACGACCCGCGCCCGCCGTTCGACCCCTCCGGCCTCCGCCTCGGTACGCCCGCCGTCACGACCCGCGGTCTGAAGGAAAAGGATATGAAGGTCATCGCCCAGAAAATCGCAAAGGCGCTGGGGAAATGAAAGATCAACTCAGGTGGATAGTTTACGCAATTTGTATTGCGATTATCCCATCGCTCGTCGGCTTTTGGCTGTTAAAACAACAAATTGCCCTTCTCAGTGAAAATGTATTCGTAAACTCGCAAAGAGAATCAGCGCTGATTTCGGCTTTCTACAGTCGGCCGCCTAAGCAAGAAGATTCTCAGACAACCACGACACAGAAACAAGCACCATCCTATCCTGCAACTAAACCCCTAACTGCCTCGGAGATTATAAAAAAGTGGCAGCCTCGCGTGCTAAAGATTTACTGTCGTTGGGACGATGGTAGTAGTGGTACCGGTTCTGGATTTCTCGCAATTGTGAATCAGTCCCCGAAAATTATTACCAATAAACACGTTATCCAAAAAGAAGATACAAAGAGTGTTGCTAGCCAATGCCAAGCAAAAATGCCGGACGACGGACTTGTTGATATTTCTTTGGGTGGTTCATATTTAGACGCAAACTACGATTTCGCTCTGCTTGATATAAGCAATCCTCCGGAAGCCGT
>Ga0335071_10001895_pt1 | contig 22557 bp, 23 predicted proteins | sample Lox_Sample_15_FD_206724 | JGI IMG/M metagenome (GOLD analysis project Ga0335071, IMG submission 206724) | Soil microbial communities from Loxahatchee National Wildlife Refuge, Florida, United States - Lox_Sample_1.5 | ecosystem: Environmental > Terrestrial > Soil > Wetlands | place: USA... | reverse complement strand
GCCAAACTCAATTATCGAAAGAATTCTGTTCAAAAGGAGAAACTATGGCTAATGTACCGAAGGTCATCTACACCGGCGGCGGCGCTGACGAGATCAAAATCACGGCGACCACCTTCCCAGGCGTCAAGATCATGCCGACTGAGATCGTCAATTTCACCACGCCGTATTTGGCGACTGTCTCTTTCGTGGTCGAATGCCGGGTCACAGGCGGGTATGACCTGAAAGCTCGAATTTCGCGGACCAATCCGGGGGCCTATCCAATGTTGGACAGCACGGCGGTTCTCACCACAAACTCGAAATACGAGATGCATTGCCACATGTCGGGCTTCCGCATCGATCCAGGGAATCATGAGCTGTATTTGGAATGTTGCGTAAGCGGTGGAATCGGCTACGTCCGATATCGCTATTTTTCGATGATCTTTTCCGACCTCTAGTCTTATTACAATATAAACGCTCAAACGAAAGGACTGTGCGAACGCCGGCTCCACTGGTTTTCCGGGTTTGGCGCGAAATTGGAATCATCTTGTTGCCGCCATCGAACCGGACCGTCGGGCAGCCAAACCTTGAAACAGCCTATTCCGAGACTCCTCTCGTAATAGAGTCAAGAACCTGGAGAATTCATCATGAAATCACCGTTAAATCTCTTCAAGAAAGAATTGGCCAAGTGCCGAATCTGCGACGGCAAGATATATAGCGGGGACTATTATGGCCACGCCCATGAAGCATCGTCCTTATCGATCTCCGGGTATTTCGATTACTATTTCTGCGGTAATTGTATCGATAAGAACTGCGCTTCTGGAAAGCTTGAAGAACAAAGCATCGGAAAAACCTTTATCATTACCAGTAATACTGGAGAAAGAAACAGAATTACGATACGACGTTGAATGGCTCTTCCCCGAATTGGTCCGGATTGAATTTTCCTGATCGATCAATAGATGCCTTTCGCCAATGCAACGGATGGAACACGTCTCTTCTTTAAAGCGGTCGGATCGGGCGATCCGCTCCTGCTCGTCGCGGGCAGGAATAGCGACCATCACATCTGGGACATGGTTCGAAAGGATTTCATCGAGCGATACCAGGTGATCGTCTATGACCAGCGTGGCACCGGACAGAGCGACAAGCCGGATACTCCTCCCTACTCCACCCGCATCTTCGCACGCGACGCCGTTTCCATCCTCGACCATTTGCATATTTCGCACGCCCATGCCTACGGAGTTTCAATGGGCGGGGCCATCTGCCAATGGTTGGGAATCGATCATTCGGCCAGGTTCCAAACGCTCGTCCTGGCTTGCTCGACAGCAGGCCGTTCCCATGGAATACCTCCTTCTTCCGAAACGAAGGCGATCATGTCAGGGAAGGACCGCGCCGGCGGGGTGAGCTTGCTGTTTTCAAAGCCCATTGGCATCAATCAAATCCGTTTTTCCGCGAGTATGGCAGACTCGAACAAAGCTCGGATGCCTGCCTACGCCGAGGAACTGCACAAACAGGCCAGCGAGCAACATGACGCCTGGGATCTGCTCTCGAACATCACCACGCCCACCCTGATAATCCAGGGGAGCGACGATCCGGTTTGTCCGGGCGCAAATGCGAGTTTGCTGGCGGGACGCATTCCGGGAGCGGAATTGCATTTCGTCGATAAAGGCCGCCACATGTTCTTTGTCGAATTTCGTCAGAATGTAAACAAGATCGTCATGGACTTTCTCTCAGGACACCCAATCAGCAAAACATGATCGAGGCCTGAGATTCGTCCAAAAGAAAAACGCCCGACGCCGGCTCCACTGGTTTTCCGGGTTCGGCGCGAAAATGGGATGAGTCCGGCCGTTTGTCGCTACACCTTTGCAGGAACGAAAATGGCGATCTGTGAGGAAATATGGCATCGGAAAAACTGGATCGGGCAATCGCACTGATCAAAGCGGGCAATAAGCCGGCTGCCTTGTCTCTCCTAAAAGAAATCATTCGAGCCGACCCACGGGATGAAAATGCCTGGCTGTGGCTTTCTGCTTGTGTGGATCAAGTCGATCAAAAAAAGTTTTGCCTGCAAAAAGTGCTGGAAATCAACCCTGCCAACCTACAGGCCCAGAACGCCCTGAGAAGATCAACCGAACTAGCCTCCTCGCCTGTTCATGTCGAAGCTCCCCGGAAAGCGGCGACTTCCCCGCCCGGCTCCAAAACCAGACTCGCGACCGCCCGGGACAAGAGCAACTGGTTTTTGGGGCTGTCCATTGTGGGGTTCTTCCTGATCCTGATCACCATGATCGGCCTGTACATGTTTCGGACCGGTCAATTGGCAACGCTCACCGCGAACCTGCCGTTTTTTCCGTCAGTCACCCTGATCCCATCCCTGCCTCCCCCGGCCACCCTGGCCGGCACTCCAAGCTTGCCGCCCACGGCCACCTGGACGGCGACTTCCTCCCCCACCGTCCCTTCGTCACCCACACCGCCCGCCATTGCGACTGACACCCTGACGGTCCCGTCGAACCCGTCACCGGCATCGTTGGTAAATTGCGCTTGGCAGAACGAAATCCCTGCGGCGGAGTGCGAGGCGCTGACGGTCTTTTTTCAAAGCACCAACGGCGCGGGCTGGAAGAACAACACAGGCTGGCTGCGAACAGGCTGGCCCTGCTCCTGGTACGGGGTTTTCTGCCAGGACGACCACGTGAGCGAATTGCAGATGGAATCGAACAATCTGTCCGGTTTCCTACCGGCGCAACTGGGAAACTTGACGCATCTCAAGTATTTGTATCTAAATAACAACCACGTGGCCGGTTTCATCCCGGCGGAACTGGGCAACCTGACCGCTCTCATGGAACTGGGGATGGATAACAACCTTTTGACCGGCACCATCCCGACAGAATTGGGCAACCTGACCAATCTCACGGACCTGGATTTGGGCAACAATCACTTGACCGGTTCCATCCCAACGGAATTGGGCAACCTGACGGCTCTCACCACCCTGGGCCTGAATGGCAATCTGCTGACAGGTTCCATCCCGACACAGCTGGGCAGCCTGACGCACCTCACCCGACTTTCTTTGAGCGGCAATCGGTTGAGCGGTTCCATTCCAGCGGAGTTGGGCGGCCTGGCAAGCCTCCAGATTCTGGACATGGATAACAACCCGTTGACCGGTTCCATCCCGGACGAACTTGGCAACCTGAAACAGCTCCAGGCGTTATTTTTGGGAGACACTTGGTTGACTGGAGAAATTCCAGCTTCATTTGTCAATCTGGTGAACCTCTCGTCTTTGACGCTTGCCTGCGGGGTGACATCTTCCAACCCGACAGTCATCAGCTTTATCGACGGGATTCTTGGCCCAGGATGGGATGTCACCTGCCCGACACCGACGCCGGCTCCTACGCCGACGTCAGATATCAACCATAGCCTCTACGGATAATTTGAGTACGTACTAAACGAACTCACAGAGATAAAATGATCGAGATCATCCCGGATATCGTCGATACGGCTTTCCTGTACTTTCACACCCGTTGCTCCTCGGGGGATGAGATCGTTCCCTTCGTGGGCGAAATACGGAGGGAATTACCCAACACCTACATCTGGGCGGGAGACGGGCCCATCGAAGGCAAAGCCGATGACCCCATCATGGGAAAAGCGGTGAGTTACGGGACGAGTCCCCGGCGCTACTGGTTCGTGTTCCCGATGCACTCGAGCACGCCGGAAGGTTTTGCCGCAGCCACCGAAGCGATGGGAGCCGTGCTGGCAACCAGCGGCGGATACGCCAATGCCCTGGCGGACCGGGTGATGGCCCGCTTTCACATCCCGGCATCCCGCGTAGTGCTCTGCGGCCACCAGCACGGTTCCTGCGTAGCCCTGGCGGCCGCCATGCTGCGCCGCATGGACCCATTCGCCCTGACGGTGTTGTTCGATCCCTGGCCGTTGGAATCGCTCTATTTGCAGCATGAAGAGGACCTGCCTGCAACCAGGGTGATCTGCATCGATAATCGCTGGGTGAGGGAACGGGAAAGCCAGCGCGGAGCCGATGTGGAACTTTATAAAGTGTTCAAACGGTATGGCATGAACGCCGAAGGCGTCACCCTGCCCGAAGGGGAAGGCAAGCCCGATGAGCACATGTTCTGCGAGGCGGCCAGGCAGATCAAGCTGGCCTTGGAGTAGGACCAGCCGGGCATGAATTTGTCGACCTTGCGGAACTCAGTTATAATCCGCATGGTTTGCGAAATTATCTATCCGGGAGTTGGGTATGGAGTGGAAAGTATCTTTTCTGCCAGATCAGCAGATCGTCGTCATCCAAACATTCGGCGATGCGGATGACGCAGGCTCGATTGAGATGGCGAAAGGAATTTCGAAAACGATGATGAAATACAAGGCACTGCGATGCCTGATCGATCACAGTGCCCTGGTTTCGGTGTCCGGAAGTTCAGGTGTCTATTATCGGCCGAGTAGATTACTCGGAATTGGCATTCCTTTGAAATTGAAGGTCGCCGAAGTCGTGCTCCCGGCGCACAAGGAACATTTTGCTTTCCTGGAAACTGTCTGCCGCAACCGGGGGATCAATTTTTCCGTATTCAGTGATCGCGAGTCGGCCATCCAGTGGCTGACGGAATGAACGGCAGGTGGGATGGTTTCCGCCACCCTTTTCATCCTCTCGAAACCGCTCAGCGCCGGCTCCGGCCCCCAACTACCAAATAAAAGGTCACGCTTCATCAGGCGTGACCTAAATTTTCTCATCGGGAGCGGGTCTCCCGCGCCGCTCTGCCAGGACAGCGCAGCCACCGAAATCCTTGGGCATCTGGCTGACCGGGGTCATCCCGCCGCGCGGCCGGGCCGACGGCTGCACGTCTTTTTCCTCTGTGCTATACTCGAAAAATATTTTCTGCAGAGCCTTGCACAGCGGAGGTTTTCATGGAAATCATCCCCAAAGTCCACCTGATCCCCGGGATCACCGCCAACCCGTACCTGATCATCGAACCGGACGGCCTGACCCTGATCGACGCCGGCCTGCCCGGCAGCCACAAGAAGATCCTGCGCTACATGGCCGGGCTGGGATACGCCCCGAAAGGACTCAAGCGGATCATCATCACGCACTCCGATTTCGACCACATCGGAGGGCTGGCAGCGCTGAAGGCCGCAACCGGGGCGCGTGTCTTTGCCAGCGCCATCGAGGCGCAGGCCATGGTCGAAGGGCACGCCTCCCGCCCGCTGAAGCCCCGGAGCGCACTCACCAGGCTCCTCTTCGGCTTGATGGCCGGATTGTTCAAACCCGCCCCGATCCAGGCGGACGAACTGCTCTCGGATGGGCAGACCTTCCCGGTCCTGGGCGGGCTGCGGGTCGTCGAGACGCCCGGCCACACCCCTGGACACATCTCCCTGTTCTCTTCCTCGGTCGGGATCCTGTTCTGCGGCGATTCGATCGTCTCGGAAAAGACCGGGATGCGCGGCTCGACCGGGGCCAACAACTGGGACCAGGCCAAGTCGGACGAATCCGTTCGCCGGCAGGCAGGGCTGGGGGCGCGGGTCGTCTGCTCGGGGCATGGACCGGTGGTAATGGATGCCGCTGGCAAATTCCCACAAATCTAGGATATGCTATACTAAATAAACCCCAAAAAAGGAGCAATCATCCATGGAAACCCCGTTACCTCCCCTGAACGAATCCCCCGTAGTAATGAAGAACAATAACCTGGCGATCGCTGCCGGATGGTGCGGACTAGGCGGACTCGCACTCTCTTTGGTCGGCCTCCTGATCAATTTTCTGGTCCCGGGTACCGTGCTGGTCTGTTGCGGCATCGCCATCCTGGGGGCCCTGGTCGGCCTGGTGCTTGGCATCATCGCCCTGGTCCAGTTGAAGAACAATCCCGGCCAAAAAGGCAAGAACATGGCCATCGTCGGGATCGTCCTGGGCGCGATCGCACTCGTCATCCTGTGCATCTCCCCCTTCCTGGTGACAGCCATCCTGACCTTGCTCGGTCCGGTCATCGGCAACGTCTTCTCGAAGATCAACAACAGCCTGATCGCTCCGTAATCGTCACAGAGGCGAAGGGCGGCAGCTCACCCTGCCGCCCTTTTTTATTTTCCGGAGGGTCTCTTGCAATTCCCGTCCCCTTCGGGTATGCTTGTCGCCGGGAGTGGTTAGGTCCCGGTGGGCTTCCCGGTCTTCAAAATCGGCGGCGGGCCGCGTTGCGGGCCGCGGTGGGTTCGACCCCCATCCACTCCCGCCTTTTATTCGGATGTTCGGCGAGTGTTTTCTAAAGGTGAAAAAATGACGCTACCAGATACTGACGTCCTCACGAGCATCGTCTCCCGCGTCTTCCGGGTGGACGAGGTCACGCTCGGGGATCCCAAACAGGGTTATTTCATGCGCTACCGGGGGCAGCTCCTGCGCGATTCGGTCGAGGCCTACGACCAGCTGGCCGAAGCCATGCGTCCATACGATATCACGCCCATGTTCCGCATCGAGGATGAACGCCAGGCTATTCTCCTGATCCAGGGCATGCCGAAGCCCAAACCAGGGCGCGTCTGGGTCAACATCCTTCTGTTCGCCCTGACGCTGCTGAGCGTCCTCTACGTGGGCTTCTCATATAGCATGACCGGTCCCCTGCCCAATGACCCGGGCGAGGCGCTCAGAACCGTCCTGCTCAACCTGTGGCGAGGCTGGCCATTCGCCGTCAGCCTGCTGGGGATCCTGCTGGCGCACGAATTCGGGCACTACTTCGCCGGGCGCGCCCGCGGCGCGGCAGTGACCCTGCCCTACTTCATCCCCTTCCCATTCTTCCCGATTGGGACGATGGGCGCCTTCATCCAGATGAAATCCCTCCCGAAGAACAAGCGGGCCCTGTTCGACCTGGCCATTGCCGGTCCGCTGGCCGGACTGGTGGTTGCCATCCCGGTCCTGATCCTCGGGCTGTCGCTCTCCCCGGTGGAAACCACGAAAGTGGCCACCTTCACCAAGACCGCCAACACCCAGGATATCTGCCCCAACAATGCCCAGGTAGGCCAGACCTACACCTGCCAGGGGCTTAACTTCCTGGAAGGCAACTCCATCCTCTACCTGGGTATGAAATATCTCATCAAAGGCGAGCTGCTGCCTTCCCCGCCGCACTATACCATTTCGCCGGTCCTGTACTGGATCCGCTACTTCTTTACCGGCACACCCCTGCCGATCGGCGGGCAGGACGTGATGCTGCATCCGGTCGCCATGGCCGGGTGGGTGGGCCTGTTGGTAACCTTTATGAACCTGATCCCGGCCGGCCAACTGGACGGCGGGCACGTACTTTTCACCGTGTTCGGCAAACGGGCCAGCCGCATCCTTCCCATCATCCTGGTCTTCTTGGTCCTGCTGGGCTTTCTTTACACCGGCTGGTGGCTGTGGGCCTTCCTGATCTTCCTGCTCGGCCGCTCGCACGCCGAACCGCTCGACCAGATCACCCAGCTGGATAGCTCCCGCAAAGGCCTGGCAGTGCTCCTGCTGATCGTCTTCCTGCTCGTCCTCACCCCCATCCCCTTCATGGTCTACTAGACTGCATGCGACCGACCCGTCTCTTCATCCAATCCCTGCTCCTCCTGCTGATCCTTTCGGCCTGCGCCACGCCCGGCACCGTCTCACCTGCCAGCCCGACCGCCGGCCTGCCCAGCCCGACCGGCGTCTCCGATCCCGGTCCTGACCCCACGGCCACGCCGGCGATCACACCCGTCGGCTTCGACCTGTCGTCCCTGAAGGGCGTCAGCCTGCAAGTCTGGCACGCCCTGGCCGGCCCGGCCAACGATCTATTCGCCAGCCAGGTCGCCCTGTTCAATTCCAGCAACGAGTGGGGCATCACCGTCACTGCAACCGGGTATGGCGACTATCCCAGCCTGTTCGATTCGGTCGGGACCGCCTTGGGAACCGCCCAGGCGCCCCAGATGGTGGTCGCCCTGCCCGACGAGGCCCTGGCCTGGGAGTCTACCGGGAACGTAATCGACCTGATGCCCTACATCGACGACCCGGCCCTCGGGCTGGGAAAGGACGTCATCGCCGACATCCCGTCGGTCTTCTGGGACCAGGACAGCCTGGATGGGAAGCACCTGGGCCTGCCGGCCGAGCGCTCCGCCCGCTTCCTGTTCTATAACCAGACCTGGGCGCACGAGCTCGGTTTCGACAATCCGCCCACGAACGCCGACGAGTTCCGCCAGCAGGCCTGTGCGGCCAACGCGTCCTTCCTGAAGGACAGCGATCCCAAGAACGACGGATATGGCGGCTGGATCGTGGATACCGGCTGGCAGGGCACCTACGCCTGGATGCTGGCCTTCGGCGGTGGTGTGACGGACGGAAGCGCCTACGGCTTCCGCACCGATCCCAACCTGGCCGCCCTGCAGTTCATCAAGGGACTGTACGACAGCCACTGCGCCTGGCTCTCCACCGAGCCGACGCCTTTCGATTCGTTCGCCCGGCGTTCAGCCCTCTTCGTCAGCGGGGACCTGGGGGAGGTGCCAACGGAGAGCGAGTCGATGACGCGCCTGAAGAATGGGGATACCTGGACGGTCATCCCCTACCCGGGTCCCCGGGAGAGCGTCGTGGTGGCATATGGGGCGTCGTATACGGTCCTGAAATCCACTCCCAACCAGCAACTGGCAGCCTGGCTGTTCGCCCGCTGGCTGCTCTCCCCGGAAAGCCAGACCCAATGGGTGGAAGCCACCGGGCTCTTCCCCCTGCGAAATGCCAGTCTGGCGATGACCGGCAACTACCAGGCGGCCTATCCCCAATGGGTCGCCGCCGACGAAGCCCTCAGCCACGCCCAGGGCGCTCCGCAGCTGGCCTCCTGGCGGAAGGTCCGTTACGTCCTGGAGGATGGGCTGTCGACCGTCTTCCTGGCGAACACACCCGCGAACAAACTCCCGGCCGTCCTGGCGCAAATGGATGCCATGGCCCAGGACTTGAATAAATGACGGGGAACGCCATCCGGCAATGACAGCAAAAGCAAAATTCTACGTGGTCTGGAAGGGACGTAGGCCGGGGATCTATTCCAACTGGGAGGAGTGCTCTTCCCAGGTCAAGGGATTCACCGGGGCGGAGTACAAAGCCTTCGGAAGCCGGGCCGAGGCCGAGCGGGCGTATCGTGGAAATTATCGCAAATACGCCGGGAAACCCGCCTCCGGCAGGAACTGGCTGCTCGCACCGGATCCGCCTACCGCTGAGAGCTACTGCGTGGACGCGGCCTGCTCGGGCAACCCGGGCCGGCTCGAATACCGGGGCATCTACACGCAGAGCGGGCGGGAAGTCTTCCGCCAGGGTCCTTTCGAGAACGGCACGAACAACATCGGTGAGTTCCTTGCCATCGTTCACATCCTGGTCTTGCTCAAGAAGAAAAAGGACTCCTCCCCGGTGTATTCGGATTCGGAAACGGCCATCGCCTGGGTGAAAGCCAGACACTGCAATACAGAGCTGAAGCCGGACCGGAAGAACGCCCCCCTTTTCGAGCTCATCGATCAGGCCGAGGAATGGCTGGAAGAGAACAAAGTCGCCAATCGGGTCCTGAAATGGGATACGCAAGCCTGGGGGGAGATCCCGGCCGACTTCAACCGGAAGTAGACCGGCAAGTGGGAAACGGAAAGAGGTAAAATCAATCCGCGCGGTTGCGCGGCCGGTTTAATCGAGGTGACCATGCCAATCTACGAATACATCTGCCAGGATTGCCAGCACGAGTTCGAGGCGCTGCGCTCCATGGCCCAGGCGGACCTGGCCATGGCCTGTACCAAGTGCGGTGGGGAGAACATCAAGCGCAAGATCTCGGTCTTTTTTGCCGAGAGCGGCGGCAAGGCCGTCTCGGGCATGTCGGAACCGTCCTGTGGCTCGTGTGCCGGTGGGAATTGTTCCTGCTGCGGGCATTGATTCGCTAAACACAAAGGACACAAAGTCCCACGAAGAAACCTTTGTGTGGTTTTTGACCATCGTGACCTTTGTGTTCTTTGTGTTAAACGCTTTTAGGAGGTATATATGGAATTAACCCAATTGGGTCGCACCGGATTGAAGGTCTCACGTTTATGCCTGGGCACGATGAATTTCGGTCCCCAGACTAGCGAGGCCGATTCGTTCGCCATCATGGACAAGGCCCTCGAGCTGGGCCTCAACTTCTTCGACACCGCCAACGTCTACGGTTGGAAGACCGGCGAAGGCGTTACCGAACAGATCCTCGGGCGCTGGTTCGCCCAGGGCGGCGGGCGGCGTGACAAGGTCGTCCTGGCCACCAAGGTCTTCGGCCACATGGGCGACTGGCCTAACCAGCAGCACCTCTCCGCCCTGCACATCCGCCAGGCGGTGGAAGGCTCCCTCAAGCGCCTGCAGACTGACCACATCGACCTATACCAGATGCACCACATCGACCGCCTGAGTCCCTGGGAGGAGATTTGGCAGGCCATGGAAGTGCTGGTCGCACAGGGCAAGGTCCTGTACGTTGGCTCATCCAACTTCGCCGGCTGGCACATCGCCCGGGCGATGGAAGCCGCCAAAGCCCGCCACTTCATGGGCCTGGTCTCCGAGCAGAGCAAGTACAGCCTGAAGGACCGCATGATCGAGCTGGAGGTCCTGCCAGCCTGCCAGGCCTACGGCCTGGGGGTGATCCCCTACAGCCCACTGGGCGGCGGCGTATTGGGCGGAGCGCTCCAGAAGATCAAGGAAGGCCGACGCGCCAGCGAAGGCGCCAGGAAGGATATCGAAAAGTTCCATCCCCAGCTGGAAGCGTGGGAGAAATACTGCAAAAAGCTGGGCGAACAGCCCGCCGACGTAGCCCTGGCCTGGATGCTCGCCAACCCGGTTATCTCCTCGCCGATCATCGGCCCCCGCACCCTCGACCAGCTGACCGGCTCGCTGCGCTCGCTCGAGATCAAGCTCGACGAAGCGGCCCTGAAAGAAATCGACGCGATCTGGCCCGGCCCCGGAGGGACGGCGCCCGAAGCGTACGCCTGGTGATTTTTGCAGGGGCGGACGGGTGTCCGCCCCTATTTTATGAGCCAATATCCGGTTTACACCTATCCACCGCAGATCTTCCGGAGCCTGGCCGTCAACGTGTTCTTCGGCGGGCGACGGTCGTTCCGCCAGGACGGACAGGCCTGCATCGAGCGGCTCGTCCCGCCCCTGCGCATCCTGGGAGCGGAGAACATCCCGGCGGCTGGTCCCTGCCTGCTCACCTTCAATCACTACTACCGCCCCGGCTTCAATGCCTGGTGGATGGCCCTGGCCCTGGCGGCGGTCGTCCCGGCAGACATCCACTTCGTCATGACCGGCGAGCTGACCTATCCCGGCAAGTGGTACGCCCCGGTGGGAATGGCCGGGTCGCGCTGGCTGCTCAACCGGCTGGGAAAGGTCTACGGCTTCACCACGATGCCGCCCATGCCGCCCCGTCTGCGGGACGTGAAGGCCAGGGCCCGCTCGGTGCGCAGGACCCTGGCCTTTGCCCGCCGGCATCCGCAAGCCATCCTCGGCCTGGCGCCCGAGGGAGGCGACCAGCCCGGCGGGGTCCTCAACTGGCCGCCGGCCGGGGCCGGACGCTTCATCGCCCTGCTGGCGGCCGGGAATGCGGCCCGGATCGCGCCGGTCGGGGTGTTCGAGGAATCCGGGGAGTTCTTTCTCAGTTTCGGGGAGGCCTATTCGCTGGTCGTCCCGGAAGGCCTGCCTGTCGACGAGAAGGACCGGGCAGCGGTGAAAACCGTCATGACCGCCATCGCCCGCCAGCTCCCCGCCCGCCTGCAGGGAGACTTCGGCGAGTGTAGGTCCGATCAGACCCTCCCGGCCCAACAAAATTGATAAACGGGGAGCGCGACTCCTGCGGATAAAGTGCGTATATTCTGATAGAACGACCTACGAGGCAATCTTGTGACTGATGAAATGACCTGGATCATCCAGGCCCAACACGGCGAAGACGAAGGTTTCACTTTCCTGGTCGAGACTTACCAGAAACCGGTATACAACCTGTGCTACCGGATGCTGGGAGAGGCCGAGGCTGCTGAAGACGCGGCCCAGGAGACCTTCCTCAAGGCGTACCAGAACATCAACCGCTACGACCGGGAGAGGCCCTTCCCGACCTGGCTTCTGTCCATCGCGGCACATTACTGCATCGACCGGCTGCGCCGCAAGCGCTTCAGCTCATTCTCGATCGACGAGGACGAAGAAGGCCAGACCGAACTGCCCGACACTTCCGCCCCGGACCCTGAATCCGAGGCCGTCAAGAAACAGACCCGGGAACGCCTGCAGGGTTGTTTGCAGTCCCTCGAGCCGGTCGACCGGGCGGCCGTCATCATGCGTTACTGGCAGGATTGTTCGGAAGTGGAGATCGCCCAGGCCCTCAAGCTGACCGTACCGGCAGTCAAAAGCCGTTTGCACCGGGCCCGCCGGCTGCTGGCAGACCTCTGGGAAGAAAAACCAACCCGCATCCACCGAGAAAGGAAGCCATATGGATCACCGGCCTTTTGAAGACTGGCTCCTGGAGAACAAGAAGCTTAACACCGACGAGAAGCGGCAACTGAATGCCCACCTGCGCAGCTGCCAGACTTGCAGCGCGTTGGCCGAAGTGGACCTGGCGCTGAAGTCCGTGCGCCTGGCCGAGCCTTCAGCCGGTTTCACCGACCGCTTCCAGGTCCGCCTGGAGGCTCGCAAGAAGGCCCTGCGGCAGAGGAATTTCTGGGGCTTCTTCGTCCTGACCGTCAGCGTGGTCGGCCTGCTGGCCTGGGCCTGCTGGCCGTTCATCCAGAGCATCGTCCAGTCGCCAGTCAGTATGCTGGCGTCCTGGCTTTCCTCGGTGGTATCGATCTGGGCCAGCGCCGAAGCCCTCTTCCAGGGCGGACGCGTCATCCTAAAGGTCGTCCCGGGCTTCGTCCCGACTTACGTATGGATGATCCTCCTGCTGATCGCCGGCGGATGGAGTCTTTTATGGGTCTTTTCATTGATGAAACTTACCAAGATCCCGCAAGGAGCATAACCATGAATATCAAGTTCAGAATTCTTTCCCTCGTGCTGGTGGCATTCCTGGCTTTCCTGCCAGCCATCTCAGCATCCGCATCCGACGGGACGATCCCCGGCCAGTTCGTCTTCGGCCAGTCCTTTACGCTGGAGAGCGGCCAGACCATGAACGGTGACCTGCTGGTCTTCGGCGGGTCGGCCACCATCGAAAATGGGGCCACCGTGAACGGGAACGTCGTGGTCTTCGGGGGCAGCCTGACCATCCGCGGGGTCGTGCAACACGATGCAGTCATCTTCGGAGGGACGGCTTCACTCGGCCCGACCGCCCACATCTACGGCAGCCTCTCGACCCTCGGTTCGACGCTCGACCGCTCCGAGGGCGCCCTGGTGGACGGCCAGATCAGCAACGGGGAACTGCCTTTCGGCAATGGACAGAACGGCAGCCTCCCGCTGGTGGTGCCGCCGGTCAAACCGGTCACCCCCAACCTGCACATCAACTTCAACCCCTTGATCAGCGGAGTTGCGAATGCCATCGGGCAGGCAGTGTTCCTGGGTTTGCTGGCCATGCTGCTCATGCTCTTCCTGGCTCCCCGGGCGGACCGCGTTGCGCATGCCATCATCGCCCAACCCCTGACGGCCGGCGGCCTGGGTCTCCTGACGCTGATCGTATTCCCGATCGCCCTGGTCCTGTCAGTGGTCACGATCATCCTGATCCCGCTGGCGCCGATCATCGCTGTGGCTTTCGCGGCAGCCCTGACCTTCGGCTGGATCGCCATCGGCTACGAGATCGGCCAGCGTTTCACCAAATCCATCCACCAGGAATGGCACCCGGCTTTCTCGGCCGGCCTGGGCACCTTCACCCTGACGCTGGTCGCCGCCGGCCTGACGAACATTCCCGGGCTGAACTGCATCGGCTGGCTGGTGCCCTTCCTGCTCAGCCTGGCAGCCATCGGCGCGGTCCTGATGACCCGCTTTGGCGGCCAGACGGTCGCCCCGACGGCCAGCACTACGCTGGTCCCCCCGGCGCCTCCTTCCGGGCAGAATCCCGCCTGAGATCGACGAACCTGCAAGCCCCTCCCGTTCCTGACTGGCCGGGAGGGGCTTTTTGTTCCCTGATGATATAATTTTAACGTCCCCGCCTGATTTGAAGAAAGCGAGCAGCCATGGCCCCAGAAACCAAGATTCCGTTGCATCCGAATCCACCGCCGCTGGTGCGCGTCTCCGGTACACATCGGGAGATGGGACGCCAGATCGGCGAGGCCTGCCGCAAACAGATCCAGCACAGCGTCGAGAACAGCCGCAAGCTGGTGGCAGACGCCTACGAGCGCCTGGAGCTGACCTGGGAAGGCGCCCAGATCCAGGCCCGCAAGTACCTGCCTTTCGCCCAGGAACGATATCCGCAGTACGTCGACGAGCTGACCGGCATCGCCGAGGGGGCCAACGCAGCCTTCGAAGACGTCTCCGTGGTCAATGCCATGGAAGCCGTGACGATGGACGCCCTGCACCTGACCCGCTGCACCAGCATGGCCGTGAACGACGAGCGGACCGCAGACGGGCACATCCTGATGGCGCACAACGAGGACTGGGTGCCTGACGACGAGGACGACGTTTTCATCGTTCACGCCAAGCCCAAGAACGAGCCACCGTACCTGGGGATGACCTACGGCTGCCTGCTCCCCAACATCGGTTTCAACGCCTACGGGATCGCCCAGATGTGCGATTCGGTCTACCCGAACGATTCGCGCATCGGCACGCCCCGCCTGGTCGTGTCCCGGGCAGTCCTGGCAGCCAGGACGCCGGACGAAGCCATCCGGCACATGCTCTCGGCGCAGCGCGCCGCCGGGTACAACCACCTGCTGGTGCACGAAAGCGGCGAGATCTACTCCGTGGAGGTCTCGGCGCGGCGCTTCGCCATCCTGTACGGCGAGGATGGTTTCATCGTCCATACCAACCATTACCTTTCGGAGAACATGCAGCAAGTGGAGCGCGAGCCCGAGGACCTGGTGGCATCCCGCGTGCGTTACTTCCGGGCCCTGCGGCTGGTCAAGCGCGAAGAGTCCCACACCATCAAGACCCTCCAGGCGATCCAGCGTGACCACGTCAATTTCTCGAACTCGATCTGCAACCACTCGATCGACGCCACCAACCCGCTCGACCGCGAGAAGACCGTCAACGCCATGGTGATCGACCTGACCGCCCGCGAGATGCACATCGCCTGGGGCAATCCCTGCGAAAACCCCTACCATACCTACCACCTGGATGCATAAAGCCAGGCATTTCCCGGAACGAAAAGGTGCGGCCCGCGGGCCGCACCTTTTTTACAACTTTTCAACCGGACCGGCGTAAATAATACCAAGAGGCAAACATGACCCAACAAGAACATATCCATCACCATCACGTCCCTTGGTATCTCTGGCCTTTCTGGGCCATCTGGAAGCTGGTGATCGGGATCATCGCCGTCACCGGCCGGCTGGTGGGCGCCATCGTCGGCCTGGTCTTCCTGATCGTCGGCGTGGTGTTGACCGTCACCGTCATAGGCGCCATCGTCGGGATCCCCTTCATCATCTTTGGGCTCCTCCTGATGGTGCGCAGCATCTTCTAGAACTCAACCCTTCTTGCGATTAAAAAGATTGAGCCACTCTTCGACCTCCTGCGGGCCGAGAGTGGTCTCGTTTTTAACCGCCGTCTGGTGAGCCTGGCGAGCGAGTGACATCTCCCCGGCAAATTCGTCCGAGGAAAGGACCCCGGCGTGGACCGCCCCGGCGGACCGCTGGATGCGCCCGTCCGAGCTGACCACGGTCCAGTTGCGGGCGGCCTTCCCGAGTTTCTCCAGACGGGCCTCGATGGCCGCATCTGCGCTCGAGCCCTGCCGGACGAAGTGGGCCGTCACCGACCCCGCCCGCCGGACGGGGGCCTGTCCGGGCGGGGCGCCGTCGAAATAGACCTCCAGGCGGGTGCGACGCAGGCGGCAGAACTCCTGCAGGCGGGAGATGAGCGCATCTTCATCGTCAAGGGAGTCCAGCCGCAGGCCAAGCTTGGGGATCAGATTGTGGCCATCCACCAGGTAGGGCATGCCCCCATTGTAACCGTAATGGAGTCGGGCGGGCGGCTGGTCGTCCGGTCAGCCGCCGGCAGCCGGGACGGGCAGTGCCTCCTCTTTCCGGTTCCAGAAGAATTTCCAATAAAGATAAACGGAAATCGTATACAGGCCGATGACGCCCGCATAGACAGGGGCGAACCCGTAATGGACCTGCAGCCAGCCGCTGATCGACGGGCTGAAGGCCCAGCCGAAGTTGCTGGCCATGCTCACCAGGCTGGCGACGGTGGCGCGTGCATCCGGTTCGACGCGCTCCATGACGAAGGTCTGGTAGACCGGGCTGCTCATGTTCATCAGGGCAATGCGGATGTAATAGGCAAACCCGCTCAGCCAGAACCACGGGGCGAACCCCAGCATAGCCAGGAAGGGGATCGAAAGTCCCTGGGTGATGACCACCAGCTGGATCTTGCCCATCCGGTCCGCCAGCGGCGGGGCGATCAGCAGGCCAATGCCCATCGCCAGCGAACCCCAGGCCATCAGGTCCCCGATGACCGCGTCCGATTGGTGGTAGGCCACCCGGAAGAAGATGTTCATGAACGGCATGAGCAGACCGGCGCCGATGGAGGTCACCAGCATCGGCACGATCAGCTTGGCAAGCAGGGCAGGCTCTCGGGCAGCATAAGCCAGAGGTGCGAAGAGGGCCTTCTCAGACCGGCTCGGGCGCGGGGTGCGGAGGAAGAAATACGGCAGGAGCCCGAGCAATCCCACCACTGCCACGACCGCCAGAGCGCCTGCATAGGCCGTGCTGCTGGTGGCCGGGAGGCCTCGCCGCGCTGCGATCCAGGACGGCAGGTTCCCGCCGACTGCATTGCCGACGAAGGATGCCGTCATCTGGGCTCCCGAGCCCAGGCTGAACAGGTAGGTGCGCTCCTGCTCGCCGCTGTTCTCGATCAGGAAAGGCGACATGGTCACTGCCGACAGGCTCTGGCCGGCACCGTTCAGGATGTTCATCAGGTAGAGGACCCACTGGAACGGCCAGAGCGTCATGGCCAATATCGTCAGGCAGACAACCAAGCCGCCCAGGATCAGGGATTTCTTTCGCCCAAGCATGTCCGCCAGGTAGCCCATCGGCACCGCCAGGATCAGGGCCGACATGCTGTTGGCGGAGGTCAGCCCGCCGGCCACGCCGGCGTCCATGTTCAGGCTGAGCACATAGAAATTGAACAACAGCCGGTAGATTCCCAGCGCCGCGCCAGTCACGATCGTGCTCGCCAGGTAGAGCCGGGCGTTGGGGGAGAACTGCTTCACCCGCAGCCAGTAAGTATGCAGAACGTCGGTCATCTTTTCCTATCGAAACATTATTCCGGAATCCGGGAATTCAAATTGTATCAGGGCAGGGAAGGGCTGCGAAATTACAGTTGCACTACAAAACCGCCCGCCTGGCAGGTCGCAAGCGATCCAAGACGGCCAGGATTAGCAAATCGGGGCAAGAAGCAGTATACTAATTAAAATGTCTCCGAGCGCCCTCACCTCCCTCGATTGTCCCGTATATGGACGCCAGCTCATCGCCAACCGGGTGCAAAGTGCATACGAAAATCCTCGTTCGGCATTGCCACTTCTGTCTCCTTTCCCATTCCAAGGGACTCCCGTCCCTCTTCGCAAAGCCGTCAACACGCCCGCCCGGTTGCGGTACAATCGGACGATTGCGCTTCATTGCAAAATTTAATTTGTATCCGGCCGGTCTGGACAGCCTATAGGTTACGAAATGCCTGACGACGAAACCCGTTCCTCCCTTGATTTGCTCTATAACGTCAGCCGCGAGCTGGCTTCAGCACTGGATCTACGCACCGTGCTGCAGCGCATCCTCTTCGAATCCTTGAAATACGTCGGGGGTGAGCGCGGCAGCATCGTCGTGATGGACGACAACGGTAAACCGGTCGAATCGGCCATCGTCTACGGCCGCAAGATCCATGACCATACCACCCAGCAGCTGCGCGAGACCGTCGAGCGAGGCCTGGCTGGATGGGTGGTCCGCAAGCGGCAGCCCGCCTGGGTGCCGGATACGAGCAAGGACGAGCGTTGGCTGCGCCGCCCGGACGACGCCGTCGACCAATCCGGGGCGAAGGCCGCCATGTGTGTGCCTCTGCTGGCGCGTGAACGCCTGGTCGGCGTGCTGACCCTGGTCCACCCGGTGCCAGGGTCGTACAACAAGGATCATTTCAACCTGATGCAGGCCATCGCTGACCTGTCCGGGATTGCCGTGTTGAACGCCCGCCTGTACGCCGAAAGCCAGCGCCAGGCCCGCGTCATGACCGCCCTGGCAGCCAGCGCAGCCGCCATCAACGCCAGCCTGCGCCTGGATGAGGTCTTGCAGCGCATCCTGAACGAGAGCATCGCCGCCCTGCAGGTGGAGACGGTCACGCTCGCGCTGGTCGAACCCAACTGGGACCTGCTCTTCCGGGCTGCAACCGGGACGAACAAGGATAAGATCGTCGGCAAGCGCATTCCGGCCGGACAGGGGGTGGTCGGCTGGGTGGTCCACGAGGGTGAGGGCGTGGTCATCCCGGTCGTGAAGGAAGACAAGCGCTTCATGCCGGGGGTGGAGCAGTTCGAGGGGCTGGAGGCGCACGCCATGGCCGTTGCCCCGATCTACGCCCAGGGGCGGGTGATCGGCGTCCTCCAGGCCATCAACCCCTGGTCGGGATCGTTCGACCCGGACGCCCTGCTAGTACTGGCCGGGATCGGCAACCTGGCCGGTTCGACCATCCAGCACGCCCAGTTGTTCGAACGCCTGCAGACCGCCCACAAACGCTACCGGGAACTGTTCGACGACAGCGTCGACCCCATCTTCGTCACCAATTGGAACGGCCAGATCCACGAAGCCAACCGCCAGGCTGCCCTGATCAGCGGGATGACCTCCAAGCAACTGCAGGGCATGTTGATCGACCAACTGCATGAGGTCACCCGCGGCGAGAAGAACATCAATGTCGACCGGCTCAAGGCCGGCGAGACCCTCAGCTACGAGGCCCTCCTGCTGAGCAAGACCGGCCGCAAGATCCCGATCCAGGTGCAGGTACGCCGGATGGTGTTCGAAGAAGCCGAGTCGCTCCAATGGCTGATGCGCGATATCACCGAGCGCAAGGACCTGGATACCCTGCGCGAAGACATGACCTCGATGATCTATCACGATCTGCGTTCGCCGCTTGCCAATATCGTCTCGAGCCTCGACCTGCTGACCGCCCTGGGTTCCGGGGAGGAGAACGAGACGATCTCATCCGTCGTCACGATCGCCCGCCGGGCCACCGATCGCATCCAGCGCCTGGTGAGCTCGCTGCTCGACATCAACCGCCTCGAATCCGGTCAGGCCATCGTCTCGCAGCAATCCGTCACGCCAGACATGCTGGCGGAGGATGCCGTAGAGGCCGTCCGCCCGATGGCCGAGAGCCGCCACCAGGTCCTGACCAAACACCTGCCCCAGAAGCTGCCGGCTGTCTGGGTGGATGTGGACATGATCCGCCGCGTGCTCATCAACCTGATGGAGAACGCCTCCAAATTCACCCCGCCGGAAGGGAAGATCGAGCTGGGCGGGAAACTCGAAAACGATTGCGTACAGTTGTGGGTGCAGGACACCGGTCCCGGCATCCCGTTTGCCGACCGGGAACGCATCTTCGACAAATTTACCCGCCTGAAAACGGAAGGGGCCGTTAGCGGGCTGGGCGTCGGGCTGGCCTTCTGCCGGCTGGCAGTCGAGGGGCACGGCGGCAAGATCCGGGTGGAAAGCGAAACCGGCCAGGGCGCGAGATTCGTCTTTACACTGCCCCTGGCAAAAGAAAATTAAGCTCTTTAGGAGTAGTCATGCAATCCATTGCCAAAGGTGTCTATATTGAAGATGGTTACCCCGGCGTCACGCTGGGGGCAATTCCCCTCAGCCACGGCCTGATCCAAGTGGATGCGCCGCCCTCGCCGGAGGACGGGCGTGCCTGGCGCGCCGCCCTGCTCAACCTGGGAAGCGGATCCGAGCGCCTGCTCGTCAACCTGGACGCCCACCCCGACCGGACCCTGGGGGCGCGGGCCATGGACGTCACGATCATCGCCCACGAAAAGACCGCCCAGGTCTTCCGCAGCCGCCCGAACACTTTCAAGGCCCAGGGCGAGGAGACCGGCGCAGACTGGGAGAGCATCCCGGGCCTGGGAAACATCCGCTGGCTCCTGCCGGAGATCACCTTCAGCAGCCAGATGACGATCCACTGGAGCGAGGCGCCCGTCCTGCTCGAGCACCATCCCGGCCCGTCCGCAGGCGCCGTCTGGGTCGTCCTGCCAGAGGTGAAGGTCGTCTTCATCGGGGATGCCGTCCTGCGCAACCAGCCGCCCTTCCTGGCCGGCGCGGACCTGCCCGTCTGGTTGGAAACGCTCAAGCTGCTCGCCTCCCCCGCCTACAAAGGCTGGAGCGTGGTCAGCGGCCGCGGCGGGCTGGTGAATGCTGAGATGATCAAGAACCAGAAGGATTACCTCGAACAGGTCTTCAACAAGGTCGAAAAGCTGGCCCAGAAGAAGGCCGCCCCGGAATCCATCGAAGGCCTGGTGACCCCGCTCCTGAATCCCTTCAAAATTCCCGCCAGCCGTCACCAAAAATACGCCCAGCGTCTGCGCTATGGCCTGTATCACTATTATGCCCGGCACTACCATCCATCCAGCAACGTCTCGGGCGAGGAGTGATCCGGGCGTGGCCGAATTCTACCAACCCCTCTTCGAAGTCACCCGCGGCCGGATCGTCGAATCGATCCATTTTGGGGCCATCGCGGCCGTCGATTCGACCGGTAAATTGCTGGCCTGGTACGGCGATCCCACCGTCGTCACCTACCTGCGCTCCAGCGCCAAGCCGCTCCAGGCCCTCCCGCTGGTCGAACAGGGCGGCGACCAAACCTTCCACCTGACCTCGAAGGAAATCGCCATCATTTGCGGCTCGCACGACGGCACCGACGAGCACGTGGAAGTCATCAAAGGCATCCAGGCCAAAGTCGGCGTCCAGGAAAGCGACCTGCTCTGTGGGACCCACCTGCTCAGCCACCTGCCGACGGTCGAAGCAATGCGGGCGCGCGGCGATCTCCCCACCCCCAACCGGCACAACTGCTCGGGCAAACACACCGGCATGCTGGCCCAGGCACGCATGCGCGGCCTGCCGATCGCCGATTACATCAACCCGGAGCACCCAATCCAGAAATCCATCCTCGAGACGTTCGCGGCGATGTGCGGAATCGAGCCCGAGCGGGTCGAGATCGGCATCGACGGGTGTTCGGCGCCCAATTTCGCCATCCCGCTTTCCAATGCCGCCTTGGGCTACGCCCGCCTGTGCGACCCGCGCTCGCTCTCCCAGGAGCGGGCCGGCGCCTGCCGCCGGATCACATCCGCCATGATCGCCAACCCGTCCATGGTCGCAGGGACGGAACGTTTCGACACCCGCATCATGGAGGTCTGCTCGAAGCGCATCATTGCCAAGGCGGGAGCGGAGGGCTTCATGGCCCTTGGGATCCTGGGCGGGGCCCTGGGGGCCGATTCGCCCGGGATCGGGATCGTCTTCAAGGTTGCCGACGGCGACATCTCCCAACGCGACAGCGAAGGCGGTTTCCACAACCGGGTCCGCCCGGCGGTGGCGCTGGAGATCCTGAAACAACTCGGCTACGTCTCGGCCGAGGAACTGGAGACACTCTCGGCCTTCGGGCCGGTCCGGCCGATCACCAACGCCCGGAAGACCATCGTCGGCGAAACCCGTCCGGCGTTTATCCTGCAACGCGCATGACCGGTGGCGGACGTCAACCGTCCGCCACTTTTTTCTCTCCATGGCAAACCTTCCCGATGCTTTCATTCGAAAGATGATCGACCGCCTGGGTGGCGAGGACACCCAGGGAGTGGTTTTGGTGGGCAGCTTCGCCCGCGGCGAAGACGGGCGCTACAGCGACGTCGACCTGTGGCAGTTCGTCCGCCAGGAACCCAGCGAGCTTGGCGACCCCGTCCCGGTCGAATACATCGATGGATATCTGGTCACCGTAAAAAGGACCACGCTCGAAAAAGAATATGCCTGCCTGGCTGCCCCTAGTAAAGCCCTGTGGACCATCCCGGCCCTGCGCCAGGCGCTGGTCCTGCTCGATAAAGATGGCGCGATCCTGGCCTTGCAGCGGGCGGCGCAATCGGCCAGCTGGGAGCGCCTGCAAAAAGACGCCGATGCCTTCGCCGCCGCCATGCTGGCCGGGGCCTGCGAAGAAGTCCACAAGCTGCTGGACGCGCTGGCCCGGGCGGACGAATCCAAGATCGCCTACGCCCTCTGGAACGTGACGTGGAACCTGTCGGAGGCCGTCCTGGTCCAACGCGGAATGCTCGTCCCAAGCGAGAACGTCTACATCGATTACGCCCAGCAGGCCGCCGGGCGGGAGTCCGCCTGGACCTGTCAGTTCCGCCTGGCCGTCGGCCTCGACCCGCTTCCGCCAGGCGAGGCGATTCCCTCCGGCAGGGGCGCGGCCGGGCTGCGGCTCTACTGCGAGACCGCCATCCTCTTCCAGGATATCCTGCCGGCTGCCGATGCAGCGGTGGTGAGGCGGGCCATCCAGATGATCATGGAGGCTGGTTA
>Ga0335071_10001894_pt1 | contig 22563 bp, 23 predicted proteins | sample Lox_Sample_15_FD_206724 | JGI IMG/M metagenome (GOLD analysis project Ga0335071, IMG submission 206724) | Soil microbial communities from Loxahatchee National Wildlife Refuge, Florida, United States - Lox_Sample_1.5 | ecosystem: Environmental > Terrestrial > Soil > Wetlands | place: USA... | reverse complement strand
TATCAAAGGCAATTGCCGGCAGGATTCCGAAATTCCAGCCGGTTTTTGCCTTCTTCCCGGCATCTTTTTTATCCTTTGTACTATCCTGTTTTACCTGTGCGTTCGCCGTGATGACAAAACATGCCATAAGCATGAGAATCAGCTGTCTTTTCATAGGTCAAGGTTTAAGTTTGGTCAGCTAAAGATAAAGAAAAATGGAAAGAGCAAAGTATTTTTTTTATAATTGCTACCTTAGGGGTCCCGAAAAACTCCGCCTATGCGCATCCTCATAAAAAATATCTCCGGATTAATGCAGACCCTCGGGAAAGAAGTAAAAATGCTTTCAGGAAAGGATATGTCGGTATTGAGCTATCTGCCTGGCAGCTATTTACTTATTGAGGATGGCCTGATAGCCGGTTTTGGCGGGATGGACTCCATTCCGGATGAAGCCGGGCCAGGTAAAATAATTGATGCTTCGGGACGGTTTGTCTTTCCTTCATTCTGTGATTCTCATACCCATATTGTCTATGCCGGCAGCCGTGAAGCTGAATTTGCCGATAAAATAAAGGGACTGTCTTATGCTGAAATAGCCAGGCGTGGTGGTGGCATACTGAACTCGGCAAAGTTGTTGCACAATACACCCGATGAAGATATTTACCGCCAGGCAATGGGGAGGATCAATGAAATTATAAGCAAGGGTACAGGGGCGGTTGAGATAAAGAGCGGATACGGCCTCAACACCGAAGATGAGCTTAGAATGCTCAGGATCATAAGGAAGATTCGTGAGAATACACCGGCTGAGGTAAAAGCAACATTCCTTGGGGCTCATGCTCTTCCACAAGAATTCAGAGATGACCGTGATGGTTATATTGAGCTGGTTATTAATGAGATGATACCTGCTGTTGCATCGGAGGAACTTGCCGATTTTATCGATGTTTTCTGCGATACAGGATTCTTTACTGTGGAGGAGACTGAAAGGATACTGATGGCAGGAATTAAATACGGACTAAGAGCCAGGATCCATGCAAATGAGCTTGGATTTTCAGGTGGTGTACAGGCCGGGGTAAGATATGATGCGTTGTCGGTGGATCATCTTGAATGCTCGGGAGAGGATGAGATCAATGCACTTTTAGGATCATCAACCATCCCTACCATACTGCCGGGGTCGGCTTTCTTCCTGGGCCTGCCTGAAGCTCCGGTGAGGAAGATGATTGATGCAGGATTGCCTGTTGCAATGGCCTCCGACTATAATCCCGGGTCGTCCCCGTCGGGAGATATGAAGTTTATTATGTCGCTTGGCTGTATCAGGCACAGGATGACACCGGAAGAGGCACTGAATGCCGTAACGATCAATTCGGCTGCTGCCATGGGTATTTCGGAAACACACGGATCGATTACAAGAGGGAAGGTGGCTAACCTGTTTATTACAAAGAAAATTCCCTCCTATGAATTCATGCCATACGCGTTCGGCTCGGACCTGATTGATACCGTTATTCTGAAAGGCAGGATAATAGAAATTTAAGTGACAGAGAAAAAACGGGTTATTGCCAGTACGGCGATGTACAAAATGCAAAGCAGTAAGTTTTATAAATAATATATGGAGAGGAAGATTATAGAGTGCGTACCCAATTTCAGCGAGGGACGGGACATGGAGATTATCAGGCAGATCACCGCTGCAATCGAATCGGTTAAGGGTGTCAGGCTGCTGGATGTTGACCCGGGAAAGGACACTAACCGGACTGTTGTAACATTTGTCGGGACACCGGAGGAAGTGTGTGAAGCAGCTTTCATGTCAGTAAAAAAGGCATCTGAGCTTATAGATATGTCGAAGCATCACGGGGAACATCCAAGGATGGGTGCAACGGATGTGCTTCCCCTGGTTCCGGTTGCCGGGATAACCATGGAAGAGACTGTTGTTTATGCACGTAGTCTGGCTAAAAGAATCGGCGAACAGCTATCTATTCCCGTGTACTGTTATGAGAGTGCGGCACTTGAAGAGAAACGCAGGAATCTTGCCAGTTGCAGATCGGGTGAATATGAAGGACTTAAGAAGAAGCTTGCCGACCCGGAGTGGAAACCCGATTTCGGCCCGGCGTTGTTTAATGAGAGGGCAGGGGCTACTGCAGTAGGAGCAAGGGATTTCCTGGTAGCCTTTAATGTGAACCTTAACACCACCTCTACGCGAAGGGCAAATGCCATTGCCTATGATGTAAGGGAAAAGGGCAGGCCGCTCCGGGAAGGAGATACTGTAACCGGCAAAATTGTCAAGAACGAAAAAGGTGAGCAGGTTATGATTCCGGGAACCCTCAAGTCGGTAAAAGCCATAGGCTGGTATATTGAAGAGTACGGTATAGCTCAGATTTCGATGAACCTCACAAATATTTCAGTTACACCTGTCCACATCGCATTCGATGAGGTGTGCAGGAAAGCAGGAGAAAGGGGAGTGAGGGTTACCGGTTCAGAACTGGTAGGGCTCATACCGCTCAAGGCGATGCTCGACTCAGGCAAATACTTCCTGCGAAAACAGGAAAGGTCTCTCGGTGTATCTGATGATGAGCTGATTAAAATAGCTGTAAGATCGTTGGGACTTAATGACATTCACCCGTTCAAACCAGAGGAGAAAATAATTGAATATGTCATGGCAGATAAGAGTAAAAAGTTGCTGACTGACATGAGTCTTAAGGACTTCATGAACGAGACTGCTTCGGAATCACCGGCTCCCGGAGGTGGTTCAGTATCGTCGTATATCGGGGCACTGGGTGCCTCACTTGGAACAATGGTGGCCAACCTTTCATCGCATAAGCGGGGATGGGATGGAAGGTGGGAAGAATTCTCAATCTGGGCCGAGAAAGGCAAAGAAATTCAAAATACCCTACTTGCACTGGTCGATGAAGATACCCTGGCCTTCAACAGGATAATAGAAGCTTTCGGGCTGCCAAAGAAGACCGGGGAAGAAAAGCTGTTACGTGATAAATCCATTCGTGAGGCGACTATTGAAGCAATTAATGTTCCATTGAAGGTAATGGAAACAGCTTTCATGGGTTTTGATGTCGTGCGTGCCATGGCAGAATCGGGTAACCCCAATTCAGTAAGCGATGCAGGCGTGGGAGCCCTGGCATTAATGGCATGCGTGCGCGGTGCCTGCCTGAATGTAAAGATTAATTCAGGCACACTCGAAGACAAAGTTTACGCCTCCGAAATTGTCAAGAAAGCTGTAAACCTGGAAAAGAAATCGGTAGAGGTGGGAGAGGAGATACTGCTGAATGTGAACCGGAAGATTTCGAAATAATCGCGTGGCAGCACATCAGTTAACCTTGCAATTTATTTAATCCTCTTTATCAGCCTGAGGTGATGTGAGTATTTGCCTGTTTCGGGCTTGAATATTCCCTGGTGGTCGAGGTTGTCGATCCGAACTCTTCCTGAAGCATGGATGACAAGTCCTTCCGAAAAAACCATTCCCACATGCGTTATAATTCCTCTCTCATTATCAAAAAATACAAGGTCGCCGGGCCGTGCATCATTAATCATATTCACTGAATCTCCAATTTCAGCCTGTTGAGCGCTGTTACGGGGAATAGCAATACCATGAATCTTAAAGACCAGCTGAGTCAGTCCCGAACAATCAATTCCCGAAGGGATTCTTCCTCCCCAGATATAAGGGCTGTTTATGAAACGGAGTGCAGTATCGGTCAGGCTCTCGTTTGCCGACACATAGCTTTTATTGAAGTCGTCTGACGCATGGAAAATATTCTCCCCGGCCATAAATGTAAACGACGTGAAATCAGGATCATAGATTTCCGATCCGGGTTCCAGTACCATCCTGCTCTTGTCTTTTTTAAAGCATGGAAGGGCCTTGTTTATTACGTAGCTCCGGCTTCCTGATTTTTCAGGGCAGTGCTGTAAATGGTCGAGGTCCAGCCAGCCTGTAAACTTGTCGAACTCAGTTTCAATTTTTATCCACTTGCCCGCCTCGCCAACGATAGCGTACTTTTCACCGAAAACGATTTGGCTGAGCATCTCTGCCCTGTGCGAAGGGCCCGACCTGAGCGGTACAAAGACATTCTCACAAATATATTTTGACATCTGGTGACGATTTTACAACACGAATTTACACAAAGTTAGCTTACAGATATCATGATAAAGCCTTACCTCATGTCGTTAATTTCTGCTCCCTTGTACTTAACCTGATCAAAGATAAAGTCAGCCGCCACAGGTTTCTGCTTTATGCTGTAGTAATCGATAACAAGAACGATGGAAGTCCCGTCTTTCCGCCTGTATTCTGCACCTGCAAGTGCTGAGTCTGTTTTGCTGATGGCCAGCCTGATCCTTACCAGGTCCGACTTGATGTCTTCGGGATAAAGATCTATCACATATGTTTTGCCGTTATCTTCAATTAACCTCGACTTATAACCCTTTTTATACAGCGTGAAAATGGAGGATGGTCTGGTAGTAAATGAATCGTCTTTCTTACCGGGCCGTGTGATGGTTACTTCTTTCTCCCTGATTAGATAGCTCCATGAAGTTGTGCCGTTGAACCATGTTATGTTATCAGGTAATTCCAGCCTGTACTGATCTCTGGCCATGAGAAGGTTTCCCTTTGAGGTGTCGCTTTTCTGACTTTGCTGGTCAATGTTTATGAGTCTGAAATTAATCGCAACGGAAGGTGCCGAGGTAGCTGTTCTTGAGAAATTATCAAGGATCTTTACAGCCTGAGGATCAGTCTGTGCGTTGCATTCAGAGAAACCTGATGCCAGGGGTAAAAGGCACAGGAGTGCTGATAAGAATATCTTCATAAGATTGTTTTACTCAAGTCTCTTCAAAATCTGTTCCAGAACTGTCAGATCCGAAACAAGAACATCCCGGGCTTTGCTGCCCTCGAAGGGTCCTACCACTCCGGCTGCTTCCAGCTGATCGATTATCCTTCCGGCCCTGTTATAACCTATAGACAGCTTTCTCTGTATCAGGGAAGTGGAACCCTGCTGGTGCTGAACAACCAACCTGGCCGCTTCATCGAACATGGAGTCACGTTTCTTCAGGTCAATATCCTGCAGCCCCGTTTCGCTGTCGTCGATGTATTCAGGAAGATGCATCGCATCGGGATAACCCTGCTGTGACCCAATGAACTCTGTCAGTTCCTCAATCTCAGGGGTATCGATGAAGGCACACTGGACCCTGACAGGTTCATTTCCTGATGAGACGAGCATATCGCCACGTCCTACAAGCCTGTCGGCCCCTGTCGCATCGAGTATTGTTCTGGAGTCGACTGAAGAGAATACCCTGAATGCTATCCTCGTGGGGAAATTAGCCTTTATGAATCCTGTAATGATGTTTGTAGAGGGCCTCTGTGTTGAAATAATGAGATGTATTCCGATAGCCCTTGCAAGTTGGGCTAACCTCCCTATCGGCCCTTCAATCTCCCTTCCTGCAGTCATAATCAGATCAGCGAACTCATCAATGATAAGAACGATGTATGGCATAAACTTATGACCCTTTTCAGGATTGAGCCTACGGGCTATGAATTTTTCATTGTACTCCTTTATATGCCTTGCCTGGGCCATCTTGAGGAGTTCCAGCCTGTTATCCATCTCGATGCAAAGGGAATTCAGTGTATTAATGACCTTCTGGGTATCGGTAATGATTGCATCCTCATCACCCGGCAGTTTTGCAAGGAAATGACGCTCAATCTTCATATAAAGCGGCAGCTCGACTCTCTTGGGGTCTATCAGAACGAATTTAACTTCGGCCGGGTGCTTCTTGTACAGGATAGATGTAATGATGGTGTTTATACCGACCGATTTCCCCTGTCCTGTTGCCCCTGCAACCAGGAGGTGAGGCATCTTGGTGAGATCGACAATAAAAGGATCATTGGTAATGGTTCGTCCCAGCGCAAGCGCAAGGTCGAATTTCGTCTCCTGGAAAGCCTTTGAGGTCACCAGCGATCTCATTGAAACCGTTTCAGGCTTTTTATTCGGAACTTCAATTCCAACTGTCCCCCGCCCCGGTATTGGTGCAATGATTCTTATGCCAAGCGCAGAAAGGTTCAGGGCAATGTCATTCTCCAGAGCCTTGATTTTTGCAATCTTGACACCTCTTTCCGGCACTATCTCATAAAGAGTTACGGTGGGTCCGACAGTCGCTGAAATCTGCCTGATAGGAATCTTATGGTCGCCCAGCGTTTTTATGATGTTTTCCTTGTTCTCAATTACTTCGGCATTATCGAAGGAGCTTTCACTCCTGTGGTCGGCAAGAATAGATACCGGTGGAAACTTATACCGGGGAAGATCAAGCCTGGGGTCGTAGTTCTCCATTATCTTCCGGACCTCCTCATCGGGAAGAATATCGTTTGCCTCGGCTTTTGTAATATTAATTGGTATTCCGGAGCCTTCCGTCACAACCTGAACACCTTCGTTTTCAAAATCGTGAATTATTCCTTTTGCCTCAGGTGTCTCTTCACCCGGAAGAATACCTTCCTCAAGTTCAGCCCTGTTCCTGGTATCGATAACCTGGAAATGAATCTCCTCATCCTGTCCGGGAAGCTCACCTTCATTTTCATTTTCTTCTTCCCCTTCCTGCTCTTCCGCAATTTCCCCGGTTTCCTCCAGTACCGATTCGCCGGGATCCGCTGGTTTTTCCTTCTTTTTCAGGAATGAAGGTATCCGCAGCCTGAAGAAAGCCGGGCTCACACCAAGCGCGAAAATCAGGTAGGCTACGGTGATAAGCACAAGGATCACCGCGGTGCCTATCTTTCCCATGAAGGCATTCGCCCACTGTGTTACAAGGTAGCCATGGGCTCCGCCGGGTCCGCTGCCAAGATAGCCGTTCGACTTTCCAAAGACAAAGCCGAGAATGAGCGACAATATAATGGTAGCGAACGTGAATCTGAATATGCTTCTCCATACCTTTATTTTAGGAAAATTCAGCATGAAAAGGCCAATAGAGGCAACAATGACGGGAATAAAAAAAGCACCAAAGCCGAAGCCTTTGTCGACCAGGATCATCGCAAACCAGGCTCCGCTTTTGCCTGACCAGTTTTTTACCTGGACATCGGCTCCTGAAATTACCTGTGAGCTGTCGAGACTGAGATCGGTTTTCCACCAGAAAAGGTAGGCAATCAATGCAATAACCAGGTAAATTGCAAAGCCGGTAAGAAGCACCCCGAAGATGAATTTTATTCTCTCATCGGTAAGGAAGGACTTTTTTTCAGGTTTTGCCTTCTTTGGTTTTTTTCCGGGCTCCGCTTTCCCAGGTTCATCCTTTCTGGATTCCTTCTGTTCTTCTTTCTTAGGTTCTTCCTTGCTCTTCTTCATTTTAAAAAGGTAGATGCCCGGTCATTAACCCGGGTCTTTAAAAAACGACCTAAAGGTAATAAATTTATGATGAAGAATAAGAAGCGGATAAAGACTAAAGGTTTACCATATCGGTAATAATCTTGTCCATATCCTTCTTGGAAACTGGCCTGAATCTCGGCCTTCTTTCAAATGCCTTGTCGGGAATATCTTTCTTATAAACGGTTTCCGCTTCAAACTTCATCTCAGAGCTGCCAAGGATATAATAGAAGCTTAGCAATACACCATCAATCGCGCTGTAAGGATTATTGGCATTGGAATTTGATACTTTTATCTCCTCGGTATACCAGATGCTGTATTTCTTGTTCCTGTCGGACGGAAAAGTTACTTCCGCATTCTTGCAGTTATAACCGCAAATGATAGTTGTTTTATCAGTCTTGGTTATCTCCATCCCGTCCATTGAACTGAACCCGGGGTCAATCTCACCCTCTCCGCCTGGGTAGTAGTATCTTGCCCCCAGCATGCTTACATAAGTGTCAAATATCTTGGAATCCGGATTTGATATGTTCATTATTCCCTGACCGCCGATAGGTGAAAGAATTTCAAAAAGTATCTTGTCATCCTTGAATGATACCACGAGGTTACGTGGCTTCAGTTCTGCTGACATTGTCCCTGCACTTTTGATATAATCAATAGAAAAATGGATTTCTCCCTGATTAATATATTTACCTCCCCTTTCGCGGCATGATATTACAGTAACCAGAACAAGGGCTGCAGTAAAGGACAATCTGAATAATCTCACTTACCTGTGTGTTTGAGTTCCTCAAAAATAGTAATTTTTTTTTACTACCTGCAAATAACATGACTTTTACCACCAGATGCCCAGAAAAGAGCCGGTTACAGCTAATCTTAATTTTGCCTGCCGGGTATGGATTTCCATTTATTTAATAGATTTGCTGTTTGCAAATTTTCAAATGGAAAAGAAACTGGCAGTGGTCGCCCTGGGAGGTAATGCACTCCTCAGGGGTGAACAGGCAGGCACAATCGAGGAGCAGGAACAAAATACTGCAGACACCCTCGAAAACCTGATATTTCTTCTGAGAGAAGGCTATGATCTTGTTATTACCCATGGGAACGGTCCCCAGGTTGGAAATATCCTGATGCGAAACGATGCAGGTGAACAACTGTACAACATAGCACAGATGCCGATTGATATTTGCGTCGCCGATTCGCAGGGGGGAATCGGGTATATGATAGAAAGGATGTTCAGGAATATCCTGAATAAACACGATATCGATAAGAATGTAGTATGTATCATTACCCAGGTTGTTGTAAACAAAGATGACCCTGCCTTCACGGACCCGCAGAAGCGAATCGGAAAAATATACAATGCTACACAGGCAAAGGAGCTGGCTGAGAAGAAAGGCTGGATTTTCAGGGAGGAGGTAAAGGTCGACGGAGGCTTCCGGCGTGTAGTACCATCTCCTCAACCTGTCGGTATACTGAATGAGAATATTATAAAGGACCTGGCCAGGAATGGTAATATTGTGATAGCGGCAGGCGGAGGGGGTGTCCCGGTATTTATTGACGAAAATAACGATGTCAGAACCACTGAAGCTGTGGTTGATAAGGACCTTGCTTCGTCGTTGCTCGCCACCAGGATCGGCGCTGATGAATTCTATATTCTTACGGATGTGCCATACATTTATATCAATTTCAAGAAGCCTGACCAGGAAATAAAAGAGTTTCTCAATTACAATGATGCACTGGGCTACCTTAACGAAGGCCAGTTTGCCAAAGGAAGCATGGCTCCCAAAATACAGGCTTGCCTGAATTTCATTAAAGCTGGTGGGAGAAAGAGCGTCATCACAGAGGCTTTTAAGCTTGCCGATAAGAAATACGGATCAAAAATTACGATGGAATACGAAGATTAACAGTGAACAAACATTTAGTGATATGAAAGCAAATCTTAAGAACAGGAATTTCCTTAAACTGCTCGATTTTACACCCGACGAGATCCGGTACCTTCTCGATCTTGCAGCCAGTCTGAAGAAAGATAAATATAACGGCAGGGAAAAAATGTACCTGAAAGGCCGTAACATAGCCCTTATATTCGAGAAATCATCAACCAGGACAAGATGTGCTTTTGAGGTGGCTGCCTTTGATCAGGGTGCTCACGTTACCTACCTTGGTCCTTCAGGTTCTCAGATAGGCCAGAAAGAATCGATGAAGGATACGGCCAGGGTACTGGGCAGGATGTACGACGGTATAGAGTACCGGGGTTATGGACAGGAAATTGTTGAAGAGCTTGGGAAATATGCCGGTGTCCCGGTCTGGAATGGTCTTACCAACGAGTTCCATCCCACCCAGATTCTTGCCGATTTCCTGACTATGACTGAACACACTACCAAGCCTCTCGATAAGGTCAGTTTTTGCTACATGGGCGATGCCCGGTACAACATGGGCAATTCGCTGATGGTAGGAGCTGCAAAAATGGGAATGGATTTCAGGTCGGCTGCACCGAAGGAATACCAGCCATCCCCTGAGCTTGTTGAAATTTGCAGGAAGATAGCAGGGGAAACCGGGGCAAGGATTACAATTACAGACAATGTCGATGAGGCAGTTAAAGGTGTGGATTTCCTTTATACCGACGTCTGGGTTTCCATGGGTGAACCCGATTCAGTATGGGAAGAGAGGATCAGGCTGCTTAAACCTTACCAGGTTAACGGAGAGGTGATCCGGAAAACCGGCAACCCGGATGTGAAATTCCTGCATTGCCTTCCTGCCTTTCATAACCGCGAAACAAAGGTAGGTGAGGATATCTTCAGGAAATTCGGGCTCGATGGAATGGAAGTGACTGAGGAGGTATTTGAATCGGAAAGATCCATCGTCTTCGACGAAGCTGAAAACAGGATGCATACCATTAAGGCTGTGATGGTAGCCACGCTGGGGTAGTTAAGACAAAAGTCTAAACAATTAAGGCCCTGACGAAATAGAAGGTCATTATAAAGGAAGCTGCAAGCTTTAAGCCTATCCCTGCCAGGAATCCAATAAGGCTTCCGAGCCCGGCTTTAAGAGCGTAGTTTGTATCATCTCGGAAGATCATTTCGCCGACAAACGCTCCGATAAGAGGGCCGGCAATAATACCTGCCGGACCGAAGAAAAGCCCTACAATAAGCCCTACCGTGGCTCCTCTGGTTCCATATTTAGAACCTCCGAATTTCTTTGTACCCCAGACGGGAACCAGGTAATCGAGGATGGAAACAGCTAAAGCAATTGATGCAAATGTTATCAGTGTAGCCCCTGTAAAATGACCGAACCTTGTGAAATGCAGAGCTAGGAGCCCGAGGAAGTTTAACGGCGGGCCCGGCAGTACCGGCACGAGGCAGCCAATAATCCCGAGGATCGTAAGAATGATTCCAAGTGTAAGAAGTACGTAGTCGGTCATGTCAAATGCAAAAGGAAATCAGATATGTTCTGAAACCGAAAATTTTTAGCCTTACCGTAAAGTTATGCTATTCTTTCCCCAGGTCGTCAAAATCGACGTTGGTGAATTCTTTAGTAGCTGCTACGGGAATTTCCTCCTCCTCAACCAGGGACTCTTTCTTAATGCTTTCACTTTCAGGGAGATCCCTTCCATTGCCAATGTAATTCACAGCTTCCCGTAATCCATCGGCAAACTTATCAAAATCCTCCTTGTAAAGGAAGATCTTGTGCTTTTCATAAAATACTTTACCCTCCTTGCCCATCCGTTTTTTACTTTCAGTGATGGTAAGGTAGTAATCCTCTCTTCTTGTGGCTTTTACATCGAAAAAATAGGTTCTTTTTCCAGCTCTGACAACCTTGGTGAAAATTTCATCCTTCCCGGTTTTCTCATCTTTTTCGACTATTGCTCCGGTTTCTTCTTCCATAACTTATCTCATTAGATCCCTTTATCACATCAAATGTAACAATATTTTTATCAAATCAAAATACTGAAAGCCAATCGTCCTGATATTTTGCAATGTTGTTTTGACGATAAAGGAAAAAGAGTATTTTTGCACCGTTAAAAATGGAAGTTCTTTTTAAATGATAAGCAGGAGATTATTACGCGTAAAGGCATTGCTTGCCCTTTATGCATTTAACAGGAGAGATGACAATGATCTGGTTCAGGCTGAAAAGGAATTAATGTTCAGCATTTCAAGAACGTACGACTTATACCACCTGGTCCTGCTTCTGGTCATTGACCTTGCCGATATTGCCAGGGAGAAAATCGACCTCGCTCTCAGGAAGAAGATGCCTACACGCGAGGATCTTAACCCCAACAGGAGATTTGCCGATAATACGGTGATAAACCAGCTTCGCGAGAACAGCGACCTGAACAGTTTTGTCTCATCGAAGAAACTTTCCTGGGCAAACAGCCAGGAGGTGGCAAAGGCAATCTACAACAAGATGATTGCATGGGATACATACATCGAGTATATGAAATCGCCGAAGAGCTCATACCCGGCCGATAAGAAATTTATTGTTAGCCTGGTCACGGATTTCCTGGTTTCTTCCGATGACCTTATTACCGGGCTCGAGGAGCAGAGCATTTTCTGGAATGATGACCTCGACTATGTCGGCGCGATGATTGAAAAAACACTCCGGAAATTCAAAAGCGAGGAAATCTCTGAATCAAGGCTCATGCCCCTTTATAAGAGCGATGACGATGAGAGATTTGTCAAGACACTCTTCAGAAAGGCGGTTCTCGGCTCAAAGGACTGTTCCGATATGATAGACAGGAATACCACAAACTGGGAAATTGAAAGGATAGCCCTGATGGATATCCTGGTAATGCAGCTCGCGATCACTGAAATTGTCGAATTCCAGGAGATCCCGGTGAAAGTTACACTGAATGAATATATTGAAATTGCAAAATACTACTGCACTTCAAAAAGCAGTACTTTTGTCAACGGGATCCTCGACAAGGTGGTAAGGGAGATGCGCGATAACGGGAAATTCAAGAAGACAGGGCGCGGCCTCGTCGGGGACCTGGAAAAAGATGATGAATGATTTTACCTATAGGATGAAAAGGCTGTTGCCTTTGCCCGGAATGCTTACCATGTTCCTGCTTTTTGCATTATTTTCATGCACAGGTAAGGGTACCGGGAACAGCAGCAGGAATCTCTCGCCCGGTGATACCGCGAGCATTGCATTCACCGAATATGAACATGATTTCGGAAAAGTTTTGCAGGGTGAAAAAGTTGCCTGTGTATTTGCCTACGAGAGTAAGGGCACGGCGCCGCTTGTAGTTTATTCAGCCTCGACAAGCTGCGGCTGTACCGTAACGAAGTACAGCACAAAGCCACTGGCACCGGGTAAAAAGGGTACAATGGAGGTGGAATTCGATACATCCGGAAGAAACGGGAGGCAGTCAAAGACTATCACAATCAGGTCGAATGCGACCCATCCGGTCATATTACTTAAAATTACTTGCGAGGTGACTGAAAACAATAATAACTAAATACAGACAAAAAATGGGTAATTTAAACTATGTTCTTTTAATGGCACCACAAACCGGTTCCACCGGTTCAGCGAATCCGCTTATTTCTCTTCTGCCGATCATACTTGTATTTGTGGTTTTCTATTTCTTTATGATCAGGCCGCAAATGAAGAAACAGAAAGAGCTTAACACCTACAGGAATGCACTCTCCAAGGGTGACAAAATTGTTACCACGGGTGGAATTTACGGAAGGGTTGCAGAAGTAAAGGATAATATTGTCATTATGGATGTTGGCGGCGATGTCAAACTCAAGGTCGACAAAAGTGCCGTTCTGAAAGACTCATCCGATATCGATCAGAAATAAATGCGCTGAAGTGGAAGGGAAAGAAAGTGCCGGCAAAAGCTTCCTCGGGAAAAGTTTTCGTTTCCTGAGAAAGGATGTGGCCATCTTTGCCTTCTTTCTCTTACTCTCATTTTTTTTCTGGTACCTTAATTCTCTCAGAAAAGAATTTGAGATTGATCTCAGATACCCGGTAAAGTACCTGGGTTCGCCGGGAAGAGTTTCGGAAGATAACCTGCCTGATAAGCTGATATTCAGCATTAAAGGACCTGGCTACACAATCATCAAGCTTAAGCTTTCGGGAAACAGGTCACCGCTGACCATCGATTTTTCGAAAATATCTTTCAGGCGTCTCCAGGAAAGCCAGCCCCCGGAGTATTTCTTTGTTACATCCGGACTTATACCTCATTTTTCAAAACAGCTCCGTTCTGAATTCCAGATACTTTCTGTGAAACCGGATACCATTTTTGTGACTCCTTTGAGAAGGATCGGATTTCCGGTCAGGAATGCATCATCACAGGAAGAAAAACACAAAAACTGATGTTGCCGTGATGCTTCAGACTCTGATATGAATAAATACGGGATGAAAATAGGTGTGACAGGGGGAATCGGGAGCGGAAAAACAACCGTTTGCAGGATATTCAGTGCTCTCGGAATACCGGTTTTCGCAGCCGATATTGATGCAAGAAATGTTATGGAGACCGAACCGGAAGTTATTGAGAAGGTAAATCAGATAGCAGGAAGGGATGTTTACAGGGGCGGTGACCTGAACAGGTCGGAGCTGGCTGCAATAATTTTCAATGACAGGGAGCTGCTGGAAGAGATTAATGCAACCGTTCATCCCGTCGTAAGAAGGAACTTCGAGAGCTGGCAGCGCACGCAGGATACAGACTACGTTATCCTTGAGGCAGCTATTCTTTTCGAGAGCGCTTCATTCAGAAATGTTGACCGTATTATTACGGTCATTGCCCCGGTAGAGGAGAGAATTGACCGCGTTGTAAAGAGAAATAACCTTTCACGCGAACAGGTTGGCGACAGGATTAAGAACCAGTACGACGATGATTATAAGGTTGCCAGGTCACATTACGTTATTGATAACTCAGATAATCGTCTGATAATACCGGAAGTTCTGAGGATTCACCAGGACATTCTGGAACAAATAAATCTTAGGAAAAAGAATGGGTAAGTTTGCTAAATGGCTGGGAGGTGGTCTCGGGTTTGTTACCGGAGGGCCGATCGGCGGGCTCCTGGGGTTCCTTGTAGGATCCTTTATCGATGAGGCACAGGGCCACACATATTCATCAGCATCAACATCACAGGGTACCACACCCGGTGCCTTCGGGATGAGCCTTCTCGTCCTTATAGCGGCTGTAATGAAAGCCGACGGCAAAGTTGTAAAAGCGGAACTCGATTACGTGAAGGAATTCTTCGTGCGGCAGTTTGGCCGCGAGACTTCCAGGGAAGCCCTCATAATGCTCAGGGATCTTCTTAAGCAGGATATTCCGCTCAGGGATGTCTGCCTGCAGATAGGGCGTAATATGGACTATGCGTCTAAACTCCAGCTACTAAACCTGCTGTTTGGAGTGTCTGCTTCCGATAACCGTATCGTCCCTGAAGAGGTCAGGGTTATTGAGACAATTTCGAACTACCTCGGAATATCCGGCACTGATTATATTTCAATAAGGAACATGTTCATCCCTGAAACAGATTCTGCCTACAAGATACTTGAGGTTGATCCCTCGGCTTCGAACGAAGAGGTTAAAAAAGCTTACAGGCAGATGGCTATGAAATATCATCCCGACAAGGTAAGCCACCTTGGAGAAGACTTCCGGAGAACTGCTGATGAAAAATTCAAAAAGGTAAATGAGGCTTATGAAAGAATTAAGAAAGAGCGGAATATGGTTTAATAAAAAACTCTCAGTATAAGGTCTATTAAATTTCAAGAATTAAATTTGCACAAATATTTATAAAGTATGAATCTTAAAGACTATCTGGCAATTTCAGGCGAGCACGGGCTTTTTAAATTTATTGCCCAGGGCCGGAATGCAATCATTGTTGAACACCTTGAAACAGGAAAGAGGAGCAGCGCCCATGGCTCTGCCAAAGTTAGTTCACTGGAAGATATTTCGGTTTTTACCCAGGCTGAGGATATTCCTCTTTCAAAAGTTTTTGACAGTATTTTCGAGAAGGAAAATGGTGGACCGGCTTTGGATCCAAAGGAGGATAATGAGAAGCTCAAAGCCTATTTTGCAAGCGTGCTTCCTGAGTTTGACAGGGATAGAGTATATGTTTCCGACATACGCAAGATGCTGACGTGGTATAATACCCTTCAGAAACTTAACCTGCTTGTAAAAGAGGAACCGGAGGCTGAAAAGAAGGAGGGAGAGGAGAAGGCGGAAGAGACTTCATCTGTCTCAAAAACCAAGCTTCAGAAAGAAGAAAAACCGAAGGAGAAAAAGGCCAGGAAAGTGGTCAGACCTGCTGGTAAAACCGAATCAAAATCTGCTGCTGTAAAAAGCAAGGGTGCCCCGAAAGCAAAATAGTCAACATACCCCAAAACGAAAACCTATGAGAAAGTGGAGGGTTGAAGATTCTGCCGAGCTTTATAATATTAATGGCTGGGGAGTTGAATACTTTTCAATAAATGAAAAAGGAAACGTTACTGTTACGCCTCAGAAAAACGGGGTCTCAGTCGACTTGAAAGAATTGCTCGACGAGCTTGTCCTTTCGGATGTTTCAGCACCGATCCTTGTCAGGTTCCCAGATATCCTCGACGACAGGATATACAGCATCTCCAAATGTTTCAAGTCGGCCTCCGAGGAATATGGCTACCAGGCCCAGAATTTTATCATCTACCCGATCAAGGTCAACCAGATGAGACCTGTGGTAGAAGAAATCGTTGGCCATGGAAAGAAGTTCAATATCGGGCTCGAAGCGGGTTCGAAGCCTGAACTTCATGCTGTCATTGCCATCAATACTGACCCGGAGTCGCTTATAATCTGTAACGGATACAAGGATGAAGATTACATCGAGCTTGCCCTGCTTGCACAGAAAATGGGCAAGAGAATCTTTCTTGTTGCGGAAAAGCTGAATGAGCTGAAGCTTATAACAACAATTTCAAAAAGGCTCAAGGTTAAGCCAAACCTGGGCATAAGGATTAAACTGGCAAGTGTCGGCAGCGGAAAGTGGGAGGAGTCGGGAGGCGATATCTCAAAATTCGGTCTTACTTCGAGCGAGCTTCTCGAAGCCATTGATTTCCTCGAGAGGAACAAGATGAGGGATTGCCTTAAACTGATCCATTTTCACATTGGCAGCCAGGTCACAAAGATCCGTCGGATAAAGATAGCCCTCAGGGAAGCCTCTCAGTTTTATATTCAGCTTCACCAGATGGGCTTCAGGGTTGAATTTGTTGATATCGGGGGCGGACTCGGAGTTGATTACGACGGAACCGGTTCGTCGAACAGCGAAAGCAGCATGAACTATACCATCCAGGAGTATGTAAACGACTCTATAAGCACATTTGTTGATGCCAGCAATAAGGCAAAAGTACCTCATCCCAATATAATCACCGAATCGGGACGATCCCTGACGGCCCATCATTCGATACTGATTTTCGAAGTACTTGAGACCACCACGCTGCCATCCTGGACAGAGGATGATGTGATTTCCGATAATGACCACGAACTTGTCAAGGACATGTACCAGATCTACGACAAGGTTAACCAGCTAAGGATGCTTGAATCGTGGCACGACTCTCAGCAGATCAGGGAAGAGGCACTCGATAAATTCAGCTTCGGACTGATTGACCTGAGGACACGAGCGCAGATCGAAAAGCTTTTCTGGTCAATCGCGAGGGAGGTACATACCATGTCGTCCAAAACTAAGCATATCCCCGATGAGCTCAGGCAGATTTCAAGGATGCTGTCAGATAAATACTTCTGCAATTTTTCTCTCTTTCAGTCACTTCCCGATGCCTGGGCGATAGACCAGATATTTCCGATAATGCCGATCCACAGGCTGACCGAGGAACCGACCAGGACCGCAACGATCCAGGACATGACATGTGATTCGGATGGGAAGATTGACAATTTCATCTCGACAACAAATTCTCCCCACCAGATATTGCTGCATCCCCTTAAAGGGAAGGATCCCTATTACCTGGGAGTTTTCCTCGTTGGTGCTTACCAGGAGATCCTTGGTGACCTTCATAACCTTTTCGGCGATACTAATGCGGTTCATGTTTCCGTCGACAGCGATGGTTACAAGGTGGACCAGATAATCGACGGTGAAAGTGTTGCAGAGGTACTCGATTATGTTCAGTACAGCTCCAAGAAGATGGTTAGGACGGTTGAGACCTGGGTTACTTCGGCAGTCAAGTCAGGAATTATTTCACTTGAAGAGGGGAAAGAGTTTCTCTCCAACTACAGATCCGGCCTGTACGGCTATACCTATCTTGAATAGTAACATACTCCATTTTTTAATATAACAGGATGCACTTCGGAGGTTACGAAATAGAGAGCAGTTATGAGAATTCATCCATTGTAATTCTTCCTGTTCCCTACGACGAGACCAGCACGTACATGAAGGGTGCGGACAAGGGGCCAGATGCTATTATTGAAGCATCTCCAAATCTTGAGTATTTCGATATCGAGACGCGTTCCGATATCAGGCATCACGGGATCTGCACAACGGATCCGGTAGAGGAAAAAAGTTCACCTGAGGCCATGGCAGATGCCGTGGAGAAGGCTACGGCTTCAATTCTTGCTGATAATAAATTTCCTGTAATAATAGGCGGCAATCACTCGGTAAGCATAGGCTCATTCAGGGCAGTTGCCAGGAAGTTTAAAAACCTTACGATCCTCCAGCTTGACGCACATTCCGATCTTCGGGTTGTATATGAAAATTCTCCCCTTAACCACGCATGTGCAATGGCAAGGGCAAGGGAGGTTGCTGAAATTGTACAGGTGGGTATCCGCAGCATGGCAGGGGAAGAGCTTATAAATGCAGACTTTAACAGGATCTTTCCGGCCCATGAAATTTTTTACGACAAGAAACTGTATTCAAAAGCCCTTGAGCTGCTGAATACCGATGTTTACATAACAATCGACCTGGATGTTTTTGATCCTTCCATAATGCCATCGACCGGCACACCCGAACCGGGCGGACCGGATTATACAGAGCTGATGCACTTCCTGCGCAGGGTGGCGGAAGAAAGGAACGTAGTGGGTTTTGATGTTGTTGAACTATGTCCCAATCCTGATAACAAGATGCCGGATTTTGTTGCAGCAAAGGTCGTTTACCAGCTTCTGAGCTATATCTTCTCAAAACGATAATTCATCCATTTCCCTATCCGGTTACCGGCATCCGGCTACCGACCACCCCTATCTTCGTCCCTCAGTCCTCCTCCTTTGCCTTCTCCCATATCTCATTCATCTCGTCGAGGGTCATATCGTGCAGTGATTTTCCTTTTCCGAGGGTCTCTCTTTCGAGGTAATTGAATCGTTTCATAAATTTCCTGTTTGTCCTTTCGAGAGCTGCTTCGGGGTCTATTTCATAAAGCCTGGCAGCATTGACCAGGGAAAAGAGGACATCTCCGAATTCAGATTCAATCGCCTCTTTTTTCCCATTCAGAACTTCATGTTTAAGCTCGGAAATTTCTTCAGCCACTTTATCCCAGACCTGTTCGCGGACCTCCCAGTCAAAACCGACACCTCTCACTTTTTCCTGTATCCTGTTAGCCTTAATCATTGCTGGAAGAGAGCCGGGAACTCCTGAGAGGACGGGTTTGTATTCCTCCTTTTCATTCATTTTCAGCTTCTCCCAGTTCTTTTCTACCTCCGATGAGCCCGAGACGGTGACATCTCCAAACACATGAGGATGTCTGTAAATGAGCTTGTTATTAATCCCCCTCAGTACGTCAGCAATGTCAAATGTGCCTTTTTCGCTGCCAATCTTCGAGTAGAAAGCTATATGGAGCATGATGTCGCCAAGTTCTCCGCATATCTCCAGGTCGTTGTTCTCAATAATGGCATCGGCAAGTTCGAATGTCTCTTCAATTGTCAGTTTTCTGAGGCTCTCATTTGTCTGTTTCATGTCCCACGGGCATTTTGCCCTCAGTTCATCCAGGATATCAAGCAGTCTCCTGAATTCATCAAGTCGTGGATCCTTTTCTGTCATTAAACAATTAATTTAAAATAGCTTACTGGTTACCGACTTCTTCTCAGGAATATCAACCCTCACGGCAGATCCGATTGAGAGGCTGAGCAGTTCCGATATGTTGGCACCGTTAATCGCAATCTCCAGAAGGTCGAGGGAGTTGAACCTTGCTAGCAGTTCGCCAACGGGTTCGTCGTTGTACCTTGTGCTTATATGATCGGTATGATTTTTATTGCTCTGAATGAGAATCTGGAAGGGCTTTTTTTCAAAGACCCTGTAAAACACCTCCCTGGTGATATTTGAGATGGCGTTCCCGTATGAATCAATGAAGATGATACTTCCTATGATCACATCCTTGTCTATTGTGGCACGCAACGGTATCTTTTCCGTAAAATCGGGGAGAGGCTCTCCGATTTCAGACATGCTTCTCCCCTGTGCAAGCTCTGAAGCGGCTTTGGCAAAAAGATCCAATTCGTCATGCCGGTCATTTTCCTTCAGCCTTACAACCTCATCGGGAGGTGAATTCAGGATGAGGTTGAACATTCCATTGTCAGTTCCGATGAAATAGTGATCCCTGGCCCTAACAATCAGGTGATTCCTGTCATTGCTCCCTTCGGAATGAACGCATACTATATGGATCGTGCCTTTCGGGTATGATGAGTATGTGTTCCTGATAATAAATGAGGCATGTGAAATATTGAATACCGGGATACTGTTTGCATTGTCGATGATGACGGCCCCCGGGCACCCTGAACACAATTTTCCCTTCATGATCCCGTAGTAGAAATCATCGGGTCTCCATTCTGTGGTCAAAGTGATTACCGCCATAAGGAAAATGTTATGACAAAGATAATCTTCTAAAGAAAAATAAGCTTACTTTGCAGTCAGCAGCAGAAATATTTTTTCTGCGACGGATGTGAGGGATAAGCTACTGATTTTTAACACGGTTGAAGTTAATCACACGCAGGCTTGATGACAGAGATAATAATTTTTCTTGAGGATATTGACCCGGTTGTTATTTTTGGCTCGAATAATCTTTTGCTCGACAAAATAAGGGGCTTTTTTCCAAAGATCAAGCTTGTCGCCAGGGGCAATGAGCTGAAATGCATGGGCGAGGAAGAAGAGATCGCCCTGTTCGCCGAAAGATTCAATGACATAATTGAGTACTACAGGAAATATAACAGGATCGAGGAGGAGGACCTGGAAAAGTTCTTCTTTGATCCCGAACATATTAAAAGTGCTGCCAAGGGTGATTTCGAGGAGGTGATAGTATTCGGGACGAGCGGAAAGCCAATAAGGGCCAGGACCGTTCACCAGTCGCAGCTTATAAAGGATTATACATCAAATGACCTTATAATAGCCGACGGACCAGCCGGGACCGGCAAGACATATACTTCTATAGCACTGGCCGTCAGAGCGCTGAAGAACAGGGAAGTCAAGAAGATAGTACTTACAAGGCCCGCGGTTGAAGCTGGTGAACGGTTAGGATTTCTTCCGGGCGATATGAAAGAGAAGCTGGATCCTTACCTGCAGCCATTGTACGACGCCCTTCACGATATGATACCTTTCAAAAGACTTGAAACCTGGATTGAGGATGGCACTGTTCAGATTGCCCCGCTTGCTTTTATGAGGGGAAGGACTCTCGAGAATGCCTTCGTTATACTCGATGAGGCGCAGAACGCTACCATGAGCCAGCTCAAAATGTTCCTGACCAGGATGGGCATGAGCTCCAAGTTCATAATGACCGGAGATACCACCCAGATTGACCTTCCAAAGAAAAACGACTCCGGTCTGCTTCAGGCAATCAGGATTCTCGGGAATATTGAAGGAATTTCAGTTATACGTTTCGACGAAAGGGATATTGTAAGACACAAGCTTGTCAGGCAAATCGTGAAAGCATATGAGACTGAGGAAAACGAGACTCCAAGGGAAAAAAGCTCCGTCCATAAAGGAAACGGTGCAGGTACAACGACAGTAAACTGATTTAACAGAATATGAGCAACACCATGACAAACTCGATTACCAGGACAGATTTTAATTTCCCCGGACAAAAGAGTGTTTACAAGGGGAAAGTCAGGGATGTTTACAACATTAATGAAGAATATCTTCTGATGATTGTGTCGGACAGGATATCTGCCTTTGATGTGGTCCTGCCGAAGGGCATTCCGTATAAAGGACAGGTATTGAACCAGATTGCAGCCAAATTTCTTGATGCGACAAACGATATAGTACCCAACTGGAAGATTGCTACACCCGATCCAAATGTGACAATCGGGCACAGGTGCAAGCCTTATCCCGTGGAGATGATTGTCAGGGCATATTTAACCGGCAGCTCGTGGAGACTGTACAAGTCGGGGGCAAGATCAATATGCGGAATCCCTCTGCCTGAGGGAATGAGGGAACATCAGAAATTTGAGAAGCCCATCATAACACCCACCACAAAAGCCGAGCAGGGCAGGCATGATGAGGATATTTCGTCCGATGAAATAATCTCAGGCGGACTGATCCCTGAAACGGATTACCGCCAGATTGAAAAATACACCATGGAGGTTTTCATGAGAGGTTCTCAGATTGCTGCTGAACACGGCCTGATTCTTGTTGATACAAAGTATGAATTCGGAAACAGGGATGGAAAGATCTATCTTATTGATGAGATAAACACACCTGATTCTTCAAGGTATTTTTATGCCGACGGTTACCAGGAGAGATTTGATAAGGGCCTTCCGCAGAAACAGCTATCCAAGGAATTTGTCAGGGAGTGGCTCATGGCCAATAATTTCCAGGGCAGGGCAGGAGAGACCGTTCCGGAAATGCCCGTTAGTTTTGTCGGTGAAGTATCTGAAAGATATATTGAGCTCTATGAAAATATCACGGGCGAAAAATTTGTGAAAGCTGATATTTCGGATATAAAGAAAAGGATTGAGAATAATTGCACCAGGTTTATTAATGATATAGGCAGGTAATGCGTTACATTTTACAAAGGATTCTCATACTCGCAGTAACCCTTCTTTTTTTATTGCAGGGAAGTGCCATGTCGCAGGTGGTCGTTGAAAAATCGACTGAAAAAGTGGTAATCTTGGGTAAGTCTTATTTTATACATACTGTCAGGAAAGGCGAAACAGCCTATTCAATTTCAAAGGCTTACGGGATTAAGGTTGATGATCTTTATTCTGAGAACCCAGGAGCATCATCAGGACTGAAGGAAGGACAATCCCTTCATATCCCTGTTATTTCGGTTCCACCTGTAACAAAGCCCGTTCCGGAGGACAGGAAGCCCTATACCGGCAAACCTGCCGCCGAGACAGGGAAGGATGAGTCGAAGTTCATTTATCACAAGC